>Ga0193738_1000271_pt1 | contig 33748 bp, 19 predicted proteins | sample L2a1metaG_FD_144927 | JGI IMG/M metagenome (GOLD analysis project Ga0193738, IMG submission 144927) | Soil microbial communities from a riparian zone of the East river system, Colorado, United States - L2a1 | ecosystem: Environmental > Terrestrial > Soil > Riparian zone | place: USA: East River... | reverse complement strand
ATCGTTTCCATCTTCCCATTTGATTGTTTCTTTAGAGCCAGCAGTTGATCTGCTCAAAAAGGTGTGCCCATTACTCATATCCTTAAAAACTACTAGGCGATAACTTTTCGGATGAATATCCTGTTTCATAAATGTTTGATTTAAAGGCTGTACGGATTTGGCCGTACTAATTAAAAAATTTAGCTGCAAAAGTAACGTAACATGAGCTAATCACCAACAGAAGGGCTAAAAAATAGAAAAGCGCCGGATTTTTCTTCCATTCATTTGCCGAAGCTCCTGAATGTCTTACTAACCCAACGCTTTCCGTGAGGCTTAGTGTCTTTTGACGGACCCATCCACCTCGGCGATCAAATTCTTCTTTTGACGGATTCCTCTGATCGCAGATCCTTCCAATCTTTTGACGGATTTTCCAGATCTCAGATCAAACTCGCTTTTGACGGCTCATTCAATCTTATAATGCTAAGTTGCTTTGATAAAAACTACTTTCCAAATTTTTTGCCTCTTTGATACTCACTTGTTTTGCACAAATTAAATTTGAGATATACACAAAATTGAGCTAGTTATGAACAGCTTATGAACTAATTAATCCCGCATATTGACAAATTGAAGAGGCAGATTCAAATTAGATGACCTACATAGTTGAATGACCGATTGAAGGTCATCAATTTTTTTTCCGGTCACTCTCACAAGGTCATCATTTATGGATGCTTGCACCTTCATTCCGGAGTCTTTTATCAGTTTAACGATCTTCTTTGCGTCATCCTGTGGAAGACCATTTCTTACTTGTACTTCCTTTTTCCAGGTTTTGCCGCTTTGTATTCCTTCTTTACTTAGATCAAATGCCAGCGGATCTATCCCTTGCTTATGTGCCCTGCTTATAAGCACATCACAAAGCTGGCGCATTTTCATATCATCATCAGTTTCGATATTGATCTTGAAATCCTTTTTATTCAGATCAATTACAACATGACTTCCTTTAAAGTCAAACCTGTTGGTGATTTCTTTTGATGTCACATTAACGGCATTGTCCAATGCTTGTGCATCTACTTTTGAAACAATATCAAATGAAGGCATAATTTAATTTTAGATTTATAAAATTGAAGATTTTAAACTGAGTTTAAAAATAAAGTTATAGAAAAAGAAAACCCCTCTTAGAAAAGAGAGGTTTTAATACACATGAGAAAACTTTTTTATTGGCCTTGTCCTACCCTGCTTTGTTCATCTTGTGAACTGCTGTTTCTGCGTCGTGGTTGATTTTGCTGACCTGTTTTTCCGAAACGCCATGTAAAGGTTCCGGTTAATTGTCTTGTATCAGGGCGGGAAACAAATCCGCCATCGACCATACCGTATGTATTTCTGCCTTCAAATTTTTGCCATGCAAAAGGATCACGGAAATTAAATCGAAGAGTGCCTTTTCCTTTCATTACTTGTTTTTGTAAACCAATACTCATCTGGTAAATTGGTTCCATTTGTGTAAGACCAGCAAGCGCCTTATGACGGTAAAATCCACTCAACTCAGCAGTCCATCCCTTTTTAAAAGTGAAAGTATTGGTTACGTTAGCCGTAAAGGAAGTATATGACATATCAATAGTAAGTGTATCGTAACTCCCTTCATAATGATTATTAAAAACATTTGCAAAGAAATTGCCACTCCACCATTTCGCAAATGCAATTGGCGCCGTAAAAGAAACACCAATGTTGGTAAAACTGGCAACATTATCAACTGTCAGATACCGTATTTTACTATCAGGCTCAGGTTTTACTATTTGGGAAATTATGTCATCTGTTTTATTGAAATTGAAAGTAGTTATAAACTTACCATTGAAACTATGTGACAGGTCGATATTATGAGCATACTGAGGACGCAGATAAATATTTCCTTGCCTGTAAGATAATGTATCAAGGAAATAAATGAATGGATTCAGATCCTGGTAGTTGGGTCTTTGTATACGACGGCCATAAGCAATTGTCAATGTGTTTTTCTGATCTAGTTTATAACTTACAAATGCGGTTGGGAACAGGTTAGTGGTATCTCTCGTAAATGTCTGGTGTGTTAAAACCTGGTTGCCATGAGCAACACTGTTCTCAACTCTTAGCCCCGCTTGTAATGTCCATTTTTTAATCGCCCTGCTGTAATTAATATAACCGGCGTTTATATTTTCATCATAAATAAAATGATTAGAACGGATCTGGTCTGTTTCCCATTCATTATTAACCATTCGTTCATAGTTAACGAGGTTATCATTTTTTACATAACTTATTTTTACACCTGCTTCAAACTTCCCACCTTTAAAAGGTTGTGAATAATCGCTTTTAAAAGTGTAGATATTAATATTGGATGGCAAATGCCCTTTCAAATAGGATGTTCCAGTTTTTTGTAATGTACCAGTATAAAATTCCGTTGTCAGAAGCATATCAGACACATTATCGTATGTTACATAATCAAAGTCTGCAGTTATTTCCTTTCCCGTTGTGTCAAATGTATGTTTCCAGTTAAGATTAAGAGTTCCGTTTTGAAATTTGATCTTATTATCAGTCGTAGACACTAATCGGCCTTCTAACTGCATATTTTCATCGGTAAGGTCGGAAACAGAAACTGGTGTAGGATGTCCTTTAAATGTAAATCCACTAACAATAATTCCGAAAACATTTTTTTTATCCGCATACCAGTCTATTCCCATTTTTAATGTATGGTTATTGTTGCCAAATTTGAAATTTGTTTCGGTGAAATTATAACCAGTAGTGTTGTAGTTTTCATCCATAAAACGGCTATCAAGACTCAACCGATTCATACCGCGAAAAACATTGGGATTATAATTGCCGAAAAAGTTGATCTTATTCTTTCTCCAGTTAAAATTGAAACTGTTTTGTGATTTCGGGATCATATAAAGTGCTTCCTCAGGTTTATAGAAGCTTGTAGTTGCACCTAGCATTATGCTTCCGTTAAAGCCATTGTTCATCCCTTTTTTTGTTTTGATATTTATAATACCAGAATTTCCTGAAGCATCATATTTTGAAGATGGATTTGTCATGATCTCAATTTGATCAAGCGATGACGCCGGCATATTACGCAGAAGAGTAGCCAGGTCAGATGCAGATAAATAGGTTTGTTTGCCATCCATCATCACAATAACTCCTTGCTTGCCTCTTAAATTAATATTCCCATCTTGGTCAATAGTAATGCCTGGGGATTTTTCTAATATATCGAGAGCAGTTGAACCGACACTTGTTGGTGATGCATCTACATTTACTACTGTCTTATCGATCTTTGTTTCAATAAATGGCTTTCTAGCAACCACCGTTACTTCCTGCATTGATTTTGCATCGGCAGAAAGTTTAATTGTTTCAGCAATAAAGGTTGGTTTTTCAGTGGTGATCTCTAATGATTGACCGAATTTTTTCTGAAAGCCCACTGAAGAAACGGATAATAGAAACTTGCCTTCAACAATATTTTCAAACTCATACTTTCCTTCTCTATTTGTCACAGCAATTTTCACCAATGATGAATCTTTTGCCCGTAACAATGATACTGATGCTGATTGTACTGGCTTTTGCGATTCGTCTGTGACGATACCTGATACTTTACCAATCTTAGTTTGTGAAAAGACAATTGCAGATAATAATAAGCTTGTTAGAAGGGTAAATAACTTTCTCATAATAAGGCTATACTTTAGTTGATAATTGGCTACTGCATAAAATTGCAGCGAATAAAATCTTTTATGAAACGAAATATGATAAGATTCGTCGATGTAGTGTTGAAGGGCAAATACTACTTACCTATACACAAACGGTAAGAATCTTATTTAATGAACAGCATTTGTGAAAAGTTGTTAAAAAGCAAAACCCGTTTTGAAAAACGGGCTTGCTTTTTTTCTAAAACTAAAACTGGCTGCTTTATTTTTCGGAGCTATACTTGATCTTATGTTTATGATGTTATTTATTCTCCAGTTTTTATACGATTTTGTTCATCATTCGCACCGCCTGTTTTTCTTTTTGGATTATTATTCATTTTACCTTTTGAAAAACGATAAGTAAATCCAAGTGCAACTTGTCTTGAATCACGGCGTTGCTGGAAGGCAGCATCTACGGTGCTGTACTTTACTTCACCCTTTATTTTCTGAGTCCGGAATACGTCACGGCCAGTTAATCTTAATGTCCCCTTTCCTTTAAATAGTTGCTGGCTGACTCCCATATTTACCATTCCAAAACTTTTGATCCTGAAAACACCTTGAACGCCGCCTGAATTATAAAATCCGCTTAGTTCAGCACTTAATGTTTTTCCAAGTTTAAATTGATTTTGAAGATTAGCCTGGAGAGTTGTAGCTCCTGTTTTTACATAGTCACCGTTTATTATTCCTTCAAATGCGTTGTTATAAAGATTTGCCCACAAGTTCGGGGTCCACCACTTTTTAATTGTTCCGCTGGCACTAACTGCGATTCCATATTGACGCTGCTTTGCAATATTATCTTTCTTTATATAGGTTTCATTTCTGTCAGTGTTTTGTTCAAGCACTTCGTTGATGATATCAGTTGTTTTTGTATAGTTCAGGGTTGTATTTATAATTCCTTTGAAGTTATGAGTAAGTTCAATGTTATGGGCAAATTGTGGTTGTAGATTCGGGTTGCCTTGCTCAAAAGTGTATTTATCAAGGAAAAGTATGAATGGATTCAGATCCTGGTAATTGGGTCTTTGAATACGACGACCATAATTCAACACAAAACTATTTTTATCACTTGGCTTGAATTGTATAAATGCTGTTGGAAATAATTGTGTGTAATGACGATCGAAGCTCTCGCCTGTTGTCACCTGGTCACCTGTTGCATTTGTATTTTCAAGTCTCAAACCAAATTGTCCAAACCATTTTTTTGAAAATGGCCTCGTATAATTTACATAGGCAGCATTCACATTCTCTTTATAAATAAAATGATTGCTGCGGCCATAATCCCGAACACCCATACCATAATTAATGCTATCATAAATTGCATTGTTATCAGTTTCTACAAAACTTGTTTTTACTCCTGCTTCAAACTTTGCACCCTTTTTTAATGGCAATGTGTAATCAACTTTAGCGGAATAGATATTTATGTCTTGTGGCAAACTGCCGACTAGTGTATCAGCTTTATTAATTGGCATGCCATTAGGATCATAATATGCATTTACCAGGTATTGCGAATTTGTAGTTCTGTATGCGAGATAATCAAGGTCAGCTGTTATTTCCTGGCCAGCAGTATCAAGTAAGTGACGGAAGTTTACATTCGTGCTGAAGTTTTTCCATTCTCTGTCATTGCTTGTTTTAGCAAGAGTTTGGCTCAATAAAACTTGATTAGCATCTGAAATAAGAACATCACTTTGATTAGTGAATAATCCCGGGTTATAATATCCTGTAACAACAGCACCAAATGTTGTTTTCTTATTTACAAAATAATCAAACCCAACTTTCGCATTATAAGATTGACCTTCATCTTTAATTCTTGATTCCTGGTCGAAATGTGATTTGACTTGTTTGGTTGAATGCTCAATGAATTTTCTTTGAATATCCAGATCCTGCCAATTTTTGCGATAGTTATATCCAAGTGTTGTAAACAGGTTCAATTTATTTTTTCTATAATTAAAATTGAATGACTCACTCACTTTTGGATAACGTCCCTGGCTCCATGTGGAAGAGAAACTACCACTATATCCAAGTTGCTTGGTCTTTTTTGTTTTAATATTAATAATACCTGCATTACCGGCTGCATCATATTTTGCAGGCGGGTTAGTCATTATTTCAATTTGGTCTAATTGATTACTGCTAAGATTACGCAGGTAATTTGCCAGGTCTGCGCCTGACATATAAGTAGGCCTTCCATCAATATATACCTGTACACCTTGTTTTCCTTTTAAACTGATGTTACCATCTTTATCAATAGAAACACCGGGAGATTTTTCCAACACTTCCAAAGCTGAAGTGCCTACATTAGTAATAGAAGCTTCAACATTCACGATCATTCTATCTATTTTCTGTTCGATCAAAGGCTTTTTAGCAGCCACAGTTACTCCAGTAAGACTTTTTGGAAGAGGAACCAGTTCAATTGTTTTAAGTGTAACATTTGTATTTGTCGGAGTGATCTCAAATGACTCTGAGAATCCTTTGCTATGACCGACAGCGGTAATCGAAACGAAGTATTTGCCCTCACCTACATTTTCAAATACAAAGTTGCCGTCTTTATTGGCTACGCTGATCTTGGCGACTGACGAATCCTTAGCTCTTAATAGAGAAATCGTCGTAGATTCTATGGTTTTAGTATTTCCGTCAATTACTTGCCCGGTTACCTTTCCAGTACTCTTTTGTGCTTGGCTTGAAAAGGATAAGGTTATAATGGCTATAAATAAGGTTAAAAAGTTTCTCATTATTAATGGTTTAAGTTTGTAGTACTCGTTGTTATTTATTACAGTTCAAAGATAGGTACTTGTTAATGCCAAGTACATTGTTTTAAAATAAGCGGCCATATTTCTTGATAAGTGGCCGGTTCCCATGACGTCAATATGACGTAGGCCTCAAAAACTGGTTACAGAAATCTTGTTATTCATGATTAGTGGTATTTAAGTTATATAAAGGGTTTAATGATTACCGATCGATTATGAAATGAAGGTAGTGGCCTGATAAATGGAAGGCAATGACCGACCGGTAAGCCAACACTAACTGCCGGCAAAAAAGGGTTTACATTGGATTAAAGAGGAGTTTCGCTTTCACCGACTGCCTGTTTATATTGCAGGAAATTAGAATGATGATTATTGACTTCAGATCGGATACTGTTACAAAACCGACACCGGGTATGTTGCAAGCCATGATGAGTGCAAAAGTGGGTGATGATGTTTTTGGCGAAGACTTCTCAATAAATGAATTGGAAAAAATGTCAGCCGATATATTTGGGATGGAATCAGGCCTCTTCTGCCCTTCCGGAACTATGACAAACCAGATCGCCATTAAGTGTCATACACAACCTGGTGATGAGGTGATCTGTGATGAGAGTGCACATGTTTACCAATATGAAGGAGGAGGCATCGCATTTAATTCATCAGCCTCAGTTAAACTTTTATATGGCGACAGGGGAAGGATAAATGCTGAACTGGTAAAATCTGCAATTAATGCTGATGATAATCATAAAGCGAATACAAGCTTAGTATGCCTTGAAAATACGAGTAACCGAGGCGGAGGTAGTTGTTATGATTTTAATGAGATAAGAAAGATCAAGGACGTATGTGTTGAGAATCATCTTGCCTTTCATTTAGATGGAGCAAGATTATGGAATGCAATGGTTGCAAAAAATGAAACAGCAAAACAATACGGCGAAACTTTTGACAGCATTTCGATATGTTTAAGTAAGGGACTTGGTTGCCCGGTTGGTAGTGTGCTGATTGGTAAAAAAGACTTCATAAAAAAAGCAAGGCGGATCCGAAAAGTATTTGGAGGTGGAATGAGGCAAGCAGGGTTTCTTGCTGCTGCTGGTATTTACGCTTTAAAAAATAATATTGAAAGACTAAAGCAGGATCATGATAATGCAAAGCAGATCGGTGAAGTGATCGCTAAAACTTCGATGGCCAGATCCGTTTTCCCAGTTGAAACAAACATTATCATTTTTGAAACGGTCAATTCTGTAACGGCTGCGGAGATCGTTGAAAAATTAAAACAGAAAAACATCCTTTGTTATGCTATAGCTCCTGATCGTGTACGATTAGTTATACATCTTGATATAACTGATGAAATGGTCAATAAAACAATTGAAATAATAAAAGCTATTTAAGATAATATGTTACCGAAAATTAACCCGATAAATACAACAGCCTGGAGATATTTACAAGAACATTTTTCTGAAATGAAAAGTGAGCATATCAGAGAATTATTCAGAGCTGATCCCGACCGGTTCTCAAAGTATTCTATTTCCAATCGTGATATTGTTTTTGATTATTCTAAAAATATCATCAGTGAAAAAACAATTCAATTGCTGCTACAATTGGCTAATGAATGCAAATTGAAAGATGGAATTGAAGCCATGTTTAATGGAGAAAAAATAAATGAAACAGAAGACAGGGCTGTTCTCCATACAGCGCTAAGAAATCTTTCTTCTCAACCCGTATTTGCAGAAGGCAAGGACGTGATGCCGGAAGTAAGAAAGGTATTAAAGCAAATGAAAAATTTTTGCAGCCGTGTACATGATGGAAGATGGAGAGGTTATACAGGGAAAAGAATAAAGTATATTGTCAATATTGGTATTGGCGGAAGTGATCTTGGCCCGCTGATGGTAACCGAAGCTTTGAAACCATATTGGTTGGAAGATATTCAAACTTATTTTGTATCAAATATTGATGGAACACATATCGCCGAAGTCTTAAAGAAAATAAAACCGGAAAGAACGTTGTTCCTTATCGCATCAAAAACATTTACTACACAAGAAACAATGACGAATGCTTTTACTGCCAGGGAATGGTTTCTTGAACATGCAATTGATGAAAAACATATCGCCAAACATTTTGCAGCCTTAAGTACAAATGAAGCCGCGGTAGTAAAATTCGGGATCAATAAAAGGAATATGTTTCGGTTTTGGGATTGGGTCGGTGGTCGTTATTCACTTTGGAGTGCTATTGGTTTATCGATAGCATTAACTATTGGGTATAAAAATTTTGAAGAGCTACTTGCAGGTGCTTATGACAGCGATCAGCATTTTAAAAATTCTTCTTTTGAAAAGAATATGCCAGTGCTAATGGGTTTGATAGGTTTATGGTACACTAATTTCTTTGGAGCACAAAGCGAGGCTATACTTCCTTATGATCAATACCTGCACCGGTTTGCTGCTTACTTTCAGCAAGGAAATATGGAAAGCAATGGAAAATCAGTAGATAGAAATGGTGAACCGGTTGAATACTCAACAGGACCGATAATTTGGGGCGAACCGGGAACAAACGGTCAACATGCGTTTTACCAATTGATACATCAGGGTACGCCACTAATACCATGCGATTTTATCGGTGTCGCACAAAGCCATAATCCAATTGGTGATCATCATCAAAAACTAATGAGCAATTTTTTTGCTCAAACAGAAGCATTGATGAATGGAAAAACCGAAATAGAAGCAGAAGGGGAACTGGAAAACTCTGGTTTAAGCAATGAAATAATATCAAAACTCCTCCCCTACAAAGTTTTTGCTGGCAACAGACCTACGAATTCTTTTTTAATAAAAAAGATCACTCCATTTAGCTTAGGGCAAATGATCGCTTTATATGAGCATAAAATTTTTGTACAAGGAATTATCTGGAATATTTTCAGTTTTGATCAATATGGGGTTGAGCTTGGAAAGCAATTAGCGAATAAAATTTTGCCAGAACTAGTCGATGACGAAAGAATTTCATCACACGATTCTTCAACCAATAGTCTGATAAATCTTTTTAAGGAAATGAAAAATGATTTAACTTAACAGGAAATAAACTTGCTATGAAAAAATTACTTTTCTTATTGCCTGTTTTATTTTTCATAAATACATCTGCACAGGAATCTTATTATGATTTTAAAAAGTTCAGAGAAAATAACCCTTCAAAAGCCCCTTTAAAAAAGCATTCAGAAAAAACTCAACCGCTTGGTAAAGGCATGGGAAAAATAACCTGGTCTGATCCCGATGGGACTTTTAATTTACCGCTAGATAAAGGCATGTCAATAGATTCTTTGCAGAAAACTATGGAGTTAATTCAAAAACTTAGAAAGAGGCATCACATGGGTACCCTAATATACACTAAACCTAATGGTACAAGATTATTTGCCTTACCACAGGATAATATGCCTTGTCTTGTACCGGATATATCACAATTCAATATGCCTGTATTGGGTAAAGGAACTAAAATAACCGGTATGCCTCCCGACTTCTTACCGCCATCTGAAACCATTCCAAAAAAATAATTGCAAACAAAAGCCCCTTCATTGAAGGGGCTTGGTTTATATATAAATAAGCTTCGGTTTATTTGATCGCTGTTCCTTCTCTTTTTTCAAGCCCTCTTTCTTTTCCTTCGAGTTTTTTCTCTGTATAATGTTCCCATGTAAAGTATCCGAAAATAGAAAACAATGCGACAAGAACGACGAGTGTAGATCTCTTTTGCATAGAAAATTGGATTTATAAGTACAAAAGCCTGTTCAGGCTAGATAATTAAACGAAAACAGAATGTAAAAATTGCAACAATTAAAAAGCCCTCAAAATACTTGAAGGCTCCAATTAGTATAATTACTTAATAAGGCTTACCATTTATCTACATCCTCATGTTTACCATTTTCAGATGGTGTGGGAGCTGGTTCTATTTCAGCTTCAGTTTCTGCCTTTTCATTATCCACAGATGTTACGATTACCTCAGGATTTTCGCTTTCACCGTTTTCTGAAGGCACATTATCATGATTAAATGCATCGAAGTCAAAATCAGGCATCAGTTCTGTCTTAACATAATCAACTGCTTCGCCAAGTGCTTTTATAAACTTATTAAAGTCTTCTTTATAAAGGAAGATCTTATGACGATCGTACCCGTTATCATTAAACCTCTTACGACTTTCTGTAATGGTCAGGTAATAATCATTACCACGGGTTGTTCTCACATCGAAGAAATAAGTCCTGCGTTTACCAGCACGAATTCTTTTGCTGTAAATGCTTTCCATTTTGTTTTCGTTGTTATTCTCGTACGTCACAGTTAGTTTTTTACTGATTAATAATCATATTCTTAGGCAGTCACAAATATAATTATGTTTTTGATATAGCCAAATTTGTGGGGATTTTGTTTCCCTTCTGTATAATTTTTGTTACCTGGCTTGGGAATCCTGTTGCTGCTGACGATTATACAGTTCAGTATAGAAGCCATTTAGATCAAGTAGCTCCTCGTGAGTGCCCTTTTCTACGATTGTTCCGTCTTCGATCACGACTATTTTATCAAAGTGAAAGAGGGAGAAAATACGGTGTGTTATTATAATAGCAGTCCTGTTTTCCAGATATTCGTATAAATTACCAATGATCTCATTTTCCGTTTTTGTATCTACGGCACTAAGGCAATCATCAAAAATCACTAGGCCATGTTCTTTTATTAATGCCCGGGCAATCGATATTCTTTGTTTCTGTCCGCCACTTAATGTAACGCCTCTTTCGCCGATCATTGTCTCGTATTTTTCCCCAAAGCCCAAAATGTCTTTATGAACACTTGCCTGTATTGCTGCTTTTTCCACTTGCTGGATATTGCCATCTTTCATTCCAAATGAAATATTGTTGGCAACAGAGTCACTGAAAAGAAAAACATCCTGCGGAACATAAGAAATCTGTTCCCGTAATGATCTAAGATCGAGTTCCCGGATATCTGTTCCCTCCAATTCGATAGTTCCATTGGTCGTGTCGTACGTTCTCAATAACAACTGGGCAACGGTTGATTTGCCGCTACCAGTTCTTCCAATGATCGCTACCTTCTCCCCTTTTTTTATCGATAAGCTAAAATTCTTTAATGCCTCAATGCCTGTATGTGTGTAAGTAAAATCTACATTGCTGAATTCGATATTGCCGTCGATCTTAATTTTTTTCGCCAATGGCTGATCATATATAACTGGTTTGGTATCCAGAAATTCATTTAGCCTTTTTTGTGAAGCGGCGGCTCTTTGTATCATGCTTGCTGTCCAGCCAATGGCGCTAACGGGAAATGTGAGCATATTTATATAGATCACAAACTCTGTGATTGTTCCCAGTGACATTCGATCTAATCCATAATTAATATAATAATATCCGCCGATCATAATAGTAAGCAGCGTACTTAAGCCAATTAACAGAGCCATCGATGGAAAATATAATGATTCCACTTTAGAGAGCCCGATTGCATTTTTTTTATATTCTTCACTATTCTTATCAAAAAAACCAAACATGGCTTTTTCCTGAACAAATGATTTTATAACACGAATACCGGAGTACGATTCCTGCGCATTAGTTGTAAGATTGGCAAGTAACGCCTGTATCCTCTCACTTTTTTTATTGATAATACTGTTTACATAATAGATTGTTATAGCAAGTATTGGTAATGGCGCAAGTACATACACCGTCAGTTCCACGTCTTTTTTCAGCATATAAAATAAACTCAATGAAATAAGCGCAACAAGATTGATAAGATACATAATGGCGGGACCAGTGAACATTCTCACTCTTGCTACATCTTCTGCCATACGGCTCATCAAATCGCCGGTACTGTGTGTTTTGTAAAACGAGGCATCAAGTTGCTGATAATGCTGAAACACTTCATTCTTTTGATCGTATTCAATATGACGACTCATCACAATGATCGTTTGCCGCATCAGGAACATAAAAAATCCACGAAGCAATGCAAGTAACAGAATTGTGGCCCCACATAGAATAACGATCTTAGACAGGTCTGATCTTTGCGAGAAATCCCTCTCTACCCATTTTATAAATTTTAGTACAAAAAAATCATATTCACTATCATGATTAGTAGCAATCGGCCTGGTAGTGTTTTGTGTTGCATCAATGCTTTTTTGAACGTGATCAATAATAAACCTAGTTATCTGTGGTACAAGTACTGCAAAATAGTTTGAGACAATAATGAACAATGCGCCGATGCCAAGCCTTACCCTGTATTTCCAGAAATATTTATTGAGGGCTTTAAGTTGTTTCATTCAAACACAAAAATAAGTTTATGCGCTGATGAATATTGGAATAGTTTGTTACGATGAAGCAAATATTTGCTCCAAAATGCCTCGTCTAACCTAAGCAAGACGGTTCTTTGGTTCTATTGATTTTGCGTTAACTCTGTATAATACTTTCCCCTACTGTAAGGATTGATGTAGACCATATTCCAGCCCTCTTAATTCAGCAAGGCCTCTCAATCTACCAATGGCAGAATAACCAGGATAGGTTTTCTTTTTAAGATCATCCAGCATCTGGTGTCCATGATCGGGACGCATGGGAATGGAAATATTTCTTCGCTTTTGTATTTGCAAAACTTCTTTTACAATTTCATACATGTTTGTATCTCCGGCAAGATGATCAGCTTCATAAAAATTTCCTTGTCTATCTCGTTTTGTATTTCGCAGATGAAGAAAATGAACATGATCTCCAAATCGCTTTAGCATTTTGGGGATATCATTATCAGGTCTGGCGCCAAAACTTCCGGTACAAAAACATAAACCATTTGCAGGAGAAGGAACAGCTTCGAGCATGGCGGCTGCATCATTTTCTGTACTCATGATTCTTGGTAAACCCAATACTGAATATGGTGGGTCATCAGGATGAATGGCCATTTTTACATCACACTCTTCAGCAACAGGAACCACTTGGTTTAAAAAATAAAAAAGATGATCTTTTAATTTATTAGCATCAATGCCTTCATATTTTTTTAATTCGGTTAACACTAATTCTGGAGTAAATGAGTCATCACTTCCTGGCAAGCCCAACATCATATTGGAATATAATTTCTGTTTTTGCTCAACAGACAATTCATTATTTCTTTTTTTTGCCTTTGCAAGTTCGTCTGCAGAAAAATCTTTATCAGCACCTGGTCTTTTTAATATGTATAGTTCAAAAACTAAATAATCGACACGGTTAAAATAAAGCGCCGTGCTTTTATCCGGCATTTCATATTGAGTATCTGTGCGGAGCCAATCAAGTACTGGCATAAAGTTGTAAGTGATCACTTTCAATCCGCAAGAAGCAACATTGCGTATGCTTTGTTTATAATTTTCAATATGCTGGAGATAATTTCCATTTTGTCTTTTTATATCATCACTTACGGGTAAGCTCTCAATCACTGTCCAGGTCATTCCTGCTTTTTCAATGACTGATCTTCTTTTATTGATCTCTTCAATTGTCCAAATTTCGCCAACGGGAATATGATGAAGCGCTGTAACAACGCCATCACACCCTGCTTGTCTTATATCGGATAAACTTACCGGATCATTGGGGCCGAACCAGCGCATTGTTTGATGCATTAACATATATACGTTTTAGTAAATGTAAAAATATCATGACTCAGGCATTCCTTAAAAAGAAAATACTCAATAATTATGAATTACTGAGTATTGGTATGATTTCAGTCACCTGTAATTAACCGGTAAAATACATATAGATCGCAATGATCGCTAGGATCAACAAAATTGACAGAATAACATCTTTTGCATTCCAGCTTGCCCTTGTCTCCAATCTATCTTGTGGCGTCAAAGTAGAGAATGTCAGTCCGCTGATCTTCGCATAATCAGGTGGCTTTGTTGCATAACTCACAACAAGGAATACGATGATGCAAACAATAGTAATTAAAAGACTATAGTATTGGAAGAAAATATTATTTATGATCCAGAGAAATGATCCTTCCTCATAAGTTGTGCCTCCCAATTTTACTGGTGTATCAATAATTAATCTTACTAATCCCATTATAAAACCGATGATCAATGTTGCCAAACAGCCCGGGCCATTTAATCGCTTCATAAATACGCCAAAGAAGAACACAACAAATATTGGCGGTGCCAGGTATGCCTGTATACCCTGTAAATAATCGTACAGGCCTTTTGCTCCCTGTATCACCGGTATCCATAATAATCCGACAATTACCATTATAACAGTAGCCACACGACCAACTCTCACCAATTGAGCTTGTGTAGCTTTTGGCCTTAGCTTCGAATAAAAATCCATCGTGAACAGTGATGATGATGCATTAAATACACCTGCTAATGCACTCATTAATGCTGCAAGCAAGCCTGCAACCACAATACCTCTTACGCCAACAGGAAGTACATGCGTCACTAACAAGGGGAATGCTGCCTGTGCCCGTTCCCTTATCAATACACCATTTGCATCAAATAATTCTTTGTGGATCTCCGGATTCAACCCGCTTTTTGCCAAGGCAAAACATATCATACCCGGGATAATAAAAAGAAAAACAGGAGTGAGTTTTAAAAAGCCGGCGAATATTGTACCACGTCTTGCTTCTTTATCATTTTTTGCCCCTAAAATACGTTGCACAATATATTGGTCGGTACACCAATACCACAAACCAATAATTGGTGCACATAACAACATCGCAGGCCATGGATATTTATCATTAAAATACCAGGCTTGTCTTCCTGCTTCTTTTACAGGCGCCCATGTACTTTCTACTCCATCCGGTACAACAGGTTTCCATAAATTAAACATTTCGCTGCCGCATATTTCCCTCAGTTTATCCCATCCTCCCAGGGCTTCCAACCCATAATATGTTACAAGAATGGCCCCGATAATTTTTACAAATGTTTGAAGCGTTTCAGTATAAACAACTGCTCTTAATCCGCCAATAATAGTGTAGATACCTGTTAAAATAATAAGCAGGATAGAACCGATCCAGAATGAATCCATTCCCATTATGTCTACATCCGGTAAGAGTGCCCTGAATACAACACCGCCTGCAAAAATGCCAACAGCAATTTTAGTAAGGATATATGCAAACAAGGAAATAAGTGACAGAACTGTTCTTGCTTGCGGAGTAAACCTTTTCTCAAGAAACTCCGGCATTGTAAACACTTTGGAACGCATAAAGAAAGGCCCCATTACCCAACCTAATACCAAAAGACACCAGGCATGTAATTCATAGTGTGCTAATGCTACACCATCGGTTGCACCTGAACCTGCAAGCCCAACCAAATGCTCCGAACCGATATTGGATGCAAAAATGGAAGCACCGACAACAAACCATCCTAAGTGACGACCGGCAAGAAAATAATCATCAGCAGAAGTTTTATCCTTCTTTTTTACTGCCCACCATGAAATACCTGCAATAACTGCAAAATAAAATAGGATGATGACCCAGTCTAACCAAGTAAGCATAGCAATCTGTTTTGATTATAAATAGTAAGTCTTAAATAAAACGGTTGATGATATTTTCCAAATACTCCTGCTTGCCACTTTTTACAGCAGGCTCACCATTTTCTATAGCATAGGTTCTGAGGTCTTCTAAAGATAGCTTTCCTTCTTCAAACTCTTTTCCTTTACCGCTATCGAATGTAGCATATCTTTCTTTTCGAAGCTTTTTAAAATCAGATTTATTTAAAATATTATCAGCTGTTAGTAATGCTCTTGCAAATGTATCTATGCCGCCAATATGTGCATGAAAAAGGTCATCTGCATCAGTTGAGTTACGGCGGATCTTTGCATCAAAGTTTATTCCGCCACCTTTGAAGCCGCCTGCTTGTAAGATCACAACCATTGCTTCAGTTAATTCATTTATATCGTTTGGAAATTGATCTGTATCCCAACCATTTTGATAATCGCCGCGATTAGCATCAATGCTTCCAAGCAAACCGGCATCAGCAGCAACTTGTAGTTCATGCGTAAATGTATGGCCAGCCAGTGTTGCATGATTCACTTCAACATTTATTTTAAAATCATTCAACAGATCATACTGACGTAAAAAGCCAATTACCGTTTCGCAATCGTAATCATACTGATGTTTACTGGGCTCACAAGGTTTTGGTTCAATAAAGAATGTTCCTTTGAAACCATTTTTTCTCGCATAATCTTTTGCAGCATGAAGGAATTTTGCCATGTGTTCTTTTTCTCTTTTCATGTTTGTGTTCAACAAACTCATATACCCTTCTCTCCCGCCCCAGAAAACATAATTTTCGCCGCCTAAGGCAATTGTTGCATCTAATGCCGCTTTCACTTGTGCAGCTGCATGAGATAACACATGAAAATCCGGATTGGTAGCAGCGCCATTCATATATCTTCTATTTGAAAAAAGATTTGCAGTGCCCCAGAGAAGCTTCACGCCAGTTTCTTTTTGCTTTTCACTAAGATAATCAGTGATTGCTTTTAATCTTCTATCGTTCTCCTTTATATCACTCGTGTAATCAATTGCATCTACATCATGAAAACAATAGTATGGCAAACCAAGCTTTGTAATAAATTCAAATGCTGCGTCGGCTTTATCTTTTGCTCTTTCTATGGCATCTGATTTTTTATCCCATTCAAATAGATGTGTAGGCTCGCCAAAAGGATCGGCGCCACTGCCGTTGAAACTATGCCAGTATGCGCAAGCAAAACGCAAATGATCTTTCATTGATTTGCCAGCTACCATCTTATTTTCATCATACCATCGATAAGCAAAAGGATTGTCTGATCCAACTCCTTCATATTTTACTTTTCCAATTGTTTTAAAGTATTCCCTGGTGTCAGTTGCTGTGCCCATTGGTTTAATATTTATGGTTTAAAAATTATTTTAATCCCTGTTTAAAAGAAGTGTATGCCGGCTTTTTCTGATAATTGCTATTAAACAAAGTTGGAAAATCTATTTTGCCAAGACTTGTTACGATCCAACTATCTGCATCGGTAACGTTCCATACTGTGATCCCGTAACGTTGCGAAGCTGGCACATTGCTATTATATGAATCCACAACATATTTATATTTCGAGGCTTGTTGCGTCAAGAGATCATTAGTAGCACTAAATGGCGAACTATTATTTGGATTAATACGAATATCCAGTTCTGATACATGCACCTTCAACCCTGTAGCGGCAAGTTTCATAAACATATTATCAATAGTAGCATTAGAAGTGTTTATGCTAATATGCATTTGAGTTGCCACCCCATGTATCGGAACAGATTGTCCTTTTAATTCATTTACCATTGCTATAAACGAATCGAGTTTTTGTGTGCTTAATTCAAGATTATAATCATTCAGAAATAACAATGCAGCAGGATCAGCAGCATTGGCATAGCGGAACGCATTGGCAATATATGAACGCCCCAAGACCGGAGCCCAGTAAAAAATATCATTGGTACTCGTCCCCGATCTTATATTTCCATTTTCTTCAAAGGCTTCATTTACCACATCCCATGCTTTTGTTTTTCCAACATTGCGGCTTACCATAGCGGTGATCCAATTTTGCATTGCTGAGTTAACTAAGGTAGGGTTATAACCCGATGCCGGACTTAAAACTGATAAATTGTCAATAAAGAAATCACCGGCATTAGGGAAATGAAATTTTATTGATAACGATGTTTCTGTTGGTGTAAATGGAAAAGAATATTCAACCCACGTTGCAGAAAGTGTTTGATTCAGCTGTTCATAATATGATGTCCCCTGTGCAACCGCTCTCAATGCCTGTCCTGATGTTGCTGCCTTTGCCCAATATTTTAAAGTATAGGTCGTACCACTCGTTACAGAAAAATTATCTGACACAATTTGTACACTATAAGCATTCGATCCCGGTGTAGTAACTGTTACTCTTGCCGCTTTTGTGCCACTATGTGCTTCAGCAGTTGAAATAGTAATTGAACCAGCAGTTGGCGCTGTTAAAGATATTTGTGTGAACCAATTGGTGTAATCGTTTTCAAATCCTCCATTCAATAAAAGATTTGGGCCGGCGGTGTTTGTTAAAGATCGAAGATATGTTCCATTATTATTTTGATGCCACATGAGTGTATGACCATAAACATCTAGTCCTCCGCTCTGTGCAAGGGAAACAAGTTCATCAGCTCTCGAAAAATCATACGAGCCATCATTTTTCACATTGGCGCCATGCTTCATCTGGTATTCGAAGGTAACACGATCAAATTCTTTTTTTACCAATGAAGAGTAAGATGCATTGCCTTTCATCAGGTCATAATTAATAGCAACACCTACGGGATATGATGCCATTTGTTTTAAAGTGGTTGTATCAGATGGAACAACCGGCGGTGGTGGCGAAGGCGGTGTCACCGTTCCTTTTTTGCTACAGGAAATCAGTACAGTTAAAGTTGTTGTAACCAAAACCTTCATTCCAAAATTTATATAACCAGTTAGTTTGTACACTTTGAAAAAATCTTTTAGCTTTTATTTTATCTGTCTCAATGCTTCAATCACATTTTCAACAGGCCTTTTGCATATCTTATTTGTACACACATATATTAATGTTCTATTTTCTGGTAACTTATTTTCCAGTAAAGGAAGATTCTCTTTATCCGTCTCCCCCATGATCACACAATCTGGCAAGTACTTTTTTTGTAGCTCCTTATTCTTTGCAATTGCATTCTTGCCCATTACAACGACTTCATAAGTGCCTTGGGAAAAAAGCCCGGCCAGGCTACACCATTGCGCATGATAAACCGGAAATAGATTTACTTTACTTACAACCGATGCCAACATCCTTTTGGACATATTATTATAAGAACTGTCGTCGTAAATAATACCAAGCGAATAAAGGGTACCCGCCATTATTGAATTGGAAGAAGGAATTGCATCGTCATCAATTTCCATTTTCCTTACAGCTAGCTTTGATTCATTTAATGCTGTGTTATAAAACAATCCTGCATCCTTACTGTAAAAATTTTTGATGGCATGATCAGTAATTTGTTTTGCAAGGGTGACCCAATTTACGTCAAAGCTCACACTATAAAGTTTTATAAATGCAGAAGCTGTCCATGAATAATCATCAAAGAAACCATTGATTGAAGTTTTTCCGTCTTTGAAATTCCTCTTAAGGCTACCATCATTGCCAAGCAGATTCTTTTCAAGAAAATTTGCGATCATTATTGCTTTAGCTAAGTAATCTTCTATTTCAGTAGCAATATAAGCATCGGCATATGCCTTGATCATCATCGCATTCCAGGCAGTCAAAATTTTTGTATCAGCGACGGGTTTATTTCGCTTATTTCTTTCTTCAAGTAATATCTTTTTAGCTTTATTTAAAAGAGAAATGAACTGATCAGGCGTTTGTTTTTTTAATTCGGCAAATTCCTGTGGCGTGTACTTTGCGAATAATATATTATTTCCCTTATTCCAATTACCCATCGGGCTCACATTGAAATATTCGGCTAATAGACTTTCTGTACCGGTAATTTTTTTAAAATCGGATTCTTTCCATGTATAAAACTGACCCTCGCCATCTTCTGTATCTGCATTTAACGAACTGTAATAGCCGCCATAAGAAGAAGCGAGGTTTCTTTCAATAAAAGAAATTGTTTCAGTAACAATAGTTTTATAAAAATTATTTTGTGTTATTTGATAAGCATGTGCATATAAACTTATCAACTGTGCATTATCATAAAGCATTTTTTCAAAATGCGGAATGCGCCACTCATTATCCGTTGCATAGCGGGCAAATCCTCCCTCGAGCTGATCATAAATCCCGCCAAGCGCCATTTTGTTTAATGTATTTGATGCTGCATCGAGAGACTTCTTATTTCCTGTGAGATAGTAATTTTGAAATAAAAATTCAGTTACAGCTGGCATCGGAAATTTTGGCGCACCTTTTAATCCTCCGTTAACAGTATCTGTTTTTAAATAAATGCTGTCAAATAAATTTTGATAACCCTGGTTGTTCATTACAATTGCAGTGTTGTCAACCCGTATAAAGGACAAATCTTCAGCAGCAATTCCTTTCGTTAAACCATCGGCTTGTTTAACTACCAGGTCATGCTTTTCTTTATATGCCTTCGAAATATCTTTCAGCAAGCTCAACCATCCGCTTTTGCTATAATAGGTGCCAGCAAAAAAAGGTTTGCCATCCGGCAAGGCAAATGCATTCAATGGCCATCCGCCACCACCGGAGATCAGCTGACATGCATCCATGTATATATTATCAATATCGGGTCTTTCTTCCCTGTCTACTTTTATACACACAAAATTCTCATTCATTACTCTCGCGACTGCTGTATCCATGAATGATTCCTTTTCCATCACATGACACCAATGACAGGAAGCATAACCTATACTAACAAGAAGTGGTTTGTTTTCTTTTTTTGCAGTTGCAAGTGCTTCATCGTTCCATTCATGCCAATCAACAGGATTATCAGCATGCTGTTGTAGATATGGACTGGATGCTGAGGCCAACCTATTCTTCTTACCAGCGCTACTACACGCAGATAAAAGAATAATAAGCAATATTGAAAAAAGACGTTTTATAAACTGAGTTTATTTTTTGTTCTCAAAAATTCTCAATGAATCATTATTTGAACTAACCAGTACAGCAGCACCAGTTTTTGTTTTGATCATTTTAATATCTTTTACGTTATAGGGTGCAAAAAAACCACTCGCTGCAGGATTTGTGCCGATGAAACTCCCATCTGCTGCTCCTTTCAAAAACAAACCAACTGATGCATCTGCAGGTGTGGTTTCCACTTCAACATCGAACTTGTTTCCTGCAAGCAGGATATCTTTTTTACCATCACCGTCAAAATCCTTAACTAAGATTCCATTGACTGTTGACAATTGCGCTTCAACTGGTAATTTTTTCATGGTGAACTTTCCTTTTTCATTAATAAATATCACATTGGAAAAAAGATAAGCCTGTTTGTGATAAGCATTTTCAATTTCTTCACCTAAAATTCCTTTCAGATCACTTTCGGCAAAAGATAGAAATGATGGGAACTTCTGTGCGATCATCGGGCATTGTTGCGATGTACACTCACGGCCCCGGATCGGCACCATGAGATCATTGAGATGTTTTGCTAAAAAAATATCATTGGTTCCGTTATTATCAAAATCTTTAGCGAAAACTTCAAATGGCTTTTCTTTACTTGCTGAGAACTTATAGTTTTCACCGAGATTGCCAGCGATCAGGTCCATGTCGCCATCACCATCTATATCATCTGCAATTATTTTATTCCACCATCCTTCTGTATTTTCAAATCCATATTTAGCTGATACATCTTTCATTTTGCCGTTGTCATACTCAAATACTTTTACCGGCATCCATTCACCGGCAATGATGAGTTCAGGCTTTTTATCACCGTTAAGATCAGCAGCAACAGCTGTCTTCACCATACCTATTTTCATTAGATCATTTGCTACAGTGACCGTTTTATTTGTCAATATTCCTTTATCATTTATAAGCAAATAACTTTCATCAGGTTTTGGATATTGATGCGGTAACACTTCTGCACCACGGAAAATATCAAGATCACCATCTCCATCAACATCCAAAGGCACTACACAGGAGCCACTGCTAACAGTGATCGGAGATGCTTGTTTTGAAAAATTACCTTTGCCATCGTTTATATACAAGCGGTCTGCATACATAGGTGAAGTGTTTTCAAATTCACTTCCACCACTCACAACATAGAGATCAAGATCGCCATCATTATCTAAATCGAATAAAGAACAGCCCATGTCTTCATATTTTTTATCTGCTTCAAAGGCTGCAATATTCTGTTTGATGAATTTTCCATTATTTTGAATGTATAGGCAGCCTGACTGATCTTTGGCTCCTCCTATATAGAAATCTTCTTCTCCATCTCCATTTACATCACCAGTTGCTATGAAGGGTCCACTGCGTGAAAACTCATGTGGCAATAATACCTGGTCAGTGTATTCATCATACTTGTTTTCTTTATGCAAAAAAGGCTCTGATAATTGACTTGTCGTCTCAGCAAATGAAGTGTTATAAACGGATTGATGATAACCGGCTGTTGCAGTTTTATAATCAGCTTTTGTTTCCTGGTTCGCTGAAACTGATGTTAGCTTGTTTTCTTTTCCATCAGGCCAAATAACAATAATACTATCAATGGCTGTTGTTTTCCCCAAACCAAAATGTACTGCAGATTCGTTGGAGGATAAATAGCCTCTAACAGTCTTTTGTTGAAAAGCTTGTTGCATTTTTCCATCATAGTATAGCGAAATTTTTGCGCCTATACCGTCCGGGTTTTTTTCAGGCCCTGCCAATTTTATTTTTATATAATTACTCTTTTTGTTTGTATTATTTTCAAATAGCGATGCTTCTTCATCAAGGTTGTTGATTATAAGATCAAGATCGCCATCGTTATCAAAATCTGCTACTGCGGCGCCGTTGGAAAATGTACTGTCTTCAAAACCCCAGGACTGCGAGACGTTTTCAAATTTCAATTGCCCTTTATTCCTGAACAGGTAATTTCTTACTTTGATTGGCTCGTATAATTCAATGAACTCTTTAAACCCTTTTGAAAAATATTCTTCCGTATTTGCATAACCACTTGCAGCCATGTGCTGCCTCAGCCTCTGATCAATATCACCGTCAAATACATCACGACGATATCCATTTGCAACAAATATGTCGCGGTTGCCATCATTATCAAAGTCACAAACAAGAGTACTCCAGCTCCATTCTGATTTTGATACCCCTGCCAGCTGAGATATATCTGTAAAAAAACCATTGCCATGATTCAAGTGCAATGCATTGTGCATGTATTGTTTTTGAAAACCACTATCAACAATTGCCCAAAAGCCCTGTACATCCATACGTGGCATTGATACCTTGGCACGTTTATAATTCTCCGGCAACATTTCCGTCACCATGATGTCCTCAAAGCCATCATTATTTATATCAGCTATATCAGCCCCCATTGAAAACAATGAAACATGGTTTGTCGCTTTTTTGATCTCATCACGAAATGTTCCATTCTTTTGGTTGATGTACATATAATCATTATCTGCATAATCGTTGGATACATAAATATCATTATAGCCATCATTATTCAGATCAGCAGTTACAACTGCTAATGCATAACCATAATTATTGGTGATACCCGCCTGTTTACCAATTTCAGTGAACTTGTTATTATCGTTACGGTATAATTTATCCCTTGCAAAGTCCGGTGGATTTCTTTTTCCTGAAACCATTTTTGATAAGCCGAGGAAAAATGAATCGGGACGATTCGTGACATAGACATCAAGATCGTTGTCATTATCCATGTCAAAAAATGCCGCGTGAATAGAATACCCTTTTTCATCAAGTCCAAATTCTTTTGCTTGTTCTTTGAAAGTAAGATCATGTTGATTGACATAAAGAAGATTTGTTCTTTCAGCTTCTGTTTCTCCATACCCACCTTTACAAACATAGATATCCTGCCAACCATCATTATTGATATCAACCACTGTTACTCCATTATCCCAGCCTTTACCGCCATCTACCCCAGCAGTTGCAGTAACATCTTTAAATTTAAATCCACCTTCGTTTATGTATAATTTATTAAGAACATCATTCCCCGTAAAATACATATCCTGCAAACCATCCTTGTTAAAATCACCAATTCCCACGCCCCCGCCATTATACACATAAGCAAACTTGTCAAAGAAGTTCTTTTCATAATTCTCATCTACAAGATTGTTGAATGTAATACCACTTTGTGCGGAAGATATTTTCCTGAATACAGGATCGATTACAGAAACTGTGTTTGATTCTTTGTCATTGCATGCAATAAGAAAAATTGAAAAGATTGGCGTTAGCAGCAAAGAAAAAACAGTATATGCTTTTATTTTTTGAAACATTAATTAGTCTTTAAAGTTTAGCAAGCTTGTTGGCGCCATGAATATACCCAAGATATTTTTTCCAAACTACGCCTGCTACGCTTCTTCCCATCTTTAATCCTTCTATATTTTCACATTGTATATGATAACCGCCCAGTACACGAGAGATACCGGCCATATTTGCAGTTTCAGTGAACGTTGTAAATTTTAAAGTTACTTCCTCTCCTATATTTTCGGGGTCAGTCAATTCGCCGGAAATTCTTTTTACTTCTTCTCCAAAATGATCATTACCTGTAAATAGTTTTAATACTTCTGCGCAAGCGCCACTTACAGTACTATGTCCGGAAATATAGCTTGGAAATGGAGGACATACAAATGTTTCAGGCGAATAGGGCCTCCACTCCTCGCCCTTTATTTCGATCATACCTTTTCCAGGTCCGCCCCATCCTTTTATTTTTTTGCCTTTATACATCTCATGCACCAGGGCAAAAGGCCTTGCAAAATCATAAGTCATTTTCGTATCCCAGCATGTAATAAAAGCATCCATAGCGGCAGCGGTTACTAAAAAATACATCTTGACATCATCATCAATCATATGTTTATCCCGTACTGATACATTTTGCGCAAAGATCAACCAATGACCTGCCTGTTGAACTGATTTTGGCCCATCACGCATAAATTCAACCAGCGCTATTTGTTCATTGGTTAAATTGGCCTGCAGGTCTATTACTTCCTTTACTTCCTTTTTCAATTGTTCTGAACCAATTGCCGGTGGTGGTATTGCCCTGAATTCATTTGCAGAGTCAAGTAGTAACGTTTTAGTTTTATGCCAATATGGGGTTAAACATGATGGAGCGAATTTCCCTCCCTTACCATCGGAAAAATATTTTGGTTGCCACCGTGCAAGGTCATTTAATGTATCGGCATTATTAGCAGGTTTATATCCAGTATAATCTGAATAAGAAATACCTGAGCCATTTATTGAACCGTCCTGGTTTGAACCATCATTTATTCTTGCTTCAAAAACAGACCTGGCCGCGAGGTTTCCTATTCCCTCAGGTGTAGAAGGATCCAAAGAATTGTTGGAGGGATCAAAACCAAACTCTTTCATTTTATTTGTTAGCATCACCGAATCATGCGCATAGTATTCCATCAATGCCCTATAAGCAGCATAGCTTACTGCGATCTCCTTGTTTTTTATGGTTCGTTTTTCTGTTGCAACTCTTTCAACACTTTTTAAATAAACTGGCGAAGCAGTTGCATCAAATCTTGACCAGGCATCATATACTGAAGTCCACACTAACGCCAGCATTCGTGATGTAACTGTGGGTCTTGGTCTGAAAAGATCAGTATTATTGGCAGTTGCTTCTAAAGAAATTTTACCCCATTTATAAACTATATTATCTGCACCTTTTGATTGTATTAATGGCGCATCTGACTGGCAACCTGTAAAAAATAAATAAATGAAAATATAGCAAGCACACCGTTTCATAAGCTAGAAGACTTAAAATCTAAAACCGGGAACAAGATAAAACTCATCCCCGGTTTGAATGAAAAGAAAAAACTGCGACAAATTTTAATAATTCGGGTTCTGTGGATATTTAGGCCCAGTTGTAACAAGATTGATCTGGCTTTGAGGTATAGGTCTTAAATAATCTCTTGCCGGATTAAAGGCCGCAATTGGATTATATGCTGCCAATCTTGCCTGTAATGTTTTTGTACGAACAAGATCATACCATCTCATCCACTCTCCAAATAACTCTCTTGTACGTTCATCCATAATAAAATCTATTGTTATTTGACCTGCCGTTACCTGGTTTGCTGTGGCCGCTGCAGAATTTTGAGCTCCGCTATTTGTTGGCCTGAATGCTGCACGGGTACGCAAAGCATTGATCATGGTCGCCGCATTTCCTGCATCACCTGCTTTGAAGGCTGCTTCAGCTGCGATAAGATATGTTTCGGCAAAACGCGTTAGAATAAATGGTCTATCTGATGCATCGTTTGTATGCAATCTTGTTACGTCATCATGTTTTTTCATTGGTGGGAAGAAGTTAACATCATATTGACTTGGTAATACAAGTATAGATTTTGATGCTCTCCTGTCAGTTTCTGTGATTGTATTTGAGCCCCACAATTTAATAGCAGTATCTACTCCCTTAACCCAGGTATAAGTAGTCAATGCGCTATTAGGGTCACCTGGATTGGAACCACGAGTTACTTGAATTGTAATTGGTGTTTGTGCAGAAATCGGTCCCGGCCTGTTAAATAACCAAAATGTCTGGAAGGTATTATCATAACGTGAATCATTAGTTCTTTCAGCAAATGCAGTATTCAACGTATAATTTGATGGACGAACACGACCAAATGGACGACCATATTGAATATCCCGGTCAACAGGATTTGCTGATACTGCTGGTGCGTTAGTGATACCGTTATTTATGTTTGTATTGAATATTGGGTAGTTTGGTCTTTGGTAAAAAAGAGAGCCATTAAATTTGCCACCGGGATTACCAGTTCCAAAGCCCGTTGTTTCTGATCCTTTAGGATCAGCATTTCTATCCACAACCCAAAGAATTTCTTTGCCATATTCATTCCCTTCTTTAAATACATCATTAAAATTCTGCTCCAGATCTAATGAACCACTGCCATTACCATATTGTGATTTGTTAGTAATAAGATCAAGAGCCTGGTTATAAGCATCTGTAAAATCAGTTGGTTTTGCTGCTGAAGACCATCCTCTTGTCAATAAAACTTTTGCAAGTAAATGTTTAGCTAAACCTTTCGCTGCACGGCCTGGTGTAGGGTTTGCTTTAAATGGCAATTCAGTGATCGCTTCAGTTAGATCTTTAACGATCTGATCATATACTGTTGCTATTGGATCACGTTTAGCTGCTGTAGTTGGGCTGCTCGCAAAAGTTGTACTTAAACTGACGTCACCAAAAGTGGTAACAAGCAAGAAATAAAAATATCCGCGAAGGAATTTTGCTTCACCAGATAATCTTGTCTTGTCTGCAGCCGGCAAATTAACAGTGGGAAGATTTTCTAATACGCCATTACAGCTATTAATTGAACGATATGACCAATCCCAAATAGCCTGAATATTGCCATCACCTGTTTGTATTGTATAAGTAGCAAATTGAGGACTACCGGTTCCAAAACCAGTCAAATGCTCATCTGTACCAAGCATAGTGTTATAGCACATCCCTTCCTGGCAATACCAGTTGCGGATATTCGAATAAGCTCCTATGACAGCGGCATCAAGACCACCCGGTGTTGAAAAGTAATCAGGCAGAATATTTGATCTGTTTGTTTCTTCTAAAACTTTGCTGCAACTTGTTGTAAACAGCACGGAGCTGAGCAAGGCAAACAATGTTATTTTAAAGAAATTTTTCATATTAGGTGATTTATAAATTTTTAAAATTTCAAATTAAGTCCAAAAAGAAATTCTCTTGTTGGTGGTGTTGTTATATGAAGAGTGATTGCCCTGTTTGGCGCAGCATTAGAACTTCCACCTTGCGGGGTCAATACAGCCGGATTACCAGTGTTACCAGTTCCTGTTCCTTCCGGATCTACTGCTAAGCCATCACGAACCATTGGTGAATAAACAATAAAAGGATTGGTTACTGTAGCAAATATTCTGCACGATGATATACCGGCTCTTGTTAAGAATTTTGAAGGTATCTGGTATCCGATATTAATACTTCTAATCTTGATAAATGTTGCATCATAATATCCCAAGGTTGATGCATAATTATCATTGAGGGCCTGTCCTTCCGGGTGAGGAAATGCATTTGTAGGATTCGTTTTTGTCCAGTAATCGACTTTCCATTGATTTCCTCTTGCTTGGCCGAAAAATGCATAACCACCAGTACCACCATTGTTTGACTGAAAATATGTAGCGATCGCAGTACCACCCCATCTTGCAAATGCTACAACTGATAAGTCAAAACTTTTATAGGTGAACCTGTTTGTCAGACCCGCCACCCATTTCGGCTGAAAGGTTCCGACAACCTGCATATCGTTTGCATCGATCTTGTTGTCATTGTTTCTGTCTTCTACTCTTATACGACCTATTGCTTGCGGAGCACCATAAGTAGCAATTAGCGCAGCATCTTTTTCCTGCCATATACCTATTTTCTTGAAATCATAGATAACCGTGAGAGGTTGACCAACAAACCAACCATTTCCTATATCCTGTGTTTTTCCTGGTTCCTCAAGTGCAGTGATCTCTTCACGGTTCATGCTCCAGTTGGCGTCAATTACCCACCTGAAACCAGATTTAGTGTCGACAGGCACTGCGCTTAACACCACTTCCACACCATTGCTTTTGGTAGATGCTGCATTTGTAATGATCGCATCGGCCCCATTACTCAGTGGTAAAGATTTGCGAACAAGGATGTTTTCAGTCTCAGTTTTATAAATATCTATTGAACCAGAAAGCCTGTTTTTAAAGAAGCCAAAGTCTACACCGAAATTGGTTGTAGTTGTTGTTTCCCATTTCAGATCTGGATTTGGTAATACACTCACATAAAATCCTGTGACTGTAGAACTCCCGAAATTGTAGTTATTACTAGCAAGGTTTCCTAATGTTGCATAAGGGGCAACAGCTTGGTTGGCTGATTTACCCCAGCCTGCCCTAACTCTTAAATTCGAAATCCAGGTAACGCCTTTTAAGAATGATTCTTCACTGGCATTCCAGCTTGCAGCTAATGCCGGATAATCTGTCCATTTATTTTCTTCTGACAAACGGGAAGATGCATCACGACGATAGGTAGCAGTTAAATTATATTTTTCATTAAATGTATAATTCAATCTTGCCATATATGAAACCAATCCAGATTTTGAATAGGCATTTTGACCAGCACCTGCGCCTGCTGTTATTGTACTAGCATATTGCACCGCATTTGTATTTTGAACATAATCAGCTGGAATACCGGTACCACTAAACTGTGTATTTCTTGATTCACCTTCCTGTACTTCAAATAACCCGGTAAGATTTATCCTGTGTTTATCTGCTATTTTTTTATCATAAGTAAGTTGGTGGTAAATATCATAGTTCCAAGCTTCACCATCACTTACTGATGCAGTGTTGGAAAGATATGGAGTACTTGATACACCTGTAAGGATCGTATTAGCTCCACGATAAGTACCATAATTTTCCTGACGGAAATCTGCCATGGCATTAAAGCGGTATTTTAATTCATTTAGAATTTGCACCTCGGCGTAGAAAGTATTATAAGTTCTTAATCTTCTTCTTCTGTCAAAAACAGCATCCTCGTTTGTCAATGTAAGAGGGTTTAACCTTACACCGACATCCTGGTGGCCAACCATTGGTTGAAGATTCATTGTGCCATCCGGGTTATATATATTAACAAGTGGGCTTAAGGATAAGGTATTGAACATTGGATTTACTCCATCACCATTAGTATAACTCAGCGTATTCATTGTATTTAACCCGATCCTTACTCTTTTACCGATCTTTTGATCGATCGTTGCTCTTAGCGACATACGAGAAAAGTCAACAAGAGGAATAACACCTTCCTGGCTTAAGTAGCTAAGACCGAGACCATATTGTGTTTGATCGGTACCACCAGATAAATTCAAATCATGGGTTTGAACAAATCCCTTTCTATAAAGTGTACTTTGCCAATTAGTATTTGTGCCGGCAGCTTGACCAGCTAGTTCAGCTGGAGTAAATACTGCAGGAGCAGTTGCATTTGGTGCGCCATATCTTGCTTCAGATTTAAAAGCATAAAATTCTTCTGCATTAAACATAGGGAACTCATCCATCACCTCACTCCATCCCATCGAAACATTGTAGCCAACAACAGGCTTACCTACTCTTCCTTTTTTTGTAGTAATAATAATAACTCCATTTGAACCTTGTGAACCATAGATCGCTGTGGCTGATGCATCCTTTAAAATGTCAATGTTTGCAATGTCATCAACGTTCAGATCATTAAAATTTCCAGCATATGGGAAACCATCAACTACCAATAAAGGATCATTGCTACCAGTCAAACTTCTATTACCCCTTATCCTGATCTGAGCCGCAGATCCCGGTCTTACACCAGTCCTCGCTATATCAACACCAGCAGCTCTTCCCTGTAAAGCCATTGCAAAATTTATTGCAGGAACTTCATCTAATGTTTTTTCATTTACTGATACAACTGATCCTGTTATATCTTTTTTACGTTGGGTAATACCGTAACCAGTAACTATTACCTCTCCAAGAGTTTTTTCGGTTGAAACCAATCGTACGGTAATATCTGTCTGGTTGTTCACATTAATTTCCTGCGTAGTAAAATCAAGTGCGGAAATTACAAGTGTTGCGTTCGCAGGAGCAGATATCTGAAATTCTCCAAGATCGTTACTTGCGACACCGGTACCGCTTCCTTTAACAGCTACCGAAGCCCTGGCAACAGGTTGTCCGTCTTCTTTTAAAACTTTTCCACGAACTGTAATATTCTGTGCAAAAGTGTTTGCGGAGAGCAGCAACATTGAGAATAACGATAATGTCGCTACCATCAAAAACCGCTTGTTCAGCAGCAGTGAGTTTTTCAAAATGGCAGTTTTTTTCATAATGTTTATTTTGGCAATTGAATACTAAAGACTCCGTTTTTAATTAAGAAATGATTATAAATAACAGGTAGAAGAGAGTGTATATTTCTATTGGAAAAAAAGAATGCGAAAGAAAAATTTTCAACAACTGCATGTACAGCAGAAAAGAAGGAGAAAACTTGAAAATTAATTCCAATTTTTTTCATATCAGCAGCCAGTCGTGAATAATTTTTTATTGAATGCAGGAAGCAGAACTGCATCTTCGCATGACGAATATAGGAGTTTTTTTAAAAAATGCAACCGATTGCAATTTTTTTTTCAAAAAAAGCTACTTTTATTTGTAGAAGGAACCCGAACATGTCTGAACACAAAGAAATAACGATCTATGATATTGCCAAACATCTGAATATTTCAGCCACAACAGTTAGCAGAGGTTTGAAAAATCATCCCACTATAAATAAGAACACAAGAAAGAAGATCGCAGATGCAGCAAAAGAATTAGGATATCGTTCGAACACATTTGCCAGCAGTCTCCGTAGTAACCGAACCCATACGATCGGTGTTATAGTGCCTCGTCTTAATAGTAATTTCATGTCGTCTGTATTAGCTGGAATGGAAGATGCTGCAAGCAGTGAAAATTATAATCTAATTATCACTCAATCTCTTGAAAAAAGAGAAAAGGAAAAAGCGAATGCGCATACCATGTTTAATAAAAGAGTGGATGGGTTATTGATCTCTCTTGCTTATGACACAGAAAACATTTCGCATTTACAACCATTTTTTTCCAAAAAAATCCCTGTTGTTTTTTTTGACAGAACTTTTAATCATGGTGAAAGTACAAGCATACTGATTGATAACTTCCAGGCCGCTTATGATGCCACAAAACACTTACTGGAACAGGGTTGTAAGCGGATCATGCACCTTGGAGGAAACATGTTGCGAGATGTTTATTCAGAAAGATTAAGAGGATATAAAAAAGCACTCCAGGATCATAAAATCCCATTTGATGAAAAGCTTATATATATAAGTACTCTTTCAGAAGAAGCAGGAACAGAAGCTGCCAAGTATATTTTAAAGATGAAGAAGACAGCAAGACCGGATGGTGTTTTCAGCGCTAATGATACAGCAGCAGTTCATTGCATGATACATCTTAAAGCGGAAGGTGTTCTAATACCAGGTGATATAGCTTTTGCTGGGTTTAATAATGATCCGATCAGTAAAGTCGTTGAACCTAACTTGACAACAATAAACTATTCAGGCTATCATATTGGTGAAGTAGCCGTCATGAATTTGATCAACCATCTTAAGGGATTAAACAGTGCAAAGACAACTAACACCATTGTTTTAAGAGCTGAGCTTATTGTTCGCGAATCATCACTAAAAAACAAATCTTCATAATTGTTTATTATTTGATTTTTTTTGCGACTTTTATGCAACCGATTGCAACATGAAGCCAAAAAAAGAAGTTACGATCTATGATATTGCACTCAAGCTGGATCTTTCCTCCGCTACTGTAAGCCGTGCTTTAAAGAATCATCCTGCGATCAATAAGAACACTAAGAAAAAAATACAAGATGCTGCAAAAGAGCTGGGTTATCGCCATAATACATTTGCCAGCAATCTTCGTAAGCAAAAAACAAATACTATCGGCGTTATCGTTCATGAGTTGAACAGCAACTTTATTACATCAGTTTTAGCAGGCATCGAAAAAATAACTACTGAAGCCGGTTACGATCTTATAATTGCACACTCTTCTGAAAGTTTTGAGAAAGAATCAGCGAATGCTTTGAATCTTTTTCATAAAAGAGTGGATGGGCTTATTGCATCATTGGCATTTGATACGCAAGGTCTCGGTCATTACAAATCTTTTTCTGACAGGTCTATCCCGGTAATATTTTTTGATCGCGTCGAAGAAAATAGCGAATGCACAAAGGTTATCATTGATAATTACAAATGCGGCTACCAGGCAACAAAACATCTTATTGAGCAAGGATGCAAAAGAATTGTGCTTGTTACCGCAAGTTTGAAACGAAATGTATATGCCCAGCGTCACAAAGGATATACAGATGCATTATTTGATAGTAATATCCCGTTCAATGAAGACTATGTATTGATAAAAGATCTCAGTGAGCAATGTGGGATTGAAGCAGCATTGGAAATTTTAAAAATGAAACCCCTCCCCGATGGAGCATTTATTACCAATGACTTTTCTGCTGCGGTGTGTATGCAAACTTTAAAAGAGCATGGGATCAATATACCGGGAGATATTGCGATCGTTGGTTTTAATAACGATGCGATCGGAAAAATCGTAGAACCTCAACTAACTACCATCGATTACCCGGGGATCGATATGGGAGAGATCGCTGCCCGTAATCTGATCAATCATTTAAAAGGGCTTTCAAATATTAATCATACCCAAACGATAGTTATTCGTTCAGATCTGGTTATAAGAAAATCATCTCTGAAGAAAAATGGAATTGCTAAACCTGGTTACTAATAATGAGAAAAAGGCTACTGATCATATTTATACTCTTGCCTGCTTTATTAAAAGCAGAAGATGGATATGATTTATGGCTGAGATATAAACCAGTTGAAAATAAAAATCTTCTCACTTCATACCGTTCTTTTCTGAAAGAGGTAAATATTTATGGTAAGTCAGAAACAATGCAGATCATCAAAGACGAAATAAAGAAGGCGTCTCTGGGAATGCTTGGTCAGACTCCCGTATTTAAATCAGAAAATGCAAAGCCATTTGGTTTGATAATCGGAGGTCCTGAAAAAAAAGAGAATTCAAATTTTGGACAAGAAGGTTTTGCTATTAATTCAGGCACAATTGATGGCAAACCTCATATATATATTTATGCTAATACAGATATCGGGTTGCTTTACGGCGTATTCCATTTGATACGATTAATACAGACAGGACAACCGATCGCAAAGCTGAATATTATTTCAACTCCCAAACT
>Ga0193738_1000270_pt1 | contig 33755 bp, 21 predicted proteins | sample L2a1metaG_FD_144927 | JGI IMG/M metagenome (GOLD analysis project Ga0193738, IMG submission 144927) | Soil microbial communities from a riparian zone of the East river system, Colorado, United States - L2a1 | ecosystem: Environmental > Terrestrial > Soil > Riparian zone | place: USA: East River... | reverse complement strand
GAACTTTCTTCATTCACATCATTTTTTCAATAGCCACTTCACAAGATCTTCCGCAGCTTTATAGTTTTCATATTCGGCCGGTAATTTTCTTCCATCAACATATTCATTATATAACCACGGGTCGCCAACAATCAACACTTTCCCTTTGCCAAATTGGGTTGTAGCAATGATCACATCGCCATCTTTTGTAGCATTAGCTTTGGCCGGCGTCTTAATATTCAAAACACTTAATTCTTTAAGGAACATTTTCTTCGTTGTTTTGAAAACTGAATTGCTATTGCCGGGATAAACAACTCCCTGCTCGTAGGTATCATTCTTCACCATGTTTATACTCTTATCGGCGTACATTACTCCGAATACTGCAGCCAGTTTATTAAAATGTTGCAGATCACAATTAGCACTATCATTTGCCATGAGTAATAAAGAGCCACCAGCTTTTACCCATTCACTTATTGCTTTTACATCATTGTCGCTAACAAAGTTTGGATTAGGATTGTCTTTTTTATGATCAGGATCCACAATAATATAAACAGACGAATTTTTAAGGTTAGCGGCAGTCGGAGCTACATCAAGCGAAGAAAGTTTAGCTCCATGTCTTTCAAAAATATTTCCCAGCGTATAAAACCCTGGATGACTTCTTTCTTCCCACACATAATGCCAGTACACATCTTTACCTGTTGCATCTTTTCTTTTTTCACTATTAAAGTATCGATCCACCAATACTGTTTTTCCATTAGCAGTAGAGAGTGTTGGCAGTTTTTCCATTTCTGTACTCGCCAATAAAAATGCACCTACTCCTTTTGGATCATTCACAATTACAGGTTCGCTCATATAGTATTCAAAACTTCCATCACGATAAGGATTGCCACCGAGACCGGAAACTTTTACCGTTCCATGCAAATTGGTTTGTCCATTCTCAACTTTGATGAATCTTTTAATTATCCCTGCATACGCTTTTTTTGCAATGGCAAGTTTTGCAGCCGGTAAATAACCTTTGCGAACACCCTTTGCAATTGCGTAAGTAAACTGGCATGATGCTGATGCTTCAAAATAATTTTTTTCTTTTCCAGACCCATTATAATTCATTATATCATACCACAAACCTGTTGTCTTATCCTGTTGTTTTTCTATTGCGTTTACAAGTCTGTTAAGTATATCGATCAGTGATTGCCTTTTTGGATGGTCAACAGGAAAATAATCCAGCGCATCAACTAATGCGTCAGCATACCAGCCCATTGCTCTTGCCCAAAAAAGTGGTGAGGCTCCTGTTTCCTTATTCGCCCATTTCTGTTCTTTGCTTTCATCCCATGCATGATAAAGCAAACCTGTCTTTGCATCTCTTGCATGGTTCTCCATCCAGGTAAACTGGTTGGCTATATCATCAAATGCTGCTGACCCTTCAAACAACATAGCATACTCGGCATAGAACGGGCCGCCCATATACAAACCATCTAACCACATTTGGTTGGTATAAATTTTTTTATGCCAGAAGCCACCTTCTTTTGTCCGTGGATGCGTTTTCAATTGGCTGCGCAAAAGTTCAGCCGCTTTTTTATATTTCTCCCTTCCTAATACACGATATAACAATAGAACCAACTTACCATTATTTACATGATCGATATTGTATTCATCCAGTTCATAATTCTTTATACTGCCATCATCCTTTACAAAAAAATCAATCTTCTTTTGAATCGAATTGAAATAAGAAACATCACCTGTATTCATCCATATTCCTTCAAAGCCTTTTAAAACTACACCCATATCGTAGCTCCATTTGTTTTGGCTGCCAACGGGAATTGTATCGGGCCATATTTTAAGCACAGTGGCTGCTACCTGTTGTGAAAGAGGTTTCTCTTGCGATACAATAGCATTAGAAAGTGAAACGGCTATTGCAATAATGGTAATACGTGGAATGATTTTCATTTTATAGTTGTTACGCTTTTTTCATTTGCTCCAAGCTCATAAATGATCTTTTCTTTTGCTTTAGCAGCATTTGTGTTTTTTATGGAAATACCACCGCTTCTTTCCCCGCTTACACGAAACAGCAGTTCAGAGCCATCTTTATAAGTTATATTATCAAATACCAGTCTATCACTTTGCACAATATCTATTACCGGGTTTGTTTCAGCACTTATGATCTTGATATTTTTAAAAGTTATACCCGTTGCTTCCTGCACATCAATTCCCTTCTTTGATTGAAGCACCATATTCTCCAACACGATATTTTTTACATGCATTTCGGGTAGCCCTCTTACAAAAATTCCTTTCTCGGCTCCGTTACAATACACATTACTGATATGAAAATTCTGGAATTGCGGGGTTGTTTCATCCACAGTTTTAAATTCTACTTTGGGTAATTCTCTTTTTTCTCCTGCCAATGGTATTGGATCTTTCGCAGCATAATACATATCAAACAAAATAGCTTCTCCGGGAATATCTTTCATGTAAATGTCTTTGATAAAAATATTTTCCACTAAGCCACCACGACCTCTTGTTGTTTTAAAACGGAGACCAATATCAGTACCAATAAAAGTGCAGTTGCTTACATAAATATTCCTGGCGCCGCCGCTCATTTCGCTGCCGATCACAAATCCCCCATGCGCTGCATAAACAGTACAGTTACGGATAATAACATTCTCGGTTGGTATTCCTCTTTTTCTTCCTTCTGCATCTCTCCCACTTTTTATACACAGTGCGTCATCGCCTACATCAAAGACTGAATTTTCTATCAAAACATTTTTACAACTTTCTACATCTATACCATCACCATTTTGTGCATACCATGGATTTTTTACAAAAACATTTCTGACAGTTAAATTCTCACACATGAGTGGATGAAGGCACCATGCAGGTGAATTTTGAAAAGTGACTCCTTCGACCAAAATGTATTTACAGTTAGTAAGTAAAAGCAGGTTTGGTCGCAGAAAATCTTTTATGCTTTCATAAAATGCAGCATCCTTATCAGGAGAGATCATCCCGGGATTTTGCATCTTTGAACCTTTCAACATTTGTTCCGAAGGATACCATGTCTTTTTATCATCACTCAATAAACCTCCGGTTGCGACTAATTTTTTCCATTGCGTTTCATTCAATTTATCTTTTTTCACCATTCGCCATCCATCACCGTTGCCATCAATGATCCCTTTACCAGTTATAGCAATATTGCTGGCGTTGGTTGCAGAAATTGGTGATTGATTACGCATCTGTGGCAATCCTTCCCAATTTGCTTCAACAAGCTGATATTCGCTTTTATCAGCAGTAAATAATAATGTGGCGCCAGCAGCTACATGAAGATTGATATTGTTTTTTAAAACTATCGGCCCTGTCAACCATAGACCAGATGGAATCAATACAACGCCTCCGCCCTTTTTACTTAATGCATCGATCGCTCCATTGATACTTTTTGTATTTAATGTATTGCCATCCGAAACTGCTCCGTATTTTTTGATGCTAACAGTATCTTTTTTAAATACGGGAGATTTTATAACCGGCAGTTTTTCTTTTTGAGCAAATGCAAAAAGAAAAACAATTGTAAACAACTTCAAGAGGATAACCTTTTTCATTGGCAATAACAGGCTTTGTTAAGGGTTCAATCGAATTGCAATTCTACTTTATTATTCACTGTAAATCAGGATATTCAGATTTATTTATTTACGCAAACGATGCCGGGAACGCTACCGGTTAAGCTCAATACTATCGAGCCCCGATCTTTTCTAAAAATTGCCAGTTACTGAGCAATTTTAATAGCCTGTCTTGCTACTAATTTCCACCCGCCTTTTCCCTTTTGCCAGATCAATAAAACCTTTATATGGGCTTCTCCTGGTTTACCGCCATCATTTGTTTTTGCATTTAAAGTATGACGAACGATCGCCACTTTTTCACTGATACTTATAGTCTGTTCACTTAGATCAATTGTTACAAAATCAGAAGATCCATTTGTCAACTTCTCCACAAATACTTTTTTATCATCAATGTGGCCGCTACTATGACCATAACTGAGTTTTTCATCAGTAATTTTTTCTAACACTGCTTTATCACCATTTACCATTGCATTACGCAATTGTTCAACTGCATCAGCCACAGTTTTCTCATCTTTTGTTTGTCCAAAAGAAACTGTAGTGAAAAAAATAAAAGCGATCATTCCGAAGACTAATTTCTTACTCATAGTTTATGTTTTTAAAATCTATTTGACATTGGAACCAGGTCAGTCAGTTCACTGATCTTAACAGGTCGTTTTTCTTTAATACTTTTTCTTGCTGCGATGCCGATCAGGATACTCATTGCGCCATCTCTTGTTCCTGCCATTATATGATGCGGATTATCGTTTGTATCAACAAACATCCGGCGCTGCATCCGAATATCACCTCCTCCGTGTCCACCTGAAATTTTTGGTGTAGTGAAAATTTCATATTCCTTTTGGAAATTATCCATTACCAGTATTTCTCTTACATCACCTTTTACAGCATCATCTGCATTACTCATTTCTACCGCATGTCGCTTTGCCTGGTCATCAGGAACTTTTTGCTGGTAAGGGATATCTTCCCATGTTTCAATTCTTCCTTTCATCCCATTGAATGCAATTTGCCAGCCCTCATAAGGGGAATAAGTAGTAAGAGAATAATTTACCGTTACACCGTTTGCATAAATGATCTGTGCACTCATCTTATCGTAAATATCAATTTCATTACTCCATACACAACCATCTCTTATATATCCGTCATGTTGTTCATTCTTTACATACAAGTCAACCAACCGCTGATCTTTATTAATATCCCAATAGAATTTGCAATTGGGTTTATGTTCGCAACCGCGACATTTAGTTCCACGAAAAGAATTATTTTTTCCATAATGATCAAGAGAACCATAAGCCATCACTTCCACCGGTTCACTATTCAACCACCAGTTTAGCAGATCAAAATGATGCGTTGCCTTATGTACCCACAATGATCCCCCCTTCGCCATTCGTCCATGCCAGCGACGGAAATAATCGGCTCCGTGATATACATTCAAATACCAATTAAAATCTACTGAAGTTATTTTACCAACTCTACTTGCAGCCAGCAATTCCTTCAATTGCATGTTGTGAACGCTATGCCTGTAATTAAAAGCTACAAGCACTTTCTTGCCTGATTTTTTTTCAGCATCCAATATTCGCTTGCATTTTACTTCGTCTGTCGTCATTGGTTTTTCCGTGATCACATTCACACCCAGGTTCAATGCCTTTACGATAAACTCATCATGAGTAGCATCCACAGTAGTTACGATCACATAATCAGGTTTTGTATCACGAACCATTTTTTCAAAATCACTAAACGTCGGGCAATTCACCTTCATTGCTTCTTTTACAAAAGCCAAACGTCCGGGATTAATATCGCATAAGCCAACAAACTCTGTCACTTCGCCAAAATTTCTCTGCAGGCTTAAACCCCATAGACTAGAGCCACGATGTCCTGTACCGACCATGGCTAATTTAATTTTAGCACTTGTTGTATTTGCGAAAGGTGCAAAAGGATGTAACATCAATGATGCTCCTGTTGCCACAGTGTATCCCAAAAATTTTCTACGTTCCATATAGCAAGTTTTTATCCCCTTCGGAACGCTGAAAGCGGTCTGAAGGTTAGGTAAGAAAATATTTATTAACTCAACTGAAATACTACTATTTAGCTTCTGTTGCGTCGCACTCTTGTACTTCAACAATTCTATTCAACTTTTTCTATTCTGAACCAATCTATATCAGCGAAACCAGCATCATTTGTAATATTTGTTCTTGTACAAAACAAGCCGATCTTCGCTCCTACCCAACGACCAGGCTTTGCTGTAAATGTTTTTAAAAGATGCCCGGAACCTTTTTCTGATTGATAACTAAAATCACAAATACCACCCTTACTAACTTTTACTTTCAGATAAAACTCATTGCCACTTACTGGCATGCTTGAAATTTCTATTTCGCTTTTGTTTTTATCTGCATTGATATTTTCAGTCTGAACGATATAAACTCCATCACTTTTCTTAATAATTGAAAGACATCCATAATCAGTACCAAAAACGACCAACCCAAATCTTTCATTTTCAAATTTCGGTTTGAATGATATCTTAACTATTGCTGTAAATTCTTCAGCCGGAAATTTTTGCCCAAGAATATTCTGATAATTCCAGGCTGATCTTATTGAATCAGGCTGATAAACTGAGAACAATCTCAAAGAGCCATTTGGTGTTGGAAAAGCCCAGCCTTCTTTTGGATTTGCCTGCCATTGCCATTGCAAACCAAATTTAGTTCCATTAAACTCATCACCATCCTGAACTGTAGACCGTAAATATTGCTTACCAACATTGGGTTTCTTATTAACTAAAGCCGGTTCACCTTTCCCATCTCTATCTTTATCTGCGCCAATCACGGGCCAATCATTTATCCATTTCATTGGTTGCAAATGAACAACTCTGCCATATGCTTCTTTATCCTGGAAATGCAAAAACCAATCTTCACCGCTTTGAGTTGTTACCCATGCGCCTTGATGCGGTCCATTAATTGAAGTTGTTCCCTGGTCAATCGCCACCTTTCTTTCATAAGGCCCATAAATATTTTTTGAGCGAAGAATAGTTTGCCATCCTGTACTTACTCCACCGCCGGGGGCAAATATGTAATAGTAACCGTTGCGTTTATAAAATTTCGGACCTTCAATCGTAGGATCCTTTTCATGACCATCATATACCATTACGCCATTACTAATAATTTTTGTTCCTTCTTTATTCATTTCTTTCACAACTATTATTGATTTAATTCCTGCACGACTACCGGCGTAAGCATGAACGAGATAAGTTTTTCCACCATCATCCCAGAAAGGGCAAGGATCGATCAAACCTTTGCCTGGTTCAATTAATAATGGCTCAGTCCATGGGCCCAAGATATTTTTTGCCTTTACTAAATAAATTCCAAAATCAGGATCGGGATAATAGATATAAAACTCATTATTATGGTAGCGTATTGATGGCGCCCAAACACCTGCACCATGCTGCACTTTATCATATACATCATATGGTGGTTGCTTTTTCAATGCATGACCAATGATCGTCCAATTCACAAGGTCTTTTGAATGAAGGATAGGCAGACCGGGAATATGTGTAAAGCTTGATGACACCATATAATAATCATCTCCTACTCTTATTGCATCGGGATCGCTGTAATCTGCATTGATAACTGGATTTTTATATGTGCCATCACCATTATCTGCTACCCACACTTTTGAGACTGGTTGCTGTGCAGCAGCTTTCAGAGAAAGCAAGACCAGTATCAGTAGTGCATTTCTCATAATTCGATCACTCTTTTTTCGGCGTTGCTTATATAAGCCGTCTCAATAATTTTTATAACATTCAGTGCATCCTCCGGTGACACCGGCACATCACCATCATTACGAATTGCATTATAAACCCCGTCGTAATAATCTCCGTAATTTCCTTTCATTGAAGGAACATATTCTTTAATGATCTTTCCATCTTTTTCGGTATGCAATAATCCCTTTTGATCTTCAGGTTCAATTCCCCAATCTGCACCACCCGGTTTTTTATGAGCCTGCAGATCGGTTTCCTGCACATCTGTTTTGTGCTTTATAAATGAGCCGAGTGTACCATGAAAAACATAACCCGGTAATGCTTCACGTACGTAATAGCTTGACTTCAATATTATTCTATGAGTGGGATAAAAAAGTTTTATATCAAAGTAATCATCCACTTTTGATCCGGGACGATTGATAGTAATATCACCAAACACGGCTACTGGCATTCCGAATAATTGTAACGCCTGGTCAATTAAATGAGAACCCAGGTCATACACTGCACCAACACCGGGTGTTGGTGTTTCCTTATGTGTTTTATAACTCAATTCGGGCACATACCTGTCATAATGAATTTCCGCCTCGATAATTTTACCAAGCGATCCTCCTTCCAGAACTTTCTTTATAGTTCTATAATCACTATCATATCTCCGGTTATGGTACACCGAAATTTTTACACCTTTCTTTTTTGCTGCAGCAATTAGCTCTTCCGCCTGTAATACTGTTGCTGTAAAAGGTTTCTCAACAATTAAATGCTTGCCCGCAAGAATTGCCTCCATAGCAAACTCAAAGTGAGTGACGCTGGGCGTATTGACAATAACCAGTTCAACATTTTTATCAGCCAGTAGTTCTTCCAGTGTTCGAAATGTTTTTACACCGGGATATTTTTCCTGTGCAAGATTTTTTGACCTTTCCCAAACACCATAAAAATTAAAGCCCGGATTGGTTGTAATGAATGGTGCATGAAAAACCCATCCACTCATACCAAAAGAGCATATTGCCGTATTGATCGGTTTCATAAAATTATTTGCTTGAACTTAGCCAATTTTTTAATCTTTCCATCCAATTATCTGTCGTTGTTTTATTATTTAATCCGAAACCATGGCCTCCATGCGGATATAAATGCATCCCTACAGGAACTTTATTTTTTACACAAGCCTGGTAAAAGCGGATACTATTCTCAACCGGAACTCCCGTATCATCACTTGCATGCACAATGAAAGTCGGCGGTGTATTCGACGTCACATGTAATTCGTTTGAAAAGAAATCTGTTTTGTCTGCAGTTGGTTTAGTGCCAATTAATTTATTCCTGGAACCAACATGGGCAAAGGTGGTATCAAAACTTATAACAGGATAAAGAAGAATTGCAAAATCCGGCCGGACAGGGGTTGTATCATTATTCGCAGCGTCTGCTTTAAAAGTAAAATGTGTAGCCGCTGTTGAAGCAAGATGTCCGCCAGCTGAAAATCCCATGATGCCAATTTGATCTTTATTGATACCCCATTCTTTTGAATTGTTTCTTACTAAACGAATGGATTGTTGAGCGTCTTGTAACGGTGCAAGACTTTTGTCAACATTAAATGAATCATCGGGTAAACGATACTTTAAAACAAATGCTGTAATACCCCATTTATTAAACTCCTCAGCAACTTTTGTTCCTTCTTTATCAATTGCCAAAATAGAATAGCCACCACCAGGGCAAATTATAATGGCCATTCCATTTGCATTTGATGGTTTGTACATTGTAATGGTTGGTACACTTACTTTCGCAATTCTAGTTACTCCATCAGCACCAGCTGTTGTAGTTTCTTTATTAGGCACGGTCATTGAATTTGGTACAGCACCTTTGTATAAAGGCATTTCAATTATTTGTGCTTTTGATTTTGTCATAAAAAGAATTGCAGCTATAAATACCAGGTATTTCATTTTATTTATTTTCAGGATTCCAACCATTGAATACATTTTTAATCTTATATTTTTTTATCTCTTCATCTGTTATTTGTTTTGACCAGCCAACCCTTTTTGTCGGATCTGATGATGGTCCATAATTTTTATACTCTGAGTATCGTGTCGTTTTATAATTATCAGTCTTGTTCCAGTTGCTCCATCCCTCAGGTTTTATATGATCACCGATAAAACAATTCATATACACTACATGAGCATAAGGCCGCCATGGACGACCCAATGAAACATTATGCAAAGATGTATCGCCTGTTAACATGCATTCATTAAAAATGTAACCGTACTCTTTTTCCTTTGGCGTGGAAGCTGCCGTTACATGCGAATTCTTTTTACTATGAATATGGCATTTTTCAAACCAAACGGTAGATGAACCAAAGATAAAATCGGTTGTACCTTCTATATAACAATTCTCATAATACTGCCTGCTTTTATCACTGTTAGTAAACAAAACATCCTGGCTGCCGATAAATCGACAGTTTTTAAACACCGCTTTATCACCGTCCGATTCTATTGCAACTGCTTGCCCCGCTGTAAACCCTGCATCATTTTGAAATGTTATATCCTTTGCGGTAAAATTATCAGCAAGAATTTTAAAACTCCATGATGTTCTTGTATTAATACTATCTCCATTTGGAGCGATCTTACCGGTATGATCGTTATAAGTAAGTATTGTTTTGAATTTATCTTCCCCGATCAATGTCACAAAGTTTTTGGCTGAGTCAAGAAGTAGTTTTTCATAATAAACTCCATTCCGGATATATATTACAACCCTATTTTTATTATTTGCAGGAACAGCATTCAACGCCTCCTGAACGGTTTTGTAATTTCCACTTCCATCCTGTGCCACTGTCATTGCTATTGAGCTGACGGCCTTCCTGTCAAAAACATTTTTCACAAAAGCATCAATCGTTTGAACCATTGGAGTAAACCATGGCTCAAATAAAACAAATGAGTGTGGCGCATCAAAAGATCTTACTTCTGTGTAAATATTATACTCATCCAAAATCTTGGTATAATCATCTCTTCCAGCATGCATTCTTGCCACATTACTATTTATGAACAAAGTGGGTGGAGTATGCTGCCCGATATGTGTTAGCGGTGAACCTTGCTTCCACAATCCTGGATTTTCAGTTTTTGAATAACCAAACCAATTGGTAGCAGCAGATGTTCTTTTGCTATCATCTCCCTCGCCGGATTCCGCATGAATAAATGCAAGCAATCCGTCCATATCTATCACTGCATTTACTTTACTCGAAATATTTTTATTGCAACCATCTCCTTCAAATGAAGCAATATCATTTGTTGCTCCCATCATTGCAGCTAATTCTCCACCAGCCGAATGCCCGGCTATAACAATCTTGTTTGGATCAATATTATATTTTGCTGCATTTTTTCTAACCCATCTTATGGAAGATTTTACATCGTATACACCTGCAGGATATAAGGCTTCTGTTGAAAGGCGATACTCAGGAGTAAAACAAACATAACCGAGTCCAGCAAGACGTTGAGCTAAAGGATAATGCAATGTTCTATTGCCGGTTCTCCATCCTCCTCCGTGCACAATTATTATTGCGATCCTTTTATTAGTACTTTGTTGTTTGGGATAAAAGGCATCAATTAAAAATTTGCGACTGCCAATGGTGCAATACGTGATGTTCTTTTCTTCTGCTATCGAAGGTGAATGGATCTCGTTTACAATTTTTGCTTCAGGATTTGATTTAATTGTGCCTGCATAAGCACTATATAAAGAATAAGAAGTGTCGGGTTTGCCGGTTATCCCCTTTGTTGATTGTGAAAAACCATAAAGTAAGATCAAAAAGAATAATATGGTAACGCAGCCTTTTTTCATCGATCATTTGACAAAAGGTTTTACGATCCTATCGGAAAGTTCGGGGATTTGTGTCTTAATTTCCTTTAAAACTAACTGCGCTGCAAGTCTTGCTCCCAGTTCATTGAAATGAGTGTTGTCTTCTTTTCCTTCAGGATGATTGGGATGCTCACCTGGTTTTAGCTGCATGAATAAAATTTTTGAATTTTCAACACCAAATTGCTGATATAACTGTTGGGTTGTTTTATCCATGTCAAATAAGAACACCTTTTCTTCTTTAGCAACATCTCTTACAATTTGTGAATACACATCATGAGTGCCTTCGATTTTTCCCGTGGCATCAAACTTTCTTCTTGCCATTGGTGTCAATAATATAGGTATTGCTTTTTTACTCTTTGCTTCTGCTACATATTGTTTCAGGTTATTTTTAAATTCAACTTCTGTGGTGTACGTTTTTTTTGTTGGCACTTCATCATTATGGCCAAATTGAATAAAAACATAATCACCTTCTGTCGCTTTATCTAAAACTATTTGCCACAATCCTTCATTTCTAAATGAACTTGTGCTGCGACCATTCTTTGCAAGATTTTCAATTGAAACTGTAGAATCCCAGAAATTCACAAAAGGCATTCCCCAGCCGGTTTCAGGATGAGCTTTTTTTTCTTTAATGCTCATTGTACTATCGCCGCACATCCAAATGGTGATCTTCTTCTCAGGCATTGCAAATGCCATTAAAAATAAACCAAGGGGAATAAATAGTTTCCTCATTTTAGAAGGCTGTTAAAATACAATTCAATATTCGTATAAAATTTATGAGACGAAACTTTTGAGGCATCCGATGCATCAGCCGGGTTTAATCCATTCTTTTTCTCCCATTCATCAGGCATTCCATCTTTATCGTTATCAGCCAGTGCCGGCAAAGATTTTAAGGATGGCCACGCACTTAATGTCATCTCAAATGGTGAATGATGGGGATAACGGCCTTGCACATCAATAATAAAACCAGTTCTGTTCCTAACATCATTTATAATTCGTTCGTCCAGTGTATCTCTTTTAAAACTTGCGCCAGCACTTTTTAAAACTGCATCAAATGCTGCTTCAGCAGTTTGTATATTCATCGGGTCGGCAGGATGTGGTTTATTGATTACTGTGTTCTTTTTATCTTCTTCAGTACCACCGTTACCCATATGAATTCCTAACCAGTTATTTTGAGATACATCTTTTGCTTCATCTACAAAATTTCCATTCACATACCATTTGCCAAAACCGATTGTTTCTGTTTTACCTGGATTAACGATCCGATAACGAACGTTTTTATTTGTAGAAGGCCCATATTTAAAATAGTTGTTTATAATATTATAATTCCCGCCTTCACCTGCATATATATTATTTCCGCCCCAGTTGTAAATAACGTTATTGGTGTAATCAACAAACTCCATAATTCCCTGCCTGTTTCCATTAAACCGGGGATTACGGTTATTACAATGTGCAAATAAATTATGATGTGCTGATAAATGTTTACCGCCCCATATTCCGCCAAAACCATGCTTTTCCCAATCTTTATCACCGGTTTCAAAATGATAAGAATAGTTCAATGGCTCAGAAATAATATTCCACTGTAGTGTAGTGCTGTCCCCATTATACACAGAAAAACATTCATCATTACTCCAACTGAATGTGCAATGGTCGATAATTATATTTTTTCTCCCACTTCCGCTGAATGCATCTTCATCGCCACTACCATCCACCATTCCTGCTTGTCTTTGCCACTTATCACCAACGCGAAAACGGATAAAGCGGACAATGATATTATCTCCTCCAAGTTGGACGGATTTATCTGCTATACATATACCATCCCCAGGCGCAGAGTGACCAGCAATTGTAGCGTTGCTTTTTATCGAGATCGATCTTGTTAAATGAATTGTTCCTGAAACAGCAAAAACAATAATGCGTGGCTCATTCGCTGTAGCCGCTTTCCTAAAACTCCCCTCGCCATCATCATTAAGATTTGTTACTATGAAAATCTTTCCTCCTCTTCCTCCTGTTGCATATTTGCCATAACCTTCTGCGCCGGGAAATGCAATTGCCAAGGATTCGCTTGCATTATTACTCCCAGTATTTTTTTGAGCATTACATTTTGCAAATGATGCTGCAACTATTATCAATAAAAAATATCGTAGTACCAAAGTCATAATCTAATTTAAAAATAAAGCTGCTGCAAATGCAGCAGCTTTTATTAACGATAACTATTAAAGTTTATGTCTAAAAAAGTTAATACCCGGGATTTTGTTTCATGTTAGCAGAAAAACTACCGTAGGCCGTAATTGCATCCTGTGGAATTGGTAACAATTCTGATTTCAATGTCACGAAATTATTTGCGAAATGATTTAGTGTTACAGCGGTACCAGTACCAACACTAATGGCATTGGTTACCCAGTTCATCCTTACATGTCCGGCAGGTGTAGCAGTCGGCGCGGCTTTATAAAGAGAGTTTATGATCAGCCCGCCATTAATACTTAAATCATCTGATGTTGTTCTGCCTCTGAAAATTAATGCATTTGGCAAACTAGCTGGCACAAAAACATAAGAAGGCGGCGGTGCCATATAAGTCGGGGGTATCATTGCGGTCGAGGCACCCATCTTTGTAAGATTTGCTTTTGCTTCGTTAATGGCTTTAGCTAACATATTCCAGCGAATGAGATCGTATTTTCTTACTCCTTCGCCACCTAATTCAAGAGATCTTTCTCTTACAAGGGCTTTGAAAAAATCATCTTTACTCAAACCACTTAAGTCAACGGATGGATCTGCAGCATTTATTGGTTTATCAAACCCTCGTCTTCTCACCATATTGATTGCATTGAAAGCAGCTGCGGTTGGACCTTTCAGTTCATTTTCTGCTTCAGCAAACATCAACAAAACATCCGAAAATCGAATTATCTGCCATTTTGTACTGGAATAATTGTTCAGGTAAGTTCCGGCTGGTAATGGTGGATTGATCCAACTCCTGCGATACTTACCATCAAAAATACCAGTGATGGTTACACCACGCTTATAGAATGTTGTCCCATCCGGTGCTAAGGTATCACTATAGGCTGCGCAGGTTACATCTCTGCGTGTATCTAAAGAATCGAAAAGATAGAAATAAGTAGGTAAAACAATTACTCCACTGTTCCCTGTTGCAGCAGCTTGCGTTGCAATATTTACTACGGTTGGTCCATTATAGTAACCCATCTTCGTGTCTGCAGCAGAAGTACGACCAATACCCGTTGCCTGGAACATTAATTCACCATTTGGATCATTTGCCACACTGCCACCTACCTGATTTTTCCAAAGATTCTTATAGCTTGAATTTAAAGTATGCTGACCGGAATTGATAATATCGTTGGTTTCATCTTTTGCGATCTGGTAGTAAGTCTGATAATTAGATCCTCTTTTAATTTCACCATCTTGTCTTAAAGAATAGCCGCCTCTGGACAAAGCAATTCTTGCCCTTAAGGCTTTTATAGTTCCTTTGGTAACTCTTTCATCAGCTACATCGCCCATTGATGAAACTTCATTGCGCCATGGTACCAGATCTTCTGCCTCTTTTAAATCATTTAATAAATGTTCATATAATACATCTCTATCAGTCCTTGTTGGCAGATCTCCCCAATTCCTGATCGCTTCATAATAAAACTGTGCCCTTAAGGTCAAAGCTTCTCCATGCATACGCCGCAATTGCTTTTTCTCCTGGTCTGATCCGTTTGTGTATAATTCCATTGAAGGAATATTGGCGATGCAAAGATTGGCGTATTGAATCCCTTTAAATAACTGAGTATATGGAGCGAACATATTATTATTTGTAGGCGTAGTAGCATAAAGAGGAAAGTCTCTTCTTGACCCGTCCGCTGCACCAGTTGGACCCTGCATCTCATCAGTACCAATCGGGAAATACAAGCTCACCCGAAGTCCATAACCGAGATCGCCGGTTAACTGAGCATACACACCCACTAATGCAGACCTGGCATTATCTACGCTGTTAAAAACAACATCGGGACCAACAGAAGTAATGGGCTGCTGATCCAGAAATTTTTCACAACTTTCTGCTGTTATGATCAAGCTTACTAACAGAAGAGCTGCAAGGCGGTTTAAATATTTTTTATTCATATTTCTGAATTGTTTGTGTTATTAAAATGTTGCCTGCACACCGAATATATATGAACGGCTTTTAGGATACGCGGAATAATCAAGGCCCGGCGTAAGACCGCTGCTTCTCACACTTACCTCAGGATCGTAACCTGAGTAGTCAGTGATTACTGCCAGGTTGTTACCGGACAAATAAAGACGAAGCTTTGTAATGCCGATCTTTGCTTTTGGTTTTAATGTGTATCCTATTGTTATATTATTCAGTCGAATGAAAGATCCATCTTCAATTGCCCAGGAATGCGGATAGTAGCTAAAGTTTCCACCACCAGAACCAAAATTTGTAAGTCCGCTCGGCATCCATATTTGAGCATTTGCATTAGCGTTAGCCAATACATCTGGTGCAGCACCGAATGCATAGAGCTTGCCACTAACTAGTTGAAAACTTTCGATCACTTTACCGCTGGCATCAACTGTTCTCCAACGATCGCTCATATCATCCAAAAGATTAGAAGTAACATTGTAAGCACTCGTGAACTCGATCTTATTGGCATTATAGATATCATTGCCAGAAGAAAAATTAATAAACATACTGGCATCCCAATTTTTGTAGGCGAATGTTTGACTTAAACCCCCAGAAAATTTCGGCGTTGGATTTCCGATTATGGTTTTATCAAAATCATTGATCACTCCATCCGGTTTGCCTGCAGGCCCACTGAGATCCTTGAAACGAATGGCGCCTGGTACAACATACGAGCTGGGAACTTGCATTTCGGCAACACCTGACTTTAATGTGTAACGTGTAGTTGTATTGTCGTAATCAAAATCACTTACTTTATAAAAACCATCAGTTTCCCAACCGTACATTGCACCAACAGGGCTACCAATCCTTACTAAATAATCGTTAGGCTGTCCGGATATTCCCCATGCAGGTCCGCCAGCAAATTCAGTTTGTCCTTTAGATAAAGCCTCAACCATGTTTTTGTTATGCGAAATATTGAAATTAGCATTCCATGTAAACCCATTAGGTTTTCTCATAATTATAGCATTCAATTGCAATTCATAACCTTTATTGCTGGTAGCTCCAACATTTTGTAATTGATCAGTAAATCCATAGGTAGGAGCGATTTTCGCTCTTAATAATAATTTATCAGAAGTATTGTCATAAACATCAAAACTCATATTCAAACGACTTTTGAATAATGAGATATCAATACCATAGTTCCTGTTTACAAGACTTTCCCATTGAAGTTCTGTATTAGCCAAGCTATTCTCGGTATAGGCATTTACCGTCTGATTATTTAAACCATAAAAAGATGTACCGTAATTAAAAGTTGTTAAATACAAGTAGTCATCAATACGATTGTTCCCGATTTTGCCATAGCCAAATCTCAATTTCAGATCATTGATGAATCTAACATTCTCCATGAACTTTTCACCACTCACACGCCAGGCAATAGAACCTCCCGGAAAAGTTCCCCATCGTTTAGGTTCAGCAAATTTTGAAGCACCATCGTGCCGCACATTGAGTGAGAGCAGGTACTTGTCCTGATATGCATAGTTAATGCGTCCAAAAAATGAAAGACTTGTATATTTTGTTTTGACATAAATTGGAAAGCCGGTCCAGACAGTTCCAAGACCAGGGTTATTGAAAGCATCATCATGCGAAGTGAATTTTGGGAAACTTCCAAACTGTCCGCTGCGTGAATCCGTTGTTGACTCGTAAGTTTCTTCTCCCAAAAGAATGTCAAAATCATGTTTCCCTTTATAATCCTTTACAGAATAAGTAAGAACATTTGAATTATTAATTACTTTCCTATAAAGAGTATCCACACGAGTAATTGGTTTCCCTCCTCCCTGGTTGACAGAAAATGAAGTGATCGAATCAAAGAACTGTTGGTCAGTAAAATCATTTTTATCATACCCAATAGTCGAGCGGAAATTCAGATTCTTAGTAATGTCATAAGAGATATTGGCGTTTAAATTATATGCTGAAGTTATTTTTCTGCGATATTCCGCATCAGCAAGAGCAATTGGGTTTACAAGGGTCACTCCATTACCTGGATTCACTACGAGTGGATCGGGATCATCTATCGCTAATGTATCAGCAAAAAATGGTCTGTATTTTACGGCATTGCGCAATCGGGCATATGAGGTGTTAGTTTCACTCGAAAGGCCTGCACCTACCGCATCCTGGTAAGTATACCGGGCTCCTGCTCCAACTTTTATTTTATTTGTTATTTTATATTCACCTCTTGCGTTTACAATATGACGATTAAAATTTGAGTTGACCACGATCGGCTTTTCGTTGTTATAAGTATAACCGAAATTGTAAGTGATTTTTTTGCTACCTCCAGAAACACCAATATTTTGCTTGGTAGTCATACCCGTATTGCCCATTATTTCTTCTTGCCAATCAATTGGAGGCGTATTTTGATAAACATTCAGTGTATCCCATGTTGAACCAAAGCTTCTAGCAAAATTCGTTGAGTCGGTGCTATTTGGCCTGGTTCTTTCCCACTGATAAATAACATAATCATAGGGGCTCATTACTTTTAGCTTACTTGCTAATTCTCTTACACCAATAAAGCCATCATAAGTAACTATAGTACGTCCCGGTTTGCCGATTTTTGTTGTAATTACAAAAACACCATTTGCACCCCTGGCACCATAAATAGCGGTTGCTGCAGCATCTTTTAAAACATCAATTGATTGGATATCTCCGGGAGCAATCACATTCAATGCGTTTTCAACCTGAACGCCATCCACTATATATAAAGGATCATTGTTTTGGGTGATTGAAATACCTCCACGCACCCTCACTCGAATAGCAGCATCAGGTGAGCCTTCAGAAGTAGTTGCAGTTACCCCAGCCAGTCGACCATTCAGAGCTTCCGCAGCTGAAGCCATGGTATTATCTTTTAAATCCTTTGCAGAAATAGATGAAACAGATGCTGTCAGATCTTTTCTCTTGATAGTTTGATAACCTGTAACAACAACTTCATCCAAAACCACATTATCTTTTTCCAATTTTGCAGAAACCGGTGTACTTCCGTCAGTACTAATTGTAAATGCTTTATGACTTAATGCGGTAATGAGTAGTGTAACATTTCCTGTACCTGCTGCAGAAAGAGTAAAGTCACCATTCTTATCAGTTACAGTTCCTTTTTTTTCACCTTGTACCTGAACTGATGCCCCAACTATAGGCGCACCTGCATCATCTGTAACCCGGCCTTTAATTTGCCGATCTTGTGAAAAAACCAGTAGCGATAAGAATAAAAGTGAACACGTAATTGCGAATTGCTTCATATGGCAGTTTTTAATTTTTAAATTGAAAGATGTCGTGATGCCTGATCAATCGTGAGAAACCATCCTGTACTGTCCGGAATCAAAGCTCAATGCTAATCAGTATTTATCATATTTAAATCAATGAGTTAGGTGTTTATTTACGCAAACGTTCCCGACGACGATAACGAAAATCATGTATTTGGCTTTCCTAAAAAAAGAGCACTATTAATTAATGAATGCTGCAAGCAATAGTATTCTTTTTTTCGCTCATTCTTTTATATCGTAATAAGATCTAATGCAGATGCCACTCGGCTGAAAAACGTATCTTTAAAAATTAATTTTGCCGCCTGTATATGAAATTTGAAGCTGTAACTATTAAAGATATTGCCCGTGCTCTTGGCATCTCCACTTCCACTGTTTCCCGTGCCTTAAGGGATAGCTATGAAATAAGCCCTGAAACAAAACAATTAGTACTTGATTGTGCTGAAAAATTGAATTACCGCCCAAACCCGATCGCATTAAGTTTAAAAGAAAGAAGAAGTCGTTCGATAGGAGTAGTCGTTTGTGAAATAGCCAATAATTTCTTCTCCCAGGTTATTAATGGAATTGAGTCTATCGCTTACGACAAGGGTTATAATGTCATTATCTCCCAAAGCCGGGAATCTTATGACCGGGAAGTGATCGACCTGCAATACCTGGCATCCCGTTCAGTTGATGGATTGCTAATTTCTCTTTCCACGGAAACAAATGACTTGAGTCATCTAAAAGCTTTACATGTAAAAGGATTCCCAATTGTTCTTTTTGACAGGATAACCGAAGAGATCAATACACATAAAGTGATCGTCGATAATTTCAAAGGAGGTTATGAAGCCACTGAACATTTGATAAGGAACGGACACAAGCGAATTGCGGTATTAACTAATTCAGAATTTTTATCGATCACCCACGAACGTGTTGCCGGATATAAAGAGGCTTTGATCGCAAATGGGCAAAAAGTAAACGAAGATTATATCCAACATTGTTTTTATGGCGGAATGATGTTTGAAGAAATTGAAGACGCAGTTAATAAATTATTTACCCAAAGAAATAAACCTGATGCAATTTTTGCCACCAGCGACAAACTCACAACAGGATGTTTGAAAACTTTAAAAAGAAGAGGATTAAAAGTACCAGATGATGTTTCAGTAGTTGGTTTTTCAAATTCAGATATTGCAGAACTTATAGACCCGCCACTTACAGTGGTAAGACAACCGGCTTTTGAAATGGGAAAAGATGCTACTGAATTACTATTGCAACTTATCGAGAGCAAAAGACCAATAAAAGAATTTGAGAAAAGGATTTTAACACCTGAGTTACAGATCAGGGAATCGTCAGTAAAAAAAATGGTTATTGCTGATTGAAAAATTATTCCTCGTGTAAAACTAGTTCCCCTTCCAAAACAATTTTTTGCGGCAAGTTTATTGAGCTATTTTCTTTTCTATTGATCAACTGCAGTAAAATATCGGTTGCCTTCTCGGCCTGCTCAAAAGGAAACTGTTCTACTGACACAATTGGAGGATCATCCAGGTAATGTATGATCGGCAAGTTTGCATAGCTTCCAAAGAAAATATCTTTATTGATCTTTAGCCCTTCTTTTCTTGCATATCTTATTGCATCAAGCGCCACATAATCATTAAAGGCAATAACAGCTCCCGGTAATTTTTTTAAAGCCAATAGTTTACCAATAGCTTTTTCAGTACCGGTTGTTGTAAGATCAGTTTGCGCAATTAATTCTTTCTCTTCTTTTAATTTATTTTTCATTAAACCATCCCTATATCCGTCAGCTCTTTCTTGTGTCATTGAAATGGCACCGGGGCCATTTATAAATCCAATTCTTTTTATTCCTTTATTTACAAAAAGATCCACCATTGCAACCGTGCTTTTCTTTAAACTACAAGTAACAGAGATCGCACCAGGCATTTCCGGAGCACGGTCAAAAAAAACGACAGGGATGTTGAATTTTTCCAACTCCTGGAAGTGTTTATAGTCACCGGAGTTTTTTGATACGGAAACAATGATGCCATCTACCCTGTTACGCCGCATTGTTTCCACAATTTGTTTTTCTCTTTTAGGATCATCATGACTTTGGCTGATGAGTACATTATAATTATTCTCGATCGCCATTTTCTCAATACCATTTATTGCTATTGAAAAATACTGCTCCTGTAAATTAGGAAGGATAACACCAAGTGTAAAAGTTTTTCCCTGCTTAAAAAAAATGGCAGCCTGGTTCGGTTCATAATTGATCTCTTTAGCCACCTGCTGTACCTGCATTCTTGTTCGCAAACCAATGCTTGGATGATCGTGCAATGCTCTTGAAACAGTTGAAACAGAGACATTCAACCTCTTTGCAATTTCTTTTATAGTAGGTACTTTTTTCACGTTGATCAAATAACAACTGAGGATAATAAAGATAATGTTTAGTGCATACTGTGTATATAATTAGTTTTGATAACGCTGCGTTTTTTCTTTAACTTTCACTACCTAAAACTACCAACTATGCGCAAAGTTTCTGACATTCTTGGCCGAAAAGGAGCTTCAGCCGTGGCCGTGGCCCCGGATACTAAAGTGATCGAGGCACTGAACATTATGGCTGAAAAAAACATTGGCTCCGTGCTTGTAATGGATGGCGGCGAATACCTTGGGATCATTACAGAAAGAGATTATTCAAGGAAAATTGCCCTGAGGCACAAAAGTTCTGTTGACACTAAGGTTTCCGAGATCATGACAACAAATTTACCGGCCGTAAACCCCAGCGACAGTGTGGAATACTGCATGCAACTTATGTCTGATAAGAATATTCGTTACCTGCCGGTTTTTGAAAAGAATCTTTTAGCTGGGATAGTAAGTATGAGCGATGTGGTAAAAGAAACTATTTTACAGCAAAAAGAAACCATTAGTCACCTAGAGAGTTATATCCATTCAGGTCTTTAAATTTGTACACAACTAAAAACACAAGTTAGCACCCTGCGCAAGTGGGGTGTTTTTATTTTTTACCAGTTTCATCTTGTTTTGATCTAACCAATACAAGATCTTTTATGTCAACATGTATCGGTAACATCCCAATTTTCACAACAGCTTTCTTTCCTCTTAATTCTATTACCTGCCCTACCTGGTGATTCTTTTTCATCTTCACTTTTTCTCCAACTTTTATCTCGCCGGCCAGTTCAATAAATTTTGATTCTACCTGCTTTTGCATTTTGCCGGAAGCCTTCTTTTCGTTTTTATTAAATAAAAGAGCACTGATATTCTTGATCACTTTGTTTTTGTCTTCCTCTTTTCGCCAATCGATCACCATTTGCTTTAGCTTTCTCTCCATTTCTTTTAGATAAATCAATTTTTCTTCAGAGACTTTATTCTGATGTTTTAAAAGCTCCACTTGCTGATCATGTTTTTCCCGATCCATCGTATGCTTCATCTCTTTTTTCAACTTTTCATTCTCCTGCAGCAACTGGTGCAGCTCTTTTTCTTTCTTTTCAAGATTATGGAGATCTTGCTCTGTTCTGTTCAACAATTTATCTAAGCGAAAATGTTCTTCATCTACCATTTTTCTTGCACGATCGATCAGCGGTCTGTCCAAACCGATCCTTTCGGCAATAGCAAACGTGTATGAACTTCCGGGCTTACCAATATTGAGTTTATATAGAGGCATCAGATTTTTTTCATCGAATGCCATAGCACCGTTTAAAATACCGGGAGTTTTACTTGCCATTACTTTCAAATTCAGGTAATGAGTAGTAACAATGCCATAAGAATGTTTCTTTACTAATTCTTCCAATATTACCTCTGCAAATGCGCCACCAAGGTTCGGATCACTGCCGCTACCTAATTCATCAATAAAGAAAAGTGTTTTTCCACTTGCTGATTCCATGAAATATTTCATGTTCTTCAAATGACTACTGTAAGTGCTTAATTCAAATTCCAGGCTTTGTGTGTCGCCAATATGTATCAGTAATTGTTTAAATACCCCAAATTTCGAAGATGGTTGCACGGGCACAAGTAAACCACTCTGCACCATCATTTGCAAAAGACCAACAGTTTTAAGCGTTACTGTTTTACCACCAGCATTCGGCCCGCTTATAACAAGTATCCTATTTGCTTCATCAAGTGTTAATGATACAGGAATAGTTGGTTTATTTGTTCTTTTATTATACAGGTATAGCAAAGGATGAAAAGCCTTTTCCAAATGAACAATGGCTTTATCCTCTACAAGAGGGAATTCACCATTCATAGCTAGAGCAAGTTTTGCTTTGGCGCGGATAAAATCATACTCTCCGGAAATTGAATGATAAGTTGATAACAATGAGGAATACACAGAGAGTTTAGCAGTCAAATCACGAAGCAAACGATACACTTCTCCTTTCTCATCACTTTCTAAAGAATAAATATCATTGTTCAATTCAATTGTTTCTTCGGGTTCTATAAAAGTAGTGCGGCGACTTTCACTTTCGCCATGCAAAATTCCTTTCACTGTTCTTTTTTGTTCAGCATAAACGGCCACTACCCTTCTGCCATTTAAAAAACTTTCCTCAATATCTGCCAGGTAGCCTTGCTTGTTCAATTTGGATATGATCCGGTCGAAAACTTTGCGCAATTCATTTCGCTTACGATACAAATTCATCCGGATACTTTGTAATTCATCCGACGCATTATCTTTTACCTGGCCGCTTTCATCAACTACATCATCTATCATTTCAATGATAACTTTTTCATAATAAGTTCCGTCAATAATTTTTACCAGGTTATTGTACACATTTCTTCTTTCTGCATCAAACCATCGAAAAATATTCTTCATCAATTCCGCCAGCTTTCTTATTTCGATCAATTCATCACCTGCCAGTACTGCCCCGGGAATTGAAAGAAGTTTCAACTCCTTAGATAAATTAAATACCGGGTCATTTGGAAAATAGATGCTGTTTTGCAAAAGCTGTTTGTATTCATAACTCTGACGCAACTCAGTTTCTATAAATTCAATTCGTGTATGGATTCTTAACAGGCTAGCTTTCTCTATTGCATATTCACTTCTGCAATGCTCAGCCAACAAGATTTTTACCTTGTCAAATTCTAATTGTATGTATGCCGATTCCGGGAAAAGTTTCATCTGAACGTTAAAATAATTTTTTAGCCAGCAAAAGTAATTCTATTAAGCTTCTGTTGCGACGCTCCGTTCTGCTTTCAGTAATTCTATTCACCATTTTCCACCGATTTGTTAAGAAACTCAGAAAGCTATTTGCGCTGTTTATATTCTCACAAACCAGCCATCCGAAATCATCGTAAATTGCATTGAATTGAAGGGGATGGAACAAAAAAATAAAAAAATATTTATGAAAACATTTTGGCTGGCTGCCTTTACCGGTGCCGCCGCATTAATTTCCTGTGCACAAAACAACAATCAAAATTTAAAAATGAATACAACAAAAACATCTGAAAAAACTGAAGCCACTTTTACAGGCAAAGCAGATACAGCAACTCTTGGCACTGGTTGTTTCTGGTGTACTGAAGCAGTTTTTGAACAATTGGAAGGTGTTATTTCTGTAACATCAGGATATGCTGGCGGACATGTTGCAAATCCAAGTTATAAAGACGTTTGTACTGGCGAAACTGGTCATGCTGAATGCGTACAAGTAGTTTATGATAGTTCAAAGATCAGTTTTGATGAATTACTTGAAGTTTTCTGGCAGGTTCATGACCCAACAACCTTAAATCGGCAGGGAGGGGATGTGGGTACGCAATACCGCAGTGTTATCTTTTATCATGATGATGAACAAAAACAAAAATCTGAAAAGTATAAAACAGAATTGGACAAGAGTGGCGCATATAATAACCCGATCGTGACAACTCTTGAGCCTTTCACTAAATTTTATAAAGCTGAAAATTATCACCAGGAATATTATGAGCTTAATAAGAACTCCAATCCTTATTGCTCGATCGTAATACAACCCAAGCTTGAAAAATTTGAAAAAGTCTTTAAGAACAAATTGAAGAAACATTAAAAGCAAAGGTGGGATTAAATCCCACCTTTTGTTTTGGGTACCATTCAAATCATACGCTTTCTTTTTTTAAGTGATTAAGGAATGGTTTTTCTGGAATGGTTTCACGGGTAATGGATTTACTTTTCATTGGATTGGATCTCATTTCATACAGGTATCAAACGGCTTCCAGGGCTATGGACTTTACAGTTTTTCCATACGGCATATTGGATCTTTAGTTCGCATAGGGGTTTAATAATATATCTACATAAAGTTCTTTCAAATAAGAATTTATTTGAAACAATTGTCAACCCGAATAAAACATACCTGGGGATAAACTGAAGAAGAAACTATCAGCTTAGTAAAGCGAAAAATTCATACGAGTTTCAGAGTACGTTTTCAACAGGATTAAGACTCATTGGGTTTATCGGATACGGAAGTGGCTTATTCAGGATATCGCTTCAAAAGCAGGATGTAAAAATAAAAATCAGTTTTTAATTATGCAAGCATCCAGTGTTATCTTTTGAATAGTAATTCCACTAAACAGGCGGCAATAAAACATTATTTTTTCATTGTTCTTCTGAGTTCTAACCAGTTAAGATTATTAGGCTCAAAACCTGAAATTTCTGGTTGCACTAATCGTATTACACGGTCATACCATAATGGGATCAGTGGCGCATCATTGATCATTAATTGATCAGCTTGCCTATATAAAATAAATCGTAAAGAATCGTTGGGTTCTGCTACAGCTTGATCGATCAATTTATCAAATTCAGGATTTTTATAGCGAGTATAATTCGGAGGCGCAGGGTTCTTAGAATAAAAGCAAGAGAGATAATTGAAGGCATCAGCATAATCTGCTATCCAGCTCCCTCTGAAAAAAGGAGCATTTGAGTTAGAAGTGAGTTCAAATAAAAAAGACCTTAAAACAACTTCAACAGTCACAGGGATGCCTGCTTCTTCAAATTGTTTTGCAAGATAACTTCCGATCTCTCCATATATAGGGATTGTATAAAGTTTAATAGCCGGAAATTTTATACCATTTGTAAACCCAGCCTCTACCAGCAACTTTTTTGCCTTTACCAAATCATAATGATATCCTTTTACTGAAGTGTCAAATGAAGGCATTCCTTCAGGTACAAATCCATTCTCCGCAGGCGAGCTCAAAGAATTTCTTAAATACAGGATCATCTTTCTACGATCGATCGCATAGTTCATAGCCTGCCTTAATTTCTTAAGCCGTGTTGGCGAATTCTTTATCAATTCATTTGTTGTATCAACTAAAAAACCAAAATACTCGGTATTGAGATACGGATGAATTTGTAAAACAACTTTATCTTTCCAGTTATTTCTTAATTCTCCTTTTAGTGTAAGTATCTCATCTTTAAACGAAGCATCGATATCATTTAAAAAATCAAGTTGCTTTTGACGAAACAATAGAAACTCTGTTGCTTTGCTCTCATTAAATGTGATCTTAATACCATCTAAATAAGGCAGCCTGTTACCTGCTGAGTCTTTTTCAAAATAGTTCTCATTTTTTTTAAATATGAGTGCCAGTCCTTCTTCCCAGGCTACAAACTGAAATGGTCCCGTCCCACAAGGATGACTTCGAAAATCAGACCCATATTTTTCGACCACTTCTTTTGGCACAACAGAGCAATAGGTCATTTTTAATATCTGTAAAATAGGCGAATAAGGTTTTATTAGTTTTAATCTGAATGTAGAATCGTCAATTGCTCTAAATCCCTCTATACTATCAACTACATTATTAAAAACATAAAAGCCGGGGCTTGCAATTTTGGGGTCAAGAATTCTTTTGAAACTATATTCCACATCTGAGGCGAACATTTTCCTTCCTTTTCTATTTTCAAATGCATCGTTATCGTGAAAGTATACGTCTTTTCTCAAATGAAATATATATTCAAGCCTGTCGGTAGAGATATCCCAGCTCTTTGCAAGCGAGCCTCTTGTTTTCGTGTCACCATCATTTTCAACCAGTGTATTGAACAATTGATGCACCGGCCACATTGTAGATTGATTTTTTGAAAATGCAGGGTCAAGCGAAGCAATGCCGGTAGATTCATTATAATGGAATATTTTTTTAGAATTCTGTTCTTTGTTTCTACAAGTAATAAAACAAAATGCACACGGCACAAAAAGAAGAAACAGGTATTTATTTTTATTACTCATTTAAATACGAACGGTTAAATTTACAATTCAAAATTTCACAAATTGAAAAAGATTTTCAAGACAATATTAATTTTAAATTTTTCATTACTGATCATTAATTCGATCAATGCTCAATTCACACACCAGGATACGCTTCGTGGCAGCAACGGGCCAGTAAGAGATTGGTGGGACGTAATGGCATATAAAATTTCTGTTCAACCAAACTATGATGCCAAATCTATTATCGGTTCAAATGAAATAACATTCAAGATTACAAAGCAACCTTTGAACGGGAAAATGCAAATAGACCTGCAGCAGCCTTTACAAATCGACAAAGTTTTTCTTGATAATAAAAAAATATTAAAATTTAAGCGTGAAGGAAATGTTTACTGGATCGATTTCGGGAAACAAAAATTTAATATTTCTAGAAATGCCGGGATGGAACAAGTTTATAAACTTTCAATTCATTATCATGGCAATCCCGTTGTAGCAAAACGTCCACCATGGGATGGCGGCTGGATATTTACCAAAGACGCAAAAGGAAGACCCTGGATGAGCGTTGCTTGCCAGGGATTAGGTGCCAGTGTCTGGTATCCTTGTAAAGATTACCAGGGCGATGAACCTGATTTTGGAGCCACTGTTACAATGAAAGTTCCCGATACTTTAGTGGCCGTTTCAAATGGAAAATTATTTTCTGATAAAGCTGATAAAAATATAAGGCAGGAAGTTTGGACAATAACAAACCCCATTAACAATTACAACCTTATTCCTTATATCGGTAAGTATGTAAACTGGAAAGAAACTTATGAGGGGGAAAAAGGAAAACTGGAATGTGATTATTGGGTGCTTGATTATAATTTGGAAAAAGCCAAAGAACAATTTAAACAAGTACCGATGATGCTTAAAGCTTTTGAACATTGGTTTGGCCCCTACCCTTTTTATGAAGACGGTTTTAAATTAATAGAAGCTCCTCACCTTGGGATGGAACATCAAAGTGCAATTGCTTATGGTAATGGTTTTAAAAATGGATATCGTGGAAAAGATCTTTCTGGCTCTGCTGCTGGCTGGGGTTTGAAATGGGATTTCATTATTGTGCATGAAAGCGGTCATGAATGGTTTGCAAATAATATAACAACGATCGACATAGCTGATATGTGGGTACATGAAAGTTTTACCAATTATTCTGAAACTTTATTTACTGAATATTACTATGGCAAAGAAGCGGGTAGTGATTATTGTATCGGCACAAGAAGATTGATCGAGAATGACAAACCGATCATTGGCCCATACGGAGTAAATAAAGGAGGTAGTGGCGATATGTATTATAAGGGCGGAAATATGCTGCATACTATCCGGCAGGTAATTAATGATGATGAAAAATTCAGAACAATATTAAGAGGGTTAAATTCTAAATTTTATCACTCAGTTGTAACTACAAAGCAAATTGAAAGTTATATGTCTGAGCAATCAGGAAAAGATCTTTCAAAGATATTTGATCAATATCTACGCAATACCAATATCCCTGAGCTTGAATATAAATTTACCGGGGATAATATGTATTATCGATGGAGTAATTGTGTAAAAGGGTTCGATATGCCCGTAAAACTAAATGACCTAAGCAACGATTGGCTAAACGCAACAACAGAATGGAAAACGGTAGCTGTGACTGCAGATATATTAAAAGATGGATTAAAGATCAATCGCAATTTCTATATTACTGTGAAAAAGGTCGATTAAACATTCACAATTGACCATTCACCTTTCAAGCCATTCATTATCTTTATCGCATGAGTATTATCCGAAGGCAAAGTATTATTTCTTCAATACTGATCTATGTTGGTTTTGCTTTCGGCGCATTGAACACTTATTTATTCACAAGAGAAGGCGGCCCGTTTACAAAAGAAGAATATGGACTTACCGGAATCTTCATTGCTATTGGGTCTATAATGATGTCTATTGCATCTTTGGGAATGCCGGCCTATATCAATAAATTTTTCCCTTATTATAAAGATCATTTACCCAAAAATAAAAATGACCAGGTAGCATGGGCATTGCTTGTAAGTATTATTGGATTTGCTCTTTTAGCTATCGCGGGGTTATTTATGAAAAATATTGTGGGAAGAGCTTTTGATAACTCACCACAAATTGTGCAATATTACTACTGGCTTTTTCCATTTGGTTTAGGACTAACTCTTTTTTCAGTACTCGAAGGATTTGCCTGGCATAATCACAAATCTATTCTTTCAAATTATTTAAAAGAAGTACAATTTCGTGTTTTTGTAACGATTCTTTTTGTACTTGTAAGTATTAGTGTAATAAAAGAATTTGACCTCTTTATAAAAATATATTCATTTCTCTACCTTATTCTGGCGATCGTTCTTTTTATTTATTTATATAGCACCGGAAAGATCCGTCTTAATTTTTCCATAAGCAAAGTAACAAGGAGACTATTCAAAAAGATCTTGATGCTTTGCGGATTTGTATGGGGCGGCACACTTATATACAATCTCGCAGCAGTTGCCGACACAATTATTATTGCCGGCGTATTTCCAGATGGAGCAGGCATGGTTGGGCTTTTCACCTTTGCTCAATACCTTACAAGCCTCATACAAGCGCCACAAAGAAGTATTGTTGCAGCCTCAGTTGCACATCTCTCTCAAGCATGGAAGGATAAGGATTACAAAAAGATCAATCGCATTTATCAAAGATCATCAATCAATCAATTGGTCTTTTCTGCTGGTATGTTTTGTCTTGTTTGGCTCAACTATAATGATGCAATTGATTCCCTGAAATTGCAAGGCGATTTCAAAGTGGCCTTGGACGTATTTCTCTTTATGGGGTTAATGCGAATTATTGACATGGGTACAGGCGTCAGTGGGCAGATCATCATCACATCTACTTTTTGGCGCTTTGATTTTATTACGGGTGTGATATTACTGGTAATAATGCTGCCATTAAATTGGATGCTGACAATGAGGCTTGGATTGATCGGTCCTGCAGTTGCGAATCTGATATCATTTTCCATCTATAACCTTATTCGCTATCTTTTTTTGTTGCGCAAATTCAATATGCAACCATTTACTCTAAAGTCATTACTTGCAATTTTATTAGCTTTGGCCTGCTACGGCATTTGTTATTTTCTTTTAAATGATAAAACTGGAATTATATGGCTGACAACAAGAAGCACTCTTTTTATTGGGTTGTTCTTTGCCGGAACCTATTGGCTTAATCTCACACCCGATCTGAAAATTGTATTGGAAAGTTTAAAAAAGAGAGTAACGAAATAGAATATTACTTGGTGCTTACTACTGATTCACGATCTTTCAATCTGCCCACACCCACAAATTTTTTAGCCCAATATTCATCAAAAATATCGCTGATCATTACGCCACCGCTTGTAGAAGCATGAACAAATTTGTTGTTTTGAAGATAAATACCAACATGTGAAATACCACCACGGGTATTAAAGAAGATCAAGTCTCCCTCTGTTAATTGTGTTCTTGAAATGCGATTCGTCAAATTATATTGTTCTCTTGCAGTTCTTGGAATACTAAGGCCATAAACTGAAGCAAAAAGAAATTGAGAAAATGCAGAGCAATCAACTCCTTTTTTTGTGCTACCCCCCAGATGATAGGGCGTGCCATACCAATCATCAATGAACTCAAACATCTTTGTGTTCTTTACTTCTTCAGCTGGGGTGTTAAGCCGAACAGCATATTTCACTTGTAAAGCGGATAAATTTTCTGCATTGCTTTCTCTATGGGTACTATTGCGGGTTGTTGATGTTTCCTTTTTTACAGATTTTTCCTGTTCTTTTTCTTTTACCCCTTTTGAAGATTCAACAGGTACATCGATATGATCCAAAAATTTTGATTCTTTTTTAACAACAGTGGAGTTGTTCGTAGAAGCGGCGCCTTGGTTACCGGTAAAAGCAGATTTCAAACTGGCACAGCTTGCCAGTAACACAATCATTATTGAGTAAAGAGTTGCTTGTTTTAGCATGAATTGGATTCAAAAATAAATTGAGAAGGCCTATACGCTAACATCCGGCCATAACCAGTTAACAAAAATAAAAATCTTTTCCGAGCTTGTGGATATTATTTAAACGAAATTTGCATTGAAAAATTGCCATTAGCTTTTATTTGCATACAACTATTGATAACAAACGGCTTTGATTGATACAGATCATTAAACTTAAGGAACAAGAAGAATGAAATTTTCACACTTACACGTACATACACAATTCTCTTTATTAGATGGTGCAGCATCCATTCAAAAGCTTTATAAAAAAGCAATTGATGATAATATGCCAGCCCTGGCAATATCTGATCATGGAAACATGTTTGGAGTTTTTGAATTTGTGGCAGAAGCTTATAAGCATAAAAATGAAGATGGGAGCCTGAAAGTAAAGCCAATTGTTGGTTGCGAATTTTATATCACAACAGATCGCCTCCGGAAAACCTTTTCAAAAGAAGATAAAGATCCCCGACATCACCAGATATTGCTCGCCAAAAATGAGATCGGCTATAAAAACCTTGTAAAGCTTACTTCGCTTGGTTTTATTGAGGGCATGTACAGTAAGTATCCGCGTATTGACAAAGAACTAATTTTAAAATATCACGAAGGTTTAATTGCCACTACCTGTTGTTTGGGCGCATTGGTACCACAGGCTATTTTAAGAAAGTCAGAAGCAGATGCCGAAAAAGAATTCAAATGGTGGCTTGATATTTTTGGCGAAGATTACTATGTGGAATTGCAACGGCATGGAATGAAAGAACAGGATAAGGTAAATGAAGTGCTGGTAAAATTTGCACAGAAATACAATGTAAAGATCATTGCAAGCAATGATTCACATTATGTAGATCAAACTGATTTTACAGCACATGATATTTTACTTTGTATCAATACTGGTGAAAAATTAGCAACCCCTGCATTAAGAGAATTTTCTGATGACGACATCATGGTTAAAGACAAACGCTTTGCATTTCCCAATGACCAGTTTTATTTCAAGAAGACAGAAGAGATGTCACAAAAATTTTCTGATCTCCCTGAAGCGATCGATAACACCAATGAAATCGTTGGTAAGGTTTCTATTCTTAATCTTAAGAAAGATATTTTACTTCCCGCTTTTCCAATTCCAGATAAATTTAAAACACATAAAAAAGCTGAAAAACTTGATAAGGGCGAAGTAAGTCCTGACTCATTGAATCAATGGGAGTATTTAAAACATATCACTTATGAAGGAGCAAAAAATCGTTATTCTGAACTTACTGATGAAATAAAAGACAGGATCGAGTTCGAATTATTTACTATTAAAACCATGGGGTTCGCAGGATATTTCCTTATTGTAAGTGATTTTATAAGAGCCGGGAGAGAAATGAATGTTTTGGTCGGCCCCGGTCGCGGTTCTGCTGCAGGAAGTGTCGTTGCTTATTGTATTGGCATTACCAATATTGATCCTATTAAATATAATTTACTTTTTGAACGGTTTCTAAATCCTGATCGTAAATCAATGCCGGATATCGACACTGACTTTGATGATGTGGGCAGGCAAAAAGTAATTGATTACGTTATAAAAAAATATGGGAAGAACCAGGTAGCACAGATCATTACATATGGTACAATGGCAGCGAAGATGAGTATTAAAGATGTGGCGAGAGTTATGGATCTGCCACTACCAGATGCAAATGTATTGGCGAAAATGGTTCCTGACAGACCGGGCATTGAATTAAGAAGAGTATTGCACGCACCTCTTACCGCAAAAGATGGTGAGAAATCCTTAATGGAGAAAGATGGTGTTGGGCCTGATGATATAGAAGTGATAAAAAAACTCAGGGAGATATACAATAGCAAAGGGATACAGAGTGATGTGTTACACCAGGCTGAGATCCTGGAAGGTTCAGTTCGCAATACTGGTATTCATGCAGCAGGTATTATCATTGCACCAAAAGATCTTACTGAATTAATTCCTGTTGCTACTGCAAAAGATTCTGATCTATGGGTAACACAGATCGAAGGAAATATAATTGAAGATGCCGGTGTTATCAAAATGGACTTTCTTGGACTAAAGACGCTTACTATTATTAAAGATGCACTCGAACTTATAAAACAAAATCATGGAGTGGAGATCGATATAGATCAACTTCCTCTTGATGATGATAAAACTTTCAAGCTTTATCAACACGGTGACACGATCGGCACATTCCAGTTTGAAAGTCCGGGCATGCAAAAATATTTACGTGAATTAAAACCCGACAGGCTTGATGATCTTATTGCAATGAATGCATTGTATCGTCCCGGCCCGCTTGCCTACATTCCAAATTTTATTGAACGCAAGCACGGTCGTGAAGCCATCAGTTATGATCTTCCGGAAATGGAAGAATTCCTAAAAGAAACTTATGGCATCACTGTTTACCAGGAACAGGTAATGTTGCTTGCACAAAAATTGGCTGACTTTAGCAAAGGCGATGCGGATGTATTGCGAAAAGCAATGGGTAAAAAACAAAAGTCAGTACTGGATAAAATGAAAAGCCAGTTCATTGACAATGCAAAGAAGAAAGGATATGGTGAGTACACTTTGCAAAAGATCTGGACAGACTGGGAAGCATTTGCGCAATATGCTTTTAATAAATCACATTCTACCTGCTATGCATATGTAGCGTATCAAACTGCCTATTTAAAGAGCCACTACCCTGCTGAATACATGGCGGGAGTTTTAAATCATGCAGGAGCAATTGAAAAGATCACCTTCTTCATGGAAGAGTGTAAGCGAATGGGTATTAAAGTTCTTGGCCCTGATATCAATGAATCAAAAAAAGGATTCGCAGTAAATCAAAAAGGTGAGATACGATTTGGACTAGGCGGATTAAAAGGTTGTGGTGAAGCAGCGATCGAAAATATTATTGATGAAAGAGAAAAGAACGGAACATTTAAAAACATTTTTGATTTTATAAAACGAGTAAATCAACGTGCCGTAAATAAAAGAACATTGGAAAGTCTTGCATACGCAGGAGCTTTTGAATGTTTCCCTGAACATCATCGTGCACAATT
>Ga0193738_1000269_pt1 | contig 33854 bp, 29 predicted proteins | sample L2a1metaG_FD_144927 | JGI IMG/M metagenome (GOLD analysis project Ga0193738, IMG submission 144927) | Soil microbial communities from a riparian zone of the East river system, Colorado, United States - L2a1 | ecosystem: Environmental > Terrestrial > Soil > Riparian zone | place: USA: East River... | reverse complement strand
CCGGCTTGTCCATTTAAATAATGCGGAAACTCTTGGAAGTACATACCATTTCTCGTTGAAAACATGATCAGTTCGTAAGCCGCTTTCAATTGCTACTTTATTGCCGATATCAAACGTGTAGTTTACAAATGCACCAAAGGTTTTGTAATCTTCGTTTCTGAGAACAGAACTTTGCAAAGGAGTTTCTTTAAAATCGTCGGTATAAAAATTCAAACCTGTTATCAGGACATTCTTATTTTTTCTGTAACTATATGACGCTTCTGAAAAAGAAGATACCTGCTTACCTGCAAATTTGTATTCGCCTAACGAATAAGAAGGAACGATCAGCAAGCTACGGTCAAAGAAATTGAAACTATTTCGAAGAATGATCGTTTGCCGGTCATTAAGCTTATGCTCAAATTTAGTTTGAGTAGTTGTGCGGCTGATATCATTCACCTCTTTATAAAAATTAGCTGTACTGGTTGCTTCATTATTCATTAAATTAACATCGCCTCCCTGTCTTCTTTCATTCGTGAAAGTGGCTCCAACCGAGAGATTTGTTTTGCCAGTGAAGTAGAAAAATATTTTAGGATTGAGATTATACTTTGTTAACTGTGGCAGGTCTGAAAATCCATCCTTGTCCGCATCAAATACCTTATGATGATTGCGCTGCGCTAATAAGGTAAATCCTATTTTATCTATCTTCTTACTCATAAAAACATTTGCATCAAAAGCACCCACGTGTGAAGCATTCAGATGTAATAACGTTTCTTCAGCTGCAGGTTCTTTAGAGATCAGGTTAATAAGACCGGATATAGCACCGCCACCATAAAGCGTAGAAGCGCCGCCTTTGATGTATTCGATCTGGCGAAGATCAAGTGGTGGTATCTGCATAATGCTTAATGAACCACTAAAGCCACCATACAAAGGAAATCCATCTTTTAAAATTTGAGTATAACGTCCATCAAGACCCTGGATGCGAACATTAGCTGTATTACTTGTTGCTGAGGTTTGCTGCACTTGTATACCTGTACTATGCGTTAGCAAATGAGCCACCTTGCTTGGATCCATCGTACTTGCTTCATCAATTTCTTCTGTCAGCACTTCAACCCTTGTGGGAGTATTGGCAATGCTACGGTTACTTCTTGTTCCCTGTACTATTACATTTTCCAAAGTTTCTTCTTCCTGCGAAAGCAAAAGGTCAACGATCAGGCTATCGGCCATCGGAAAAGTAAATTCAAATTCCTTTGCCTGGTATCCAACATGGCTCACAATAATTACTTGCCGGCCATTAGGAATATTATTGATCGTTATCTCCCCTGCCTGGTTTGAAGTATATCCACCTGTAAGATTTTTTACAATGACAGATGCGCCACTTAATATTTCTTTTGTAACACTGTCTTTAACCACTCCCTTAAACGTGTTTTGTGCATTGGTTACCCCAAATGCCAATAATGCAAATATTGCTAATGATATTTTTCTCATTTGTCTGCTAAAATTTTAAAAATGCTAATACGCGATGTTCTCATCGCATCAATGTTGACGTAGAAATGTGATCAGGCAAACTTTGGAGGTCGCCAGATAGCAGAAAGTGAGACAGAAGAATGGAAATGCTGTCTTGCAGCTATTTTACTTTTTGAATCTGTTGACAGACTTATGCCAGTTATAAAAACATTCTGATCAACAATAGCAACAGGGAAAGAGCTTTGCTCTAAATTAAGATCATGATGTTTGAAAGGGAGGTTATGATGTTCGCCATCCTGTTCATGTTCTTTTGAATTATCATAATGCAGTGCTATAAATTCAGAAAAGTGAATATGCTCGACGGATTGTTGGTGATGAAAATAATGAACAACAAAGACAGGCAACTGTGCAATATCCTGTAGCCAACTGGTTGGCAAGATAACCTGCAGCGATAAAACAATTATCAATACTTTTTTCACGATCACCTTGCAAAGATAATGAAGCAACAAATTTGATTCAGTTGTGTTTTTTTCCTCCTGGCAAGACCCCGGGCGGACGGAAGCTTTCGTTGCGTCGCACTCTTGTACAGTTGGTAATTCTATTCGGCTTTTTAGATGTGCTAGATCACTCTTACTTAATTTTTGAACCACGGAGACACAGTGACACAGTGTGTCACGGAGTTTACTCTGTGTTTCTTTGTGCCTTTGTGTCTCCGTGGTTCAAATTTCCGGGCAAGACTCCGGGCGGACTGAAAATTTTTTTTATATCTTCAGTAAACCATCAATTACAAGCCATGCAGAAAGTATACCGCAACACAGCCATCTTCATCATTCTAATTTTGATCGGAGTGCAATGGGGATTCTACCAGACTTACACCAGTCAGTTCCCAAATTTCAAAAACTCCACCCCTACCATTCACGTTCATGGGATCTTTTTGATGATGTGGATGGTCTTACTGATAATACAGCCTTTACTTATCAATACAGGGAGGACACAGCTTCACAGGACCATTGGTAAAGTATCGTGGGTATTGGGACCACTGATCATCGTATCCATGTTCATGGTCGGCAGAGGATCATATAACAGGTCAATTGGAATTTTTCCTGAACAGGAAATGTTGGCCACTATGGTGCTTGACATCCGGGGTTATATTTCATTCGCTATCTTTTGGGCATTGGCTATGTACTTCCGAAAAAATTCGGCTTCACACATGCGGTATATGATCGCCACTGGTATGTTGGCTATAGGACCCGGAGTAGGACGTGGGCTCACAAGCCTTGGCGTAGAGTTTCCAACTGCTTTGACAATTACTGATGTGCTTGACCTGGCAATAGTTGGATTCTTGTTGGGTTATGATATTTACAGGAAGAAAAACTACAAACCATTCTTAGTAGTCTTTATAGTCTTTTTGATCGGGGCGATCTTATGGCAGATAAAGGATAGTGCCGCATGGCAATCATTTGCCAAGAGCTATGCAGCAATTTTCTATTGATCTAAAAACAGGTTTGATCGGGTTGTCAGGTTGATGAATGATGATGCGCCAAGCGGCATTGCTACTATTAAGCTTCTCTTGCGTCGCACTCTTGTGCGGTTGGTAATTCTATTGAGCATTTAATTACGAGCTCTTTTTATATAGATTTTTTCAGGAATGTCTCCAAATACGAACCGAGTCACTTCACATAACCACAAATCCTTATTGACAATTTTTTCCTCGAATTTTTTCATATAGTAGTAGCCTCCTCCCAGAATCGGATCGCAAAGTTCAGTAAGCACCAACTCATCAGAATCATCAAATGATTCAGTATCTATTTGAAGAGTTACTTCATTTTCTTTTTCTGCAATTATATCAAGCATGGTATCGGCGCCTGAAACCATTTGAAGATCGCCTTTATCTCCGCCTTGAGCAAGATAGTCGGGTAGGTCAATGTACCACCCTATGCCTTCACGAATAAAACGATGTGTTTTCATTAAGCAAACTTAAGAATGGATTTTCGATATTTGTCACAACAATTTCTTGCTGCAAAGTTTTCCGGGCAAGACACCGGACGGACTAAAGGCCTAAAAAATAAACCGCCAACAGAATGACTCTATACAAGTACCTTGATCCCAATTTGAAAATAATTTTTAATAGCCTTGAGATTAGATTTACGCAACCTGAATTTTTCAATGACCCATTTGAGTCCTTTCCGTTTATTCAACAACTAATAACAAAAGATAAGTTTGATAATTTGTTGGCTTCAGAATTTTCGGAAGATGATTCGAACAAATTTATAAAAGAGAATATAGCCGCTACCTTAAATGAAAATTTTCCATTGTTGACTCCCGGCCAAAGGGTCGAAATTGAAAACAATCCAGAGTTGATTGATTATTTAAAACTTCAATTTCCAGAATTCATTTCAAATGCAAAAGAAATACTTACTCAATCATCAAATGATAAGTGGTTAAAATTGTCAACGACTATTAAAGAAAGAATAAACAACAATTTTGGCATTCTTTGCTTATCTGAAACAAATGATAATCTAATAATGTGGGCTCATTATGCAAATAGTCATAAAGGATTTTTAATAGGATTTGATTCAAACAATACTTTTTTTAATCAAAAAATTTCTCAAACTGATACAATAAGATTTGTTAAGCCTATAACTTATGCTAACAAAAGATCGCCTTTGACATTATTAAAGGAAAATATATCAGAGGACGATGCCGGCGAAGAGTTAATTAGCCAATTGTTTTTTACAAAAAGCAGACATTGGGAGGGGGAAAAAGAATGGCGCATGATTTTACCTCTCAAAGACTCAAGCAGAGTTGAAAATGAACGTTACCTTTTTAAAGTTCCTGAAAATGCTATTACTGAAGTGATTTTTGGTTGCAAAATGCAACAGAAAGAAAAAGAAAAAATTTTGGATGTTATTAAGAAAAACAAAAAACTTTCTCATATTAAAATAAAGGAAGCAAAGTTGTCTTTTGGTGAATTCTCTCTTTCAATAACTGACATGTAAAATTCTTTGCCGATTAGAATTCCAATAGTACAAAAGAGCGACGCAACAGAAGCTTAATAGTAGTACCAAAGCCGGCTACCCAATAAAAACCAGCAGATAATCAGCCGCATCTTTTTGGCAATAGATTGTTTAAATTTATTGATCGAAACAATCTTAGTTGAGGCCTTTAAAGACTTAACCAAAACTACATGCGACTAACTCCCTTCTTCAAACTATCAATCTTCCTTTTGCTTACAACCTGTGCAACGACCTCGTTTGCATCAAATGGTAAACCCAATAAAAAATTACGGATCGAAATAAATAAGAATGTCGAGCTTCTTGGATTAGGCTACTTTATTGGATTCGAGGGAGCGGACATTGAAACCAAGACGGTTACAATTAATGGTAAGAAGATGCCAAAAAAGGATTGGCATAATTACGGGTTCTGGATCTTTCAGAAGTACAAATCATTTGGGACAAGTGAGAACCTGGGAAAAAGTTTTGCAGTAGCTGACCATTTATGGCTTGACTACCTGATCAGCCTGCTGCTCCAGGTTGATGATTTCCCCCATGCTAAACTAAAAGAGTCGATCGATCAATCTTACTATATCAATTTCTCAAAGACCAAAGATCTGCAGGAGGCAAAAAAGAATGTGACTATTTTCCTCGATGGCATGAATGAATTTTACAAAGAGATCGGGCTCGACAACTATTTTATAGAGACAGATAAATTTTACAAAAAGGCGATCGCTGAGATCAACAGCGTGTTGCCAAAGCAGGATTTTATTGGTGCAATGGAAAAGTTTTATAACAAAAAGTTTGACGCTTATATCCTGATCCCAAGCCTGACCATACCTAAAGGAATGGGTTTTGGAATAAAATATATAGCTGACAAAAAAAATCATGTCTTGAATGTATTCGGCTCACTCGACTTCCAGGAATTCTTAAATACTACTGAATTGAAAATGGGATTTGCCAATGAAAAGAAGCTTCGTGAATTAAGTGTACATGAATTTGGGCATTCATTTGTGAATCCCGAAGTGGACAAGTTACCCAAAGAGAAATTCTCACAAACAGAACTCTTGTTTGAGCCACTGAAATCTAAAATGTCCGACCAGGGTTACAACACATGGAAGGTTTGCATTTATGAACATTTTGTAAGAGCTGGCGAGATCATGATCGCTGAAAAGCTTGGTGATACAGATGGAGCAAAAAGACTACGATCCGAATATGAACAGGAAAGAAAGTTTGCTTACATACCGGCAATATTAGTTGAGCTTAAAAAATATAATGCGGGAACTTACAAAACATATTATGATGCAATTCTAGGTACAATGGAAGAGCTGGCGAAGAAATGAATTTTGAATTTAGGTTTTGAATTTTAAGTAGTATCTCAGTTTGAAAAAATTGAACAACATAGGCATATAGGACACATGAGAATGACACATAGACTATGTGAAACCCTATGTTTCTATTGTTTCTATGTGGTTCACAAAAAAACAGTAATGCAGCACTGATCTTACATTCTCCAGTTCCGGGAACGTTGCCGGATTTTCGTAATGAAGTTTACTTTAGCTTTACTGCAAAACCATATTATTAAAGACAATAAAACTTAATAGATGAAAGTAATTCACAGTGTACACCCGGAAGATTTTGTAAACTATGATACAAAAAAAATAAGAGAGAAATTTTTATTGGAAAATTTAGTACAGCCGGATAAAATTGAATGCGTCTATACTCATTACGACAGGATGATCATTGGCGCTGCAACCCCAGTGGACCAGGCTTTGCAATTAGGCACCTACGAACAATTAAAAGCAGATCATTTCCTCAGCCGTCGTGAGATCGGTATCATTAATATTGCAGGCAATGGATATGTAACAGTTGATGGTGAGAAATTTGAGCTTGAAAAACAAGATTGTCTTTATATAGGAAAAGGTAAAGAGAAAATAATTTTTAGCAGCGTTAATAAAATTTCACCTGCAAAATTCATCTTCTTCTCCTGCCCTGCTCACCAGGAATTTCCAACACGCCTAATGAAACCCGCTGAAGCATTGCCTGCAGAAATGGGAAGTCTTGATAACAATAATCATCGTGTAATAAATAAATATATTCATAACGATGGAATCCAAAGCTGCCAGTTAGTGTTAGGTGTTACTAATTTTAAAAAAGGAAGCATCTGGAACACCATGCCATCACATCTGCATGACAGGCGGATGGAATCCTATTTTTATTTTGACCTCGCCGAAGGACAACGTATCATTCACTTTATGGGTGAGCCGAATGAAACAAGACATATTTTTTTGAATAATGACCAGGCAATTCTTTCGCCGCCATGGAGTATTCACAGTGGTGTGGCAACAGCGAATTATTCCTTTATCTGGGCAATGGCTGGTGAAAACAAAGTTTTCACTGATATGGACCCGGTTCCTGTACAATCATTAAAATAGCCTTTAGCAAAATTTTCTGAAAAATAAATTTGCGCAACCGATAAGTTGCGTTTATATTTGCAACCGAAGGGTTGCTTATAACCTATTATCATTATGAGACGAGATGTATTCCAGGCTATCGCCGATCCTACAAGAAGAGAAATATTAAACATGCTTTCTTCGCAGGCAATGACCCCTAATCGTCTTGCCGAGAATTTCCATACAACCAGGCAGGCTATCTCAAAACATGTAAAAATTTTATCCGAATGTCAATTAGTAAAACAAGAATATTCAGGCAGGGAGATCTATTATCATTTCAATTCAAAAAAATTAAAAGAAGTAGATAAATGGCTTCAGCCTTTCCGCACCATGTGGGACTCAAGATTTGACCAATTAGACAATGTATTAAAAAACCTAAAAAACAAAAGATCATGATCATTAACAAAGAAACGATCTACACGAAAGATCTTGAAAACAAAAAGATGAAAGTAACAAGGGAATTTGATGCCCCTGTAGAAAAAGTTTGGAGAGCATGGACAGAAAAAGAATTGCTGGATCAATGGTGGGCACCAAGACCATGGAAAGCGGTTACTCAATCAATGAATTTCAGTAATGGCGGTACATGGTTTTATTATATGGAAGGACCCGATGGTTCCAGACATTATTGCAGGGCAGATTACAATTCTATCGTTGCAAATAAAAGTTATGAAGGTTTAGATGCTTTTTGTGATGAAAAAGGAAATATCAATACTGAATTCCCCCGTATGAATTGGAAAGTTGCATTTAACAAAGCAGACGATGGAACAAAAGTAGATGTGGAGATCACATTCTCTTCAATAGAAGACCTGGATAAAATTGTTGAAATGGGCTTCAAAGAAGGTTTTGCTGCAGCTCATAACAATCTTGATGAATTACTTGCGAAATAAAATAAATAAAACCTCATCGTACGGTGAGGTTTTATTTTACTCATAATACTACCGGATGAAGCCGGGCATATCATCTAAATGTTTTGATTGTTCTTTATCAAGGAGATGATCCTTTGCTGCAAAGAAGATCGATTTAAATCCTGTAAATATTTCCCTGTTAAAATTGAGCATGGTGGTGATCTCCGTTTCATTTACGTTGCCTGCAGTTCCTTCTTTATATAAATGTTGAAGTGTAGTTGTATAGCCTGCCGTTACTGACTTATATATTTCAGTAAGTTCTTTGGCTTTATCCTCTTTATCTTCTTTTAATAATTCTTGTATTGCTTTGCAAAACTTTTCAACTTCAGCTCTCGTTTCCTTATAAAATGCAAATTTTATTTCATTACTTGAATTTTTAAGCTGTTCCTTATCAGCCAATGCATCTTTAAAACTTTTTGCTGCATACATGCCGTTGCGATTTGCTGACATAAGCCTGTCCAGCATTTCCACATCCTCCTTGTTAGTGGTGGTTTTCTGCATTTGGATATAATAACTGTGGATCTCCCCATAAAGGAATTTTATATACTCATACTTTTCAAGGATATTATGATCCAGGTATTTTTTATTGAGTTTTGTTTCCGGCTGCTTTTTATCAGAAATTTCAAAACAGTTTAATGCATAATTACAAATCACTTCAATAAAATGATTCGTTTCCTTCACAAGCGCATCCAATGCGGTGGAAGGCTCTTTTACATCTACTTTATGAATAAACATTGTTTCATCATCTGAGGAACGAAACCGGTTATCAAGAAAGCGGCCCAACACATTCAATAAAGGATAAAAGAGAATGATGCCAAAAATGTTTATGAAGCTTTGGAAAAAAACAAGTGCTACCAGGTTATCTTTTATACCAATAACTTCTGTTATTAGCCTGTTTACAGGCGAAAGAAAGATCATGACAAGAGAAACTGTAATTATATTGATCAGGAAATTGCCGAGTGCCACTCTTTTTTTTACTGCCGAGCCTTTTATACTTGCAATAAAAAGTTTTATGGTAGTTCCCACTTCTGATCCCAGGGTGATCGCCATTGAATCATGCAGGTTGATAGCACCGGCATGCAAAGCACTCAATGTAAGCGCCATTGTAGCGGAGCTGCTTTGAATGATGGTAGTGATAATAAATCCAACAAGAAAAAAAACAATTACCGGTGAATTTGCATACTGCGTTAGATCTACCTGCTGAACTATATCTTCGATACCTGTTTTTATATACCCAAGACCAACGAACAAAAAACTAAAGCCAAGTAAAAAGCGGCTCCAATTATGCAAAGGCGAAGTCTTATTAAAAATAACATAACCCAAACCTGCGATCCCTGTAATTGGTAATGCAATGTTTTCAATATTTACTTTAAAACCGACCAATGCAACGATCCAATTGCTGACCGTAGTTCCAAGATTTGCTCCGAGAATAATAGCCAATGCATTTTGCATATGAATAATGCCGGCACCTACAAAAGCCAACACCATTAAACTTACCACAGAGCTACTTTGCAATACAGCGGTGACTACAGCGCCTCCACCAATGGCTTTTAATTTATTTTCGGTTTGTCTTTTTAAAAAAAGTTTGAATCTTCTGCCAGCGAGTTCCTGCAATGACTCTTCGAGGAATTTTATACCCAATAAAAAAATGGCAACTCCTGCCAGCATTTTCCATATATCAATTGACTCAAGCATGATCAATACAAAACAAATACTTATCCAAATAATTTCTAATGATAAAAACCAGGGGTCGGGTGATTTTAATCAAATATAATGATGAACCGATTCTAAATTATATTTGCTAAATAACCCCTTCAAAATGAATATTGAATTTAATCGGAATGAAGATGCAATGAAACTGTTGCTTAGCGATATGCGTCAGCGTTTGCAAAAAATATATGAAGGCGGGGGTAAAAAAGCAGCTGAAAAGCAAAAGGAAAAAAATAAACTCACTCCACGGCAACGTATAGAATACTTAACGGATAAGGACAAACCTTTTATCGAGATCGGTGCTTTTGCCGGTTACAAAATGTACGATGAACAAGGAGGTTGCCCCGCAGGTGGCACAGTTGCCGGGGTAGGTTATGTAAGCGGCAGGCAATGTGTGATCCTTGCGAATGATCAGACTGTAAAAGCTGGTGCATGGTTCCCGATCACTGGTAAAAAAAATCTCCGTATGCAGGAGATCGCTATGGAAAATCATTTACCTGTTATTTATCTTGTTGACAGCGCCGGGGTTTTTCTTCCCATGCAAGATGAAATTTTTCCTGACAAAGAACATTTCGGAAGAATATTTTATAACAATGCAAGAATGAGTGCAATGGGCATAACACAAATTGCTGCAGTGATGGGACCCTGTGTTGCAGGTGGTGCTTATTTACCGATCATGAGTGATGAAACATTAATGGTAGAAGGAAACGGTTCGATCTTTTTAGCAGGACCTTATCTTGTAAAAGCTGCTATTGGTGAAGAGATAGATACAGAAACATTAGGTGGTGCAAATACCCACACAGAAATTTCAGGAATTGCAGATTACAAATTTAAAACAGAACAGGAATGCATGGATCATATTAAACGTATGATCTCAATGCTGGGAGAAAAAGAAAAAGCAGGTTTCGACAGAATAAAACCAGCACTACCTAAAAAAAATGCTGATGAATTGTATGGCTTGTTGCCTTTGGATGGAAAGACATACGATATAGTTGATATAATTGAAAGAATTGTTGACAATTCAGAGTTTGAACAATACAAAGAAGATTACGGTAAAACAATTGTTTGTGGTTATGGGAGAATTGATGGCTGGGCAGTTGGCATTGTAGCCAATCAACGTAAGATCGTTAAAACAAGAAAAGGCGAAATGCAATTAGGTGGAGTTATATATAACGATAGCGCTGATAAAGCTGCACGATTTATTCTCAATTGCAATCAGAAAAAGATACCACTCGTTTTTTTACAAGATGTAACTGGTTTTATGGTTGGCAGTCGCAGCGAGCATGCAGGAATTATAAAAGATGGCGCAAAAATGGTAAATGCTGTTGCTAATTCAGTTGTTCCAAAGATCACCATCATCATTGGCAACTCTTATGGTGCCGGTAACTATGCAATGTGTGGCAAGGCTTATGACCCAAGATTTATTTATGCATGGCCAACAGCAAAGATCGCTGTCATGGGTGGCGACCAGGCTGCAAAAACACTGTTGCAAATTCAGGTGAATGCCATGAAATCCAAAGGACAAGAAGTGAAGCCTGAAGAAGAACAAAAGTTGTTATCTGAAATTATTAATCGATACGAATTACAAACTACTCCTTATTACGCTGCTGCACGATTATGGGTTGATGATATTATAGATCCTGGTCAAACAAGAACAGTCATCGCAGAAGCTATTTCTGCTTCTAATAATAATCCTGATTTTCCGGGTATAAAATTGGGTGTATTCCAGGTCTGATCTGGTTAGAATTGCGGGAAAAAATGTTTTTTTTTGAAAATAAAATTTAATTACTTTCACTCGCATAATCAACACTATCTGAAGGCTTATGAAGAAATCTACCCTCTCTGGATTCTTACTGGCATCATTATCTATCCTTACCTTATTGCAATCTTGTAAAGACGACAGTTATCTTTTAGCACCACCCCCAACTCCTGATCAATCATTTGTTGAAGAATTTGATACTGCACAAAGCGCTTATAATAGAGGATGGCGATTTATAAACAGGAGTGATCTCATCGGTCGTACTAATTGGCAAAACCCAACAACTCTTGCAGGAATTCCATTTATATCTTATAGCGGAACCGGCACCGGCTACCTGTGGGCAGATTATCAATCCACTTCTTCCGATGCAGGCACTATCAGTAACTGGGCAATATCCCCGGTATTGACAATGCAGAATGGCGATAAAATTGTTTTTTACACCCGTGCAGAATTATCTTTTTTTAATAACGATTCAACTGATTTTGTCAATCGCATGCAAGTGAGATTGAATAAAACTACTTCATTGAATTGTGGCGATGGAACGGATCCCGGCGATTTCACTGTTCCACTTCTTGATGTTAATCCTTTCTATTACGAATTTCTTAAAAGCGCTTTCATTAACCCGGCGAACCCACTTTTCCAGCAGGCAAGACAAGCTTACCCACATGTATGGACGAGGTTTGAAGCTACTGTAATTGGCCTGGATGCACCAACAAAAGGAAGATTTGCATTCCGCTATTTTACAGAAGAGGCAGGACTTAATGGACGTGCTTCATCAATTGGTATTGACGCAGTCTCCTATATCAGCAAAAAATAATTATTAATTAAAATCATTTAGTACTAACCACAAAAAAATGCAAATGACTAAAAGAAATTTACTTCTTATTGGTTTTGTACTTACAATATTTTCTTCAGTTCTTATTACTTCTTGTGGTGAAGGGAAAGAGACAGCAAAATCAATACAGCCTGCGAGTCTTTCTTATCATGAAGAGTTTGATTCAATGCAGCGTGTGATTGATATGGGATGGAAAGGAGTAAATCTAAGCGACCCTATTGGCTCACAATCATGGCAGCAGGGTTCTTATATCGTGAATTTACTGAATGGCACAAAAGGCGGACCTTTTGAATCAAGGATCGCTTCACACTCATATAAAGCGAGTGCAAATGAACATGCATATGTAAATTATTTTGCTGGTGAAGATCTGTCCTTTATCAATTGCTGGTTAATAACACCGGAACTATCAATGAAAAATGGCGATATAATTTCTTTCTGGACAACAACAGCGAGTCCTGTTAGTTTCCCTGATCGCATGCAGGTTTGGTTAAATCCGACTAACAACAGCTCTAATGTTGGCAGGACCGCAGCAGAGACCGGCGATTTTACAGTTAAGCTTCTTGATCTTAACCCTAATCTTTCTGCCCTCCCTTATCCTGATGGTTTCCCAACTACATGGACAAAGTTTGAATTTACAATCTCTGGTTTACCTAATGGAACGATACCTCAAAAACATCGCATTGGTTTCAGATATTATGTAAAAGATGGCGGGCCAGGTGGCTCGGTATCCGATGAGATCGGCATAGATGATTTTGATTTTATCAGCCAGTAAAAAATATTTTCTCTTTATAAAAATCCAACTTTGGTTTTTCAAGGTTGGATTTTTTAATTTTATCACTTTCTATGAAAAAGTATTTTTTCATTTTTTTCTCTGCGTTTATTTCATTTGCATGTACTGATAATGCAGATAGTGAAAGTGCTAAAATATCTGCGCCTTTACCTGATTCATTGTTAAAAGTACGCTGGAAGGTTATCAATGTCGTAGTTGACAGTATTCGGGAAGGAGATCTTGTTTTGCGTTGCGGTAATGATTTTATCAGTGAGTCTTTAAGTGATTTCAGTCAAAAGGAAAAACTCTATTCTCATAGCGGGTTTGCAATGATGGATAACGGAACAATGTATATTTATAGCAATATGGCCGGCGATATCAATCCTGATGAGATAATACGCCGGGATATTGTCGATTCATTTATTACACCTATTCATAATGTTGCGGTAGGAGTATATAGGTATGACATTACAAATACTGAGCTTGAAAAATTAAAAAAAATTGTTCATACACATTATATGAATAAGTTGCAATTCGATATGAATTTTGATCTTTCAACAGATGATAAAATGTATTGCGCCGAAATGATCGCTAAATCGATCGAGCAAGCAACTGAAAAAAGGATCATATTTTCCAAAAGCCTGATAACTCCTGGATTGAAAGAAAAATATATAAAAAAATTATTAGCCAAAAAAGTAGTTCCATCGGCAAAAGTGGCAGAACAAAGAGAATACCTTGCACTTGACAATCTTTACATGAATCCACATTGCAGAGAAGTAATAAAAATTGTTTTTGGTAAGCCACAAATGCCAACTAAATTTCCGCCACCTGAAAATTATCAGAATTGAGTAAGCCGAATGTAATAATCTATACTGATGGTGCTAGCCGTGGCAACCCCGGACCCGGTGGTTATGGTACCCTCATGCTCGCTGGAAATAATAAGAAAGAATTATCACAGGGATATAAAAAGACCACAAACAATAGAATGGAATTGATGGCTGTGATAGCCGGCCTGGAAGCATTAAAGAAGGATGGATTGAAAGTAGTTGTTTATTCTGACAGTAAATATGTTGTTGATTCTGTAGAAAAAGGATGGCTGAATACATGGATAGCTACCGATTTCAAAGGTGGTAAAAAAAATAAAGATCTATGGCTCAGGTATTATCATCTTGCAAAAAAACAGTTTGTTCGTTTTGTTTGGGTAAAAGGACATGCAGATAATCCGAATAACAATCGTTGTGATCAATTAGCAACTGAAGCCGCTGATTCTGGAATACTAATAGAGGACGAAGGTTTTGACAGCAAAGGAGGCAGTCTCTTAAAATAAAATCCTCTCGCCTAAGGCAAGAGGATCAAATAATTTATCTTAATAATTTTTACGCTGCCCGCATTTCTTTTTTCAACACACTCTTGCCTAACAGGTAATAACTTCCAAAGAAAACTCCATTGAATAGCAATGTTGACAATACACTCCATTTAAAAAAAGGCAGGGCTTCTGAAAAGCAAAGCATAAGTCCACTAAACGATCTTGGGTAAGGTAGATTGTTTATATCCTTTCCACCGCCGATCCAAACCATGAAATTTGAAATAAGGAAAAAGTAAACCGCACCGGCAAGTGAGCCAATGAATATTTGCCCGATCTTATTTTTATTAATAAAGAAGCCGATAATAGTAATGGAAGCGATCAATAAATAATTTTGCCATTGACCTGAATAAAACCCTTTGATCGTACTAAGTCCTTGTGAATATAAAAACTGGTAAAGGAGATCAGAAATAAACAAAGAAAGAACTGGGAATAGAAAAGCGAAACGTTTATCCTTGCTTACAGAACCTGCAAAAAGCGCCATGGCAATTTGCGGGGCAAACCCCATCGGTCTACTATCCCAAACCCTGTATAGGGCACAAGCAAGAATAAGTATAAATAATATCAGCAGATTCGATTTATTCAGTTTCATATACAAAGAAGGTTAGTTTGCAAAAATAAAAGAAATGTTCCAATAGCCATCTTTAATTATTCACGGTTGTGAACAGATTTTCTCAAGGTTTTGTAATTTACTCTATGGCCCAACACAACGATCTTGGCAAAGAAGGCGAAGTACTGGCTATTGAATTTCTTCGAAAAAATGATTTTGAGATACTTCATTGCAACTGGCGATATTCAAGATACGAGATCGATATAATTGCTAAGAAACAAGGTCTTCTGCATATCATAGAAGTGAAAAGCAGGCATCATTTTCCCGGCGCATTCCCCGAAGAAAATGTTACAAAAAAGAAATTTAATTTTTTGAAAAAAGCTGCTGAAGAATTTCTTTACCTGCACCCCGAATACAAAGACATTCGATTCAATATATTAAGCATTACACTTTTTAAAGATAAAGAGCCTGATTTCTTCCTGATCGAAGATGTATTCCTGTAGGTTCAAATTTAGTTACTAACCGCCAACTGCTCATTGACCATTTCATTCATTTTCTCTACCATCTTAAATGTTGCAGGGCATTGATCAAGGTTTTCTTTATGCATATCGATATATTCCATTATCCTTTTCTTAGTCAAATGCGGAAACCCCGCACAATCAGCCGGTCTCACTTCATAAACATTGCACATGTTAGTTTCCAGGTCAAGAAACTGGCAAGGTGTTGCTTTATTAAGCCATTTAACAGTACCCCTCTCCTTTTTAAGCCATTTTCTTTTCATCTCATCTGTGCTTATTTTTAAATAAGAAGCGATCTTTTTAATATCGGCATTTGTATAAGTAGGGGTCATTGTTTTGCAGCAATTCGCACAGGACAAACAATCTATTCCTTTCCATGCATTGTCGCTTGCCTTTATTGCGATACTTTGCAGGCCTCGGGGAGAGTTTCGTTTTAAGCGGGTGATAAATCTAAAAAGTGGCTTCAGCCGATGTGGTTCTTTAACAACTTTCATGTGAATAAGGTTATACTTGCAAACATGCAAGGTATAAGAAAAACTTTGCCAAACAGAATGCCTTGCTATTTTTGTTACATAAAATCAAAATCAATGAGAATTATTTTTCCGCTTATCATATCAGTATTGCTTTTTTCCTGTGGCAATTCTGGAAAAGCAAAAATGTTTTGTGAAACAACATGTCAAAAGGATACAATCAGATTTATAGAAGAATCTCATAAGCTTAAGCCATACATTTATATCAGCGCTACAAATTGTCTGCCTGATTCTGTTATCTGGAGCTATAGCGGTCTTGGTACTAACCGCAAGCTTTCATTCGATGATTTTGGAGGACATAAATTCAATTTGAACCAGGAATACATGAGCTGTTATTTCAATGATACCAGCTATGCCTGGCTCTTATTTAATGATTGCAGCAATGGCCGGGGTTATTTTGCCAAGATACCTTTTAATAAGAGTCAAAACATTCAAAGAAAATCAAGTGCACTTAATAAGTTCGATCCCAGGTTTGCCGTTGCGGATGGATTAGTGGCTTATACAGACAGGGGAAATATTTTTGTTGAAGAAATGGCAACCGGTAAAAAAGCAATGATGACTTTTGGTAAAATGCTCGCCGAGCTTGATTACGATGCGATGCATGAATTTATTGACTCAGTAAACATTACCCCTACCCGTGTATGGGCAAAAGTGCTGATGGGTAAAGACTGGATACCTATTGAGAAGAATATTACATTAGAATAATTTTGGAATTGGGAATTAGACGTTAATGAACCTTCAGACCAATAACTAGTTCCCAATTATTAATTCCTTAAACTATCATGTGGGAGCCTTACAAAAAAGGATTCAAAGCATACTTGCAACTTGAAAGATCTCTTTCAGATAATTCAGTAGAAGCATATATACGGGATATTGAAAAACTGACAGATTATCTTCAGCACTCAGGTACATTAAAAAACCCATCCGAACTTAAACTAACCGATCTGCAGCATTTCATTAAATGGATCAGTGAGTTAGGGATGTCGCCTACTTCCCAGGCAAGAATTATTTCAGGCATAAAATCCTTTTATAAATATTGCCTGATCGAGCAGATCAGTAAGAATGATCCCACTACCCTTCTCGAAGGACCAAAGCTTAAAAGAGCTTTACCTGATACATTAAGCTTCGATGAGATCGAGAACATCATTGCACAAATAGATCTTAGCAAACCTGAAGGTGGACGAAATAAGGCAATGCTTGAAATGCTTTATAGTTGCGGGCTGCGTGTAAGTGAATTAGTGAATCTTAGAATATCGCAATTATATTTTGATGTCGGTTTTATAAGAGTGCTTGGTAAAGGTGATAAAGAAAGATTGGTGCCTGTTGGTAGCAGCGCCGTTAAATATGTAAACATCTATCTTAAAAATATTCGTGTCCATATTCCGGTAAAACACGGCAATGAAGACATTGTCTTTCTCAATCGTCGTGGAAGCAAGCTTACAAGAGTGATGATCTTTCTAATAATAAAAGAGCTGACAAAAAAAGCAGGAATAAAAAAAACAATTTCGCCACATACATTTCGTCACAGTTTTGCTACGCATTTGGTAGAAGGTGGCGCCAACCTTCGTGCCGTGCAGGAAATGCTCGGTCATGAGAATATTACAACCACCCAGATCTATACACATCTCGATCGTGAATTCCTGAGAAAGACCTTAGAGCAATTTCACCCTGCATTTAAGTGATTTGATTTTATGTACCCAGCATTTGTAATTCTGATCATCGTCCCTTGCAACGCTCCGTTCAGGATTCTGTTCATTCTTGAGCAGATGCGTCGCAGTTTACCCAGAGCGAAGCGAAGGGTCGCACTCTTGTACTATATCAATTCTATTCAACAATGAAACAAAAAAATACCCCCGGCGATGCGAGGGCTTTTTGTGTTATGGCTAAGAAAAGATTGCTTGGCAAGCAATTCAAGTTTGAAAATAATAATGGATCTTTCTATTTGCAACAAAAATTCCCCAAGTAAAATTACCGCCTACTGAATGATAATTTTCTCAGTATGTTTTTTGCCTGACTTCTTATTTGTCATTTGTAACAGATAACTGCCCGGGATAATTATTGGGATCTGAAAAGCAAAAGAATTTATTTCGCTTTCAATTTTAGCCAGGGAAGATTTGATCAATTGTCCTTGTAAATTATATAGATCAACAACATATTCACCTGCAGGAGCTTTTCTCCATTCTATTTTTATTTTGTCTCCGGCATTGGCGGGATTAGGAAATATTTTTATTGAATCGCTTTTGAAAAGACTTTTCACTTTTTCGAGGTATGTTATCCTGGTGAATCTAAGACGGGCGCCGCCTAATCTTATTCTTGAACTACATGTAACAACAACATCTCCACTTAAAACAGTATGTGCCTGTAATATAATTTCTGTTGAGCTGTCTTTCACCGTGTTAATTTGTTTTTCAACTGGAGAATATCCAACACAAGAAGCAACAAGGAATACAGGTGTTTGTTTTTCGGGAATTCTAAGATAGAAGTTACCGGCACTATCGCATGCTACACCATTGGTTGTTCCCTTAATTATAACAGTTGCAAATGGTATTCCTGTTCCTTTTTCATCAATCACCCTTCCTGAAACCTTTTTTGGATCAACTACCGAAATCACTTCACCTAATCTTCCTGTTAACTCTTTTGAACAATCATTTGAAATCGTTGGAGTAATTCTCTCTTTTAAAACCAGGTTTCCTTGTGCATGCGTTTTTAAACTTGTTAAAAAAACGGGGATAGCGAATTGAAAGAAATATTTCATCCATGGAAGTCTTTTCCGTGGAATGTCAAAATCCCTTTCTAATTGATCATTATAAAACCTGCCGCAGACAGAACCAGTTGATGGTTTCTTAAAAAAAGCAATTAGCTGTGCATCACTCATGCCGGTAAAATCATGAACAGTCTTTTGACATGAATCGCAAAAACGTCCTTTATCACCCGGTGTCATTTTATCCCAGTTCTCATGACAAGGTTCTGGAATTTGCAGTTGAAATTTCTTTGACATAAGCAGAAGTTTTATTGAATGATGATCTTCTCAGAATGTTTTTTTCCTGATTTTTTATTTGTCATTTGTAACAGATAACTGCCGGGAGTAATTATTGGGATTTGAAAAGCAAAAACATTTGTTTCATTTTCAATTCTGGCAAATGAGGATTTGATCAACTGTCCTTGTAAATTATACAGGTCAATAGCATAATCACCTGCGGGAGTTTTTCTCCATTCAATTTTTATTTGAGTTGCAGCTTTTGTAGGATTGGGAAAAATTTTAAATTGATTAGTACCAACTTTGGTAGCCAAGATCAACCCGTTTGATTGATCCGCTTTAAAAGGATAACATATTAGTCGCTGCGAAATTTGTTCTTTATTCTCTGTTATTGATAAAGTATTAAACCTCTTTAAAAGTAAAACCGAATAGTTTTTACCAACAATTTTTGAGTTTATCAGGGAACGATAAGGCTTATAACCAACACATGCTGTTATTAATTCATATTCTTTCCCATAAACAATTTTGTTTGTTACAATTTTTCCTGACGAGTCAGCAACTAAGTGAGTTGTGTCCCTTCTTCCTTCCATTGAAATCAGATCGACATTTGCACTTACAAGTATTTCACCTGTTAGCATGTCTTTTACTCTTATTGTTCGTTTGTTTTTTGTTGTAATAATGATGACACCTGGTATGCCGCGGCTACCAAATAATGTAGTTGCCTCTGACCCATTTAATACTGTAATGTTTTCAATATCATTGGGATCAATATTTTTCAGTTCAAATTTTTCCGCAACTATTCCATCAATTACAATAAGAGGTTCGGTATTCAAATTTGATGCTCGGCATCTAAATCTTATAATAACAGGTTCAGTATTAGAAGTGCTTAAAGAAGGTTCCTTGTGTGAAATTTTTAATCCCTGAACCTTAAGATTACTTGAATCCTGAGCATTAACAGTTGTAAATAATAAAAACAGGTGAAAGAATAGTGTAGAAATACGTCCCATAAATTTGATTTTGGTTGAATAAGGAGCCCTGTAGATACAAGGCTCCGATAATTAACTGGATTTTTCCATGTACCAACTAGTTTATAGCTTAATGATGTTCCTATTTTCACAATTACATAAGAAACTCGAGAGTTTTTATTGTTAATTTTATTTGTTGGCCTTTTTAAAGAACATATCATCCACTAACCAAAGCGATACTGAGCTGGTATTACTTTACCGCAACTCAGGTGATCTGAAAGTATTGGGAGAACTATACCAGCGTTACATGGAGCTTGTGTATGGTGTTTGCCTCAAATACCTGAAAGAACCTGAACTGGCACAGGATGCAGTTATGCAGATATTCGAAGAACTGGTATCAAAGTTGAAAAAACATGAAGTGGATAACTTCCGGGGCTGGCTGCACCAGGTATCAAAAAATTATTGCCTGATGCAACTCAGAACACCGAAGAACTTAAAAACAGTAGCACTTCCGCCATTACTTATGCAAAATGAAGAAGATGTGCATCTAAATGGCGTGATGGAAAAAGAGGAAAATTTTCAGAAATTGGAAAAATGTATTGCTTCTCTTTCCGATGAACAAAGAACGATGATAAAACTATTTTATCTTGACGGAAAATGTTATAATGAGATCGTGGAAATAACCGGCCTGGAATGGAATCATGTACGCAGCTCCATTCAAAATGGCAGGCGAAATTTGAAGCTTTGTATGGAAAAGAAAGAAACAACAAATAAAGAAATTTAGAGATCTTAAAATTTAAGAGAATAAGTGTCTGAAGAAAAAAATATAATAAACTATACAGCAGCTGATATTGAAAAATATTGGAAGGGCAAACTGAGCCCTGCTGAAATGCATGCAATGGAAAAAGCCGCTATGGACGATCCTTTTTTTGCCGATGCATTAGAAGGTTATAAGAACGCAAGCTTAGCCAATCTGGATTCATTAAAAGAAAGACTTGATAAAAGAGTTGGTGCCGTTGTTCCGATCTTAAATTTAAAAAGTAAGCGATCTACATTGTTAAAAGCCGCAGCTTCAGTCATTATAATCGTTGGGGTCGGCTTTTTAGTTCAGCAACTAGCTTTTAATGATCGTAACAAGAACTCTATTGCGATTTTAGAAAAGGATGATAAAAGACCAGAGAGTGTTACGAATAATGATCAGGTAACGCCAGACACAATAAATAAAAACGTACCGACACAATCCGGCTCAGTGGCGAACAAACAGCAACAAAAAACTTCAATTTCTCCAAACTCAGAAAGTTATATTTATTCAAATCCTGACACGATTAAGCAAACTCGTGAGAAAGGTGTTGTGTTGAAAAAACCAGAAAGTGAAAGTGCGCCAGCAGGCAATGCACAAGTAATTGCAGGCACAGAAATAAAAGACGAATCAGTAAAAACTAAGTCTGAAGGAAGAAACGTAAATGATCCTTCTAAAAATTTAAATGAGAAAAACCTCAATTCATCCCCAACAGCTACTAGGTCGAAAGCCAACCAGGCATATTATGAAAACGATAAATTAAGTGAGGCCGCTGTCGCTTTAAACAATAGATATAATTACCGGGTTGTCGATAACCAAAATAACCCCGTGCCTTTTGCCAATGTCACGAACACAAGAGACAATGTGGGCACGTATACTGACATCAGGGGCAATTTCAATCTTGTTTCAAGTGATAGTATTTTACATGTCCAGATCAGATCTCTCGGATATGATTCCGCCAATTATAAACTTATTCCATCAAATGCTCAGTCCGGCGACTTGGTTTTAAAAGAAGATGAAAGGAAAGAAACACTTGCACAAAATAGAAAAGTAGTAAGCAGTTTATCAAGAAAGGACAGTGCAGAAATTGAAGAACCAGAAGTAGGTTGGGGATATTATAATACATATGCGGCAAACAATATTCAAATACCGGAAAAGGTCCGTCCTAAAAACACCCGCAGCGATGTTGAGCTTAGTTTTGATATAGATAAAACGGGCCACCCTATAAATATTAAAGTAACAAGATCATCACAGTGTAAAGAATGCGATGCCGAAGCTATCCGGCTTTTGAAAGAAGGCCCTAAATGGAAGCGAAAAGGGAAAAAATCAAAAGCCACCGTTTCGATAGCAGTCGATCAGAAATAGGATGATAAATTGTTAACCTGCTTCCCAATAAACGGCTATTATCTATTCCCCTATCTTTGTCGTCCAAAAACAAATTGTCATCATGAAAAAATTATTTTTATTATTTGCAGCTTCATACATATTTTTTTCGACCGAAGCTCAGCAACTGACTACGCCTCAACCTAGTCCAACGGCTAACATTAAACAGAATTTTGCTTTATCAAACATTGAAATTTCTTATTCTCGCCCTGGTATGAAAGGCCGCAAAATTTTTGGCGACCTTGTTCCTTTCGGAAATGTATGGAGAACCGGCGCTAACAATGCTACTACTATCACCTTTGGTGAAGAAGTAACAATTGGTGGTAAAAAAGTTGCCGCAGGCAAATATGGTTTGCTTACAATTCCAAATGCAAATGAATGGACCATTATTATTACAAAGCAATTGGATGTAACAAGCCCCTCAAATTATAAACAAGACCAGGATGTGGTGAGAGTAGCTGCAAAGCCAGCCACTACTCCATTCATTCTTGAAACATTCATGATCTCAGTCGATGATATAAAAAGCAACAGCTGTTCTATAGGAATGGGATGGGAAACTACCTGGGTGAGCTTTCAAGTAACTGCTGATGTTGACAGTAAAGTAATGGGGCAGATTAAAAACACCATGGAAGGTGACAACAAGCCTTATTTCAATGCAGCTCTTTACTATATTGATAATGGTAAAGACCTGAACAAAGCTGTTGAATGGCTAGACAAAGCTTATGCTCAAAATCCTGAAGCATTCTGGGTATTGTATCAAAAAGCCCGTGCTCAAAAGATGCTTGGTAAAAAAACTGATGCTCTTGCTACTTCAAATAAGTCAATTGACCTTGCAAAAAAAGCAAAGAACGATGATTATGTTTCTTTGAATGAAAAGTTGCAAAAAGAAATGAAGTAATATCTTTTCAGAAAATATTTGTAAACCCTGCTTACGGCAGGGTTTTTCTTTTTGCCATTATTGGATGCAAGACTAGAGCAAAAAGAACAACACCAAAAGCGCCAATTGGGTTTAACCAGAGAAATGCCAGGCCGAATACTTTTAATTTAGCGGGGATATAAATAGCAAAGATCAATAGCTGAGTCAATACTGTTGCATAAAAAACAGCTGAACCATTTGTGATCCTTTTAAAAAATAAGGCTACAAGAAAAACGCCAAGAATGGGCCCATAGAAAATTGAACCAAGTTCGTTTACAGTTTCAATAAGACTATTTCCAAGGTTATAGGAATACATGGCAACGATCACACAAAAGATTCCCCATAAAAGTGTATAGCGTTTGGACATCTGGTATTCCGCTTCATTTGTAATTTCCTTTTTTGAAAATCGCCGGTGAAAATCCACCATCGTACTAGACGCAAGAGAATTTATAGCCGCTGCTATGCTGCCCCATGATGCTAAAAAAATTATGGCGATCAATAAACCAACCATTCCCTTCGGCAGATTGTCAACAACAAATCGAAGGAAAATATAATTCGTGTCGCTGGTATCGCCTTCAATTTTTTCTGTTTGCATCCATGTCTTTACTTTTTTACGAATGCTATCTGATTGATGTTGCAGCTGGCTTAACTCAATAGCCTTATTATCTTTCTCTTCTTTAGTCCCTGCATTTGCAAAAAGAGCAACGGTTGATTTTTTTTGTTCTGACAGATCATTGTAGGTTTTTTGCGCAACCGACAATGAATCTCTATGTGAAGAATTTTCTAATTTATTTAATTGCGCCTGGTTAAAAAATATAGGAGCATTATTGAATTGATAAAAAGTAAAAACCAATGCGCCGATCAATAAAATGACAAATTGCATGGGAACTTTTACAAGTCCATTCATCAGTAAACCCATTCGGCTTTCAGTAAGAGATTTTGCAGTAAGATAACGCCCCACCTGGCTCTGGTCAGTTCCAAAATAAGACAGAGCAAGAAAGAAGCCTCCTATTACCCCACTCCATATATTATATTTATCGCCCCAATCAAATCCATTTCCTTTTTCAAAACCCGTTGTAATAACATTCAGCCTTCCGAGATGGCCACTCACTTGTAAAGAATCGATAAAGCCAACACCTTCCGGCAACATATGTACAACCATATACGCAGCTAAAAACATTCCGGCAAAAATGATAATCAGTTGCAATTGCTGTGTGTAAGCAACCGCTTTTGCGCCCCCACTAAGTGTGTAAATTATCAGCAAGCCGCCCATGAATAGATTCGTCCAGTAAATATTCCATCCTAATAAAGAGGAAAGAATGATCGATGGCGCAAATACACTGATACCGGTTGATACGCCCCTTTGCAATAAGAATAAAAATGAAGTAAGTGTTCTTGTTTTTCCATCAAACCTGTTTTCCAGGAATTCATACGCCGTATAAACTTTTAGTTTGCTAAATATGGGAACGAAAAAAATACAGATAACAACCATTGCTATTGGTAAACCGAAATAATATTGAACAAACCTCATTCCATCTGTATACGCCTGGCCGGGAGCAGAGAGAAAAGTGATCGCACTTGCCTGGGTGCCCATAATGCTCAACAATACTAATCCCCATGGTAAACTTCTGTTAGCAAGAATATAACCATCAAGATTGTGGGTAGTACGGCTTTTGTATAACCCATAAGCAATTATCCCGATCAATGTAGCGGCAAGTATAATCCAATCAAGTTGGCTCATGAAAAGGCTTTGGTAAAAAGGCTAAACAAGACGATAAGCAGCACAAGAAATACAAGAACAAAAACATACCATTGATTCCATGATCTGAAAAGAGGTATTTTATCGTTATTGTCCAACATATTTTTTTATCTCTTTTTGACTAATCCTGATAACAATAAACCCAGTGCTAAACCGATCAATATTCCAAGCGGAACTCTCTTAATAAATAATCCAATAACAAGTCCTAATACAACTGTAACTATAATTGCAATTGTTCTTCTTGTGTCATTTCCCTGTTTACTCATCAAAAAGCTTTTTTCCTGTTTAGTGCAATAAGGTTTGCAAGTAACCGATATGCACCGGGTACGCCAGCAGGCAATTCTCTAAAAAATACAAGTCCTGTGTACGTAAAATATCCGCGACCATATTTTGCTATCAATAAACTTCCATCATCAGGCTTTTCCCCCGGATCGTTCATTGCAAGTATTTTTTCAAATTTCCCTGTAGTGTCAACCGCATCATAGATGCTTCTTTCCTGTATCCATCCTTTAAAATCATCCTGGTTTATTTTATTGGGGAAATTCAACGCTGGATGTTCAGGTTTCAAAAAAGTAACGGTTGCATTTTCATCAGTAACCCTGTTTCGTGATATTGTAAAATCATAAGGACCTATTTTTGATCTGACGCTACTTATAAAGTTGCTGGTGTTATATTGTACAATAAGGTTACCTCCGTTCTCAACATACTTCATTAGTTTATCATAATAGGTCGGCAACCAGTCCAAAGTATTATAGGCTCTAACTCCAACAATAATTGCATCGAACTTATCCAACGGATTTTTTGAGATCTCTTTTTGATTTAAGCGATTAACTTCAAAACCCATTTGCTCTAATGCTTCAGGGACCCTATCACCAGCACCTACAATGTAACCTATCTTTTTTCCGTAAGTTTCAACATTTACAACTTTCAAGGCAACATCTGCATCATGAAAATAGTTGATAGTGGGAATGTGATCGTATTTTATTTCATGCTTATCACTTTTAATTAAATTATTGCCCAACGTATCCGTAACTCCAAATAAAACATTCGAAGATGTTTTTATCGCATTGCCATTAAAGTCAAAGCTTAACGATTGGCCTTTTGTATTAACACGAACTTTCTGTGTTGGAAAAGAAAAATTAGTTAGTGGCTTCATGTCGCTTTCCGAAAAAGCAACCATCTTACCCGTGAAGTTTCTTTTTAACCCTTTTATTGAAACAGTACCATTTGTTTTGTCAGTTCCATTCATAATGATCTTTAGATCTTCTGATGGGGTAACAAGCACAGGAGGAGCAACGACCAGGGGCCAATACAATTCTCCTCGTACGGGATCAGTGAACTTATATTTAACTGCTCTTGAAAAATTAAAATCCTCTCCTTCGATATTTATTTTTACCGTGAGAACATAACTCGGCTGTATGTCTGGAATACCAATCTTCGTTTGATCATTTACATTAAAATAGCCGGGTTCCATTTTAGTTTCCAGCCAATAAGGCTGAGTGATCTGTTTTGAAGAAGGGACATAAACTGTTTTAGCAAAATTTATATTCCTGTTTCTTGCTAATGGCTGACCCATCAACGAATCAAAACCATCAACAACAAACCCTTTGATTGCTGCGTTTACTCCTAGCCTGTTATTAAATTGAAAATTGAACCTGATCGAATCAGTTTGCACTGCAAACTGCTCTGTTGTAAAAACATCTATCCACAAACCACTTGACTGCTCGATCAATTGTCTTGTTTCATCTAATTTTTTATTTCTCCAATAGCCAACAGGCATTGCATTAAGAGCCTTATATAATTGAACCAATCCTTTTACTGAATTTTCTGGATGCAAAAAATCAAACGATGATGAAATATCATTTACCATTTTTTCTATTGCCTCACCTCCATTTACTTTTTTCCAGCTAATATCAATTCCTTCAAGCAGATCACTTTTAGGTTGGTCGCCTTTTGTTGCCGTAAAAAATTCAATTGCTTCTCCCCTTCCTGCTGGAACGCCAAACCCCTGGCTCTTATGCTGGCTGCGGCTTTCTGCTGCGATCTCACCATAACTTTTTCCAAGTAATGGATTGTAACCACCCACATCCAGTTTATACTGAGTATCACTTTGTGTATTATTACCACCGAAATTGAAAGTGTTCCAAAGAACTCTTTTTACCTGCCAGGCTTGTAAATATTTTAATTGATCAACAAAACGGGTTGGATCAGCAGCAGCAACGAAAGCTTCATTTGCTAAAATTGCTGAAGCAGTATGATGACCGTGTCCTCCTTCACCGGTTGTTGGAAACCTTGTAATAACAATGTCTGGTTGAAACTTTCTTATCACCCAAACCACATCGCTTAAAACTTTTTCTTTATCCCATTTTGTAAATGTTTCTTCCGGGTTTTTCGAATACCCAAAATCAAAAGCACGGGTAAAGAACTGTTCTCCTCCATCGATACGTCTGGCTGCTAATAACTCTTGTGTTCTTATTAAACCAAGATCAATTCCCTGCTCGTCGCCTATCAGGTTTTGCCCGCCATCACCTCTTGTTACCGACAAATAACCGGTGCGATATAACCTGTCTTTTGACAGATAAGCTATCAATCTTGTGTTCTCATCATCGGGATGTGCAGCAACATATAAAACCGAACCAAGTACATTCAATTTTTTAATAGCAAGATAAATATCAGCAGATGTCCATGTTTGTGGAGCTTGAGCAAAAAGGCCAATAGATAAGATAGTACTAAGAATGAGGCTGTAAATTTTCTTCATCCGGCAATTTTATTTAGCGAATATAAGTCTTGCTTTACAAAGTGGCTTAGCCGGTAGTATAAAAAACCCCGCCAATGGCGGGATTAGATTTTTATTAACTCGGTTTCCTTCATTCCGGAAGCCTAACACCTAAAACTTATCAATTAAATCTGATCATTGACCCACTATAAACACAGCATTGCAAAACATCAACTTACCATTTTCCCAAAAATTGCGGAACATAAGATTGTCGGCGAGATAAACAATTTTGCCGCCACCCATATCCTGTACTCCAAACACCAATGCATCATTCAATTTAGCTTTTAACTCAGAACCAACAAATCCTGAAACCTGGCTATCTTTTTTTAGCACTCCTACATTCCATCCACCACTTTTGATGAATTCATATACCGCATCGTCTTGTTTTAATGTGTAATAAAAATTGGGATACCCGAATGCAAGCGGATGCGTATTATCAAGCTGCACTTTAAATATTGAACCCGGATTATTTGATCTAAGAGATTCTCTTTCTCTTTCTTCATATATCTGCAAAGCAGCATACGGATCTTTTTTATCGGCGGCGTCATCCGATTTTTTTGATTTGATCGCCCAATCAGTTCTTGATAATTGCCCCACGGCTCCTTCCAATGCAATCAATCTTCCTCCTTTGCTGATCCAATCTTTCAATTGATCAGCTGAAGTTTTTTCATTTATAAAACGATAATTACCTGAAGGCATAATGATGACATCAAAATCACTCCAGTTAATTCTTCCAAAATCATTTGCGTTTACTAATGTAATTGGATAGTCAATTGATTGTTCAAAGAAATTCCAAATTTCACCGGCTGAATTTGAACCAACACCTTCTCCTGTTAACAAAGCAACACGAGGAGCTTTCATGAAGTGTATTTTACTGCTACCTAAATCAAATCCTTTATCAACAAATCCTGTTGTGATCATACTTGCTTTAACATTATTTGCATTACATGTTTGATTAATGATAGATGCAAGGGAGCCGCCAAATTTTTCATTTCCCTTTTTTATAATTATCAATGATCCCCGGTCAAATTGTTGTCCATTAGTTTCAAAAGGAGTTTCTGAGAAACGGACTTTCACTCCTTGCTTCATTAAAGCTGTCAAAGCTTTTACGCTTTGTAATCCTTTCCAACTAATAACATAACCATAAGCATCATTTACATTATTGGTTATCGCTGCGGGACCAGCTCCTGAAGATGATTGAAGCTTGTTTTTGGAAGCAAAAGTATTTAACCCATATCCATAAGGCAACGACCATGCTGTGATATCATAGGTATTTGAATCGACCAGTTTACTTTTGGGCTCAAACAACACTTTTATCATTGCCGACCTTGGTTGTTGAGACTGAACCATAAGATCACCCGCCTCTATTGTGAAGGCCTCATCTTTACCTGAAAAATAATTATAGCCGCTACCTTTTGAGCTCCCGCTGGCAAATTCATATTGAACACCATTTTTATCAAGCAGTGTTTTTAATGCATTTACCCTTTCTCTGTCAGCTTCGCCATTTTTTATAAGATAAGTTTTATACTCGCCAACACCATTACTAACCGCATCATTAAAAAATTTCCTGAACTCCTTTACCAACTTTGGTGCGTTCTGCGATGAAATTTCTATCGTGCTTAATCCTGTTGTATAGTGATGCGTGGCCCGATCTAACAAGGTCAATGTATCTCCTTCATCAGTTAAAGCACCCAAACCGCCGGCAGGGCCGCCTCCCTGCTCATATGTCATTCCTATTGCACCATTAAATAATGGATATGTATCACCATAGCTTGGGTAAAAAAGATCAAACACTTCTTTGGTAAAATATAACCAACCATTCGAATCAAAATATTTTGCATGATTTTTTCCAATCATTACCTGGAAATCACTTTGCCATTGTGTGATCACTTCATGAAATGGTTGCGCAGCCGGGGCAAAATAATATGGGTTGTTTATTCCCTGCTCGTGAAAATCAACATGCACATAAGGCATCCATTGATTATACATTTTCATTCTTTGCTGGCTTTCTATTTGTGTTTGCCAGGCCCAGTCACGATTAAGATCAAAATTGTAATGATTGGTTCTGCCACCGGGCCATGGCTCACGATGCTCTCTTGCATTCAATGATGGGTTCATATTCTTCCCAACAATTGAATTGAACCAATTCACATACCTATCCCTGCCATCAGGGTTGATACATGGATCAATAACAACAACTGTATTTTTCAGCCAAGGTTTTGTTTTAGTATTGGAAGGATCCACCAGTGCCCATATTGTCATCATTGCTGCTTCAGATGAAGAAGTTTCATTACCGTGTACATTGTAGCTTAACCAAACAATCGCCGGAGCTCCATCTTCTATGGGTGCAGCCTTGTCTTTGGCAATATTGGCAAGACGAAGATTATTCAATCTTATTTGTTCAAGACGAGTTATATTTTCAGGAGAAGAAATGAACGATAATAACAAGGTTCTTCCTTCATTAGTTTGACCATACTGCTCAAGCTTCACGTTTGCAGAAGCATTTGCAGCAACATGTTGAAAATAGCTGACAATTTTCCAATGAGGCGTATAACGAGTACCAACTTTGTAACCTAAAAATTCATCAGGAGATCTTAATTGAGCATTTGTAGACATAAAAAATAACGTAGCAATTGCAAGCAGGAGTTTCTTATGCATTAGGTATAATTTGAGGGGGCAATTTATGAAAGAGAAGGGAAATACTTTTGAGTGATTGAAAGTTTTGGAAAAAGATTGGCGTCATGCGGCGATCATCATTTAAGAACCTCATCATCGAATCAACGTGACTGTTCCTTTTCGAAAGATCTTTTTACTGTTTGGTCCTATAATGTCTACCTGGTACACATATATACCTGTTGGTTGTGGAATTTTCTTGAATGTTCCATCCCAGCTACCAAAATTATCGGTCGACCTATAAACTTTTTCACCCCAACGGTTGAAAATCTCGAAATTGATTACTTTATAGTTTGCAAAAGACATTATTTTAAACTGATCATTTATACCGTCGTTATTAGGAGTGAAAGCATTGGGGATATAGAGATCATTAAGAACATTTACTTTAACCTGGTCGGAGTACGTACCGCAACCAAGTGCAGATACTGCATTAAGAGTATAGACACTTGTTTGAGCTGGAAAAACCCGGGGGTCCAGAATACTTGTATTACTTATTGTTGTTGGTGGTGTCCAGTTAAAATTGATTGATGTACCAGTAAATGATCCATTCAAGATAGCTGTGTCTCCAACCATGATAAATTTATCTGGTCCCGCATTTGCAAACGGGTTTCTATAAACATCAATTGTAACATAAGCAGAATCCTGGCACCCATACTGGTTTGTAGTAACTACTTTATAAACTGCAGAATCACGGGGTGAAGCAACAGGATTAGGGATCGCATCATTGGATAATCCTGAAGATGGGGTCCATTTAAATTGAACAACATCGGTGGCAGTAGCTGAAAGTGTTTCACTTTGTCCTTCACATAGTGGAGTTGCAGGTTGTACAGTAACAGAAGTTCCGGGAAAAACTTTAAGATAAAATGTATCATATAAAACACAACCGTAATAAAATGTTTCTTTACACCTGTACAATCCCGAATCACTATACTGCACATTTGGTATAGTGGCAATAGCAGCAGTTGAACTATAACCGTTAGGTCCAGTCCATAGCACCTGCAATGCTGAAGGATCAGAAGGAGGAAAATAAAAATCTTTACCAAGACAACCTCGAACATTTACAGGGGGTACTGGGCTTGGTACAGGATGAACTCCCGTTCGAATTGAATTTGAAGTGATGCGGCAATTGATAGAATTAATATTACCACTTTCCGCAATGCATACTCTGTATAAAACAGTTCCTGAAGTTCTGTGTGGTACAATATAATTCAAGGTAGTTTCGCCGGTAATATCGACCCAGGTTCTTCCTGTATCAATACTGTTTTGCCATTGATATACAGGATTAATAAATCCGGGAGTATAGTTTCCATTCAACAACCAAACATCTGTATAATCAGCACAAACTTCTACAGGGCCAGTGCCCCCATTGATAGTTGCGGTTATTAAAGAAGGACTGCAAGGACTTAAGGTAACATCATCAATTGCAAAAGCAGAACCGCAGCCGAATGGCGGATTAATTGTAATTAAAACAATGACATCAGTTACACTTGCGGGGGTTGTTATTGAGAGACTATAGTCTTTCCACAGCCTGTCATTTACGATTGGCAAATTTCCTGTACTGTCTTCTGCAAGTATAGTTCCGGAAATTGTTTTGAGTGTGTACTTCACATTAGGCAATACAGCGCTTCCATTACAGGCAAAATTTGTCATTACGCTTGTCACCCACATTCCAAATTGATAAACAGTATTCCCACATAAATTTCTTGCAGTATCTGTATAGATAATACCAGGAGTACTTTCCGCATTTACCAGCATATAATTTCCTTCTGAGTCCCCAATTGTATGATCACCTACCATTTGCACCCATGATCGCGGTCCGCAACCAAAGAGAAATCCGCTAAGCGTATAAGTTCCTTTTGAATTTGGACAGCCACCAACAAATTGATACGAGGTGCTATTAGCCGGAAGGCGATACCCTCTTGTACCGAAAGTTTGATTTATTACAGGATCTCCAAGGCTGGTGCACGTTTGTGCACTTGCTCTATTAGTTAAAAGTAAAAACGATAAAATATTGATAACCCAAATGAAGAATTTAAAAAAGAATGGAATGAACAGACTCTTGTTATAAAGACCGGTTTTAGTTTCGTAAGGCCGTAATCCTTTCATTATTTGGACTAATAATTAAGCTGTTGAATTAGAAAGCAGTGGGCAAAACGTTGGTGTAGTTTCTTTTGCTTAATGCTCTTGTAATTTTGACACACAAATTAAGAATAAATAGCAGGGCAATAAAATATTCCTTATAATACTACTTATAGAAAATCTCATTAACGAAAGGCTTTCGATCTTTTATTTTCTCATTTACTGCTGCACTTCCATCATGGGTACAGTAGGCGCCGCCTTCGCAGCTTTTTCTTTATTACTAAGTTTTAGATTGTGCAATTCAAAAACTAATGATGTATAATAATAACCGCCATTAAACCCAAACTGTGTAGCAGCACGACTATAAGTAAAACGACCTTCGGCTGTATTTGCAAAATTCTTCTGCTTATCTGGATAAGTGTCACCTATATTATTTGCCCCAATCGTTATGTTGACAAGATTTGCAAGTTTATAACTCATGCTTGCATCGGTTACTGTTTTGGAACTGAAGAATTCATCCAATGCAGGATTTCCCGGATCTCTTGTTGCTACTTTTCCAAAATCAGTGCTGCGAACATTGAAAGTCCATTTAGCAATCTTATAAGTGAAGTTGATCGATATTTTATGTCTTGGTTGTGCTTCTTCAATTCGACCTTCTTCATCACGGGCAAATAAGCGGGCCTGCAAAGCAGGATCAGTGATCGTACTTACACGGGCTTCACCCTGAACATTTGTTTTATTAAAATTAGCAGCACCAGTTATTGCAAATTGTCCATTGCCAAGTTTATCAACAAAAGATATTACTGCATCTATACCTTGTGTTCTTGTATCGATCGCATTTGTAAAAAATATTACAGAGCTTACATCATTAAGTTCCGGATATTGACTTAAGATCGCATCTACTGCTCCGGATTCGGGAGCATTAAATCTTCTGAAAGAAGAACTCAATACGATCCTGTGATCAATATCGATGAGATATCCATCAACAGTAATGCTTAATTTATTATTTGCAAGTTTACTTGTTAAGCCAAAACTATAATTCGTCGAAGTCTCTGCGTCGAGACTTGGAATACCAAATGCTTGTGCCACTGTACTGTTATTACGAAATGTTCCCTGTTGAAATGGTTGCAATCCGGAACTTGTTTGAATAAACACTGTGCTGATAGCGCTGAAATATCTTTGATGCATTGATGGCGCCCTGAAACCATTACTAAAAGCACCGCGAATGGCAAGCTTTTCTAACAACTGGTAACGAAAAGCTAATTTGCCAGCAAAGCTTGAACCATAATCAGAATAATGCTCATAGCGACCAGCGCCATTTAAAAGAAGTTTCTCAGTAATATCCGTTTCCACATCAACATAACCACCAAACACATTTCTTCTTTCATCAACCGCATTTGCTGGTTGAAAGCCAGGGAACACCTGTGCACCACCCACTCTTCCCGAGGAGGGATCGTAGTTAAGATAAGAGGCTTCCTCCCCTTGCTCAATTGAATAATTATCGCTGCGAAATTCAGCGCCGGCAGCAAGGTTGAAAGATTTCAAACCCATGTTTGCTCCAAAATCTTTTGAAATATTAAAGTTGGTTGTGTATTGACTGAATAAAAGTTTGCCAGCATAAAATTCTGTAGGCGCTGTTTCTTTTAATGCATATTGAGAAGCATTATTTGAGTTAGTCACATCAAAACGAAATGAATTG
>Ga0193738_1000268_pt1 | contig 33879 bp, 46 predicted proteins | sample L2a1metaG_FD_144927 | JGI IMG/M metagenome (GOLD analysis project Ga0193738, IMG submission 144927) | Soil microbial communities from a riparian zone of the East river system, Colorado, United States - L2a1 | ecosystem: Environmental > Terrestrial > Soil > Riparian zone | place: USA: East River... | reverse complement strand
GATGAGATGGCGCTGTCGTCTTACAAGGCGCTGATTGGGCTGCATGCCGCCGTCACGTTTCATCTCTACGAGACGGCGCGTCCATTGCCGCAGATGCTCTCGTTTAAATTTGCCATGCCGAAGCCGACGTTGATCCTGTCGCAACGGCTTTACGATACGGCGGCTCGAGCTGATCAATTACGCGAGGAAAACAAGGTGGTTCATCCGGCCTTCGCACCGCGCGAGGGGAAAGCGTTGGCGTTCTAGGATGACTTACCAGGATTCATACGCCGATCCGAAAATACCCGAACGCGCGCCGATCAACGTAGCTGAAGTTGCCATGCTTCAGGTTGGCGGTGTTGAATTCCACGACTGGGAATCCGTCTACGTCCAGCACCGCTGGCAGGAGGGCTGGCCGACGTTTCGCTTCACGGCTGCCGAAGGCGCGGAGCAACCATTCGACTATGCCAAGCTGCAATTCAAACCGGGCGATGACTGCACGATTATCCTGGGCGGCCAGCTCGCCGTCACCGGCATCATCACGCAGCGCCAGGTCGCTTACTCGGCGATGGAGCATGGCGTTCAGTTGTCCGGCGTTGGCAAGCAGTGGGCAGCCTCGACCTCGAGCGTTCCTAGCGAGAACAACCAGAACAATTTCGACAACAAAACCGCGGAGAACATCTTTCAGAAGGTCGTGGCGTCGGTTGGCGGCATGGGCCGGGTGATCGGCACGGTCGACGCGCAGCCATTCAAGGTGATGCAGTCGCAGCCTGGTGAGCTGGTGTTCGACTTTCTCGACAAGGTCGCGCGCATGCGCAATGCGACGCTCGGCTCCGACCATCTCGGCAACTTGCTGATCATCGGTGAGCACTCGAACCCGATCGTTCAGCAGCTCACCGAGGGCTTCAACATTCTCAAGATGCAGGCGATCTTTTCCAACGAGTTGATGTACAGCCTCTACAAATTGACCGGGCAATTCAAAGTCCAGGATGACAAGTCGATGGCCGCCGCGGCGCAGATCATGTCGCGAGCCAATGGCGGGCTGAAAGGCCAGAAGCGGGCGCTCGAGATCGTCGCCGAACATCCGTCGGAGACGCCGGAAGAGCAACAGAAGCGGGCGACCTACGAGGCGCTGCGTCGAGACGGCACGCAACTCCGTTGTAACGTCACCGTCCAGGGTTGGCTGCGCGATGGCGTCAACCTTTGGCGCACCGGCGACAACGTCATGATCTATTCACCGATGGTGCCGGTCAATCTCGGCATGAAAATCCAGACCGCGACGTTCACGCAGGACAGTAAAGGAGGGACGACGACGCTGCTCGAGTGCGTGCTGCCGTGGATGTTAGGTGACAAGCTCTACACGCTGACGACGCCGCCCAAGGATACGCCGATGCCGGCGCCGGCGACGCCTGAAACAACCAGCACTTAAAGGCCAGAAGGATGCACCGTCAAAATCCATTGCAACAAGGTTTCGTTGGCTATTCCAGCGGCGGCGCACGCGCGCTTGTCGAGGAGATCAGCGACAATCCGATGATGCAGGAAATGAAGGGTTCGTTCTTAGGCGGCGAGAACCGCGAGAAGATCGAGAGCCCGCAGAACTACGGCTTCACATCGGTCGTCAACAAGGCGACCAAGGGCAAGGATGGCAGCATCGAGGAATGCGCCGAAGCCTATCTGCAATTCCTTGGCGGCAACCGCTCGTTCCCGGTCGCGATGGTGATGGACGATCGGCGCTACCGGCTGAAGGAGCTGAAGCCTGGCGACGTCGCGATGTTCGATCATCATCAGCATCAACTGCACTTCAACAAAGACGGCGTTTTCCTCACTGGCCGCACCGACAAGAAACTGAAATTCCAGTTGGCTGAGCCGCCGCAGGATTCGCAGAGCGGCGGCGGCAAGAGTGCTGAGGCGCTAGCGAGTAACGGCTCGAGCTCGAGCTCGTCGGGTGGCGGCAAGAAGAAAGGCCAGAAGCAACGCTATGAGACGGCCGGTAAACAATTCATTGAGATGACGAAGGATAAGACCACTCACGCCCACGACCAATCAATCGACTACAAGACCGGGACGCACACATTTTCCGCGCCTGATGGCGCGGCGCTGAATGACGACGGCACGCCGAAGGCGGCGGGACCGCTGGTCAAGATCATGGGCGACAAGTTCACTCAGGGCTTCGGCGAGTTCACCAAACAAGTTAGCGCGGCGACGCCGCAGCTCCCGCAGCATCTCACGACTAAGGCCTATGTCGATTCCCTCTTTGCTTTAGGCGGTGGCGGTGGCGGCGGCATCCAGGGGCCGCCAGGTCCGCAGGGCGAACCAGGCGAACCTGGCGAGGATGGCGTTGACGGCAACACCATCCTGTATGGCGCAAACAATCCGGCGCCGGGGCAGGGCGTTGACGGCGACTTCTACATCAACACTACCAACCATTATCTTTTTGGGCCGAAGGCTGCGGGCGCGTGGCCCTTAGGCACTTCGCTGGTGGGGCCGATTGGACCGACAGGCCCAGTAGGTCTCCAAGGCCCGAAGGGCGATAGAGGCTCACCGGGCGAAACTGGACCGCAAGGCGTGCCAGGCCCAGAAGGACCGCAAGGTCCGATTGGCCCCGAAGGTCCGCAAGGCGCCGCCGGCACCGGCATCAACATGAAGGGCACGGTGCCGACCGTGGCCGATCTGCCGGCAGGCGCGGCAGACGGCGACGCTTACACCGTGCTTGAGACCGGCGATCTTCACGTCTGGGACACCGAGACTGGAGCCTGGATCAACGCGGGTCCGATCCAAGGTCCGCAGGGCGAGCAAGGGCCGCAGGGCATTCAAGGGCCGACAGGGCCGCAAGGCATTCAGGGCGAGACCGGCCTGCAAGGTGAGACTGGCGAAACTGGATCGCAAGGCCCGCAGGGCATCCAGGGCGTCAAGGGCGACACCGGAGACGTGGGCGCGACTGGTCCCGCCGGCGCCGACAGCATCGTGCCTGGGCCGACGGGGCCAGAAGGTCCGCAAGGTCCGCAGGGTATCCAAGGCGAGACGGGTCTCACGGGCGCTACGGGCCCCGCTGGTGCGGATTCGGTCGTGCCTGGGCCGACAGGGCCCGAAGGCCCGCAAGGCGTTCAGGGCGTCCAGGGACCGCAGGGCGACGTAGGTCCGCAAGGGCCGATCGGTTTGACCGGCGCCGACAGCACAGTTCCTGGTCCGCAAGGCGACGTCGGGCCGCAAGGTCCGCAAGGCGATGTCGGCCCGCAAGGCCCGATCGGCTTGACCGGCGCCGATAGCACTGTGCCGGGTCCGGCTGGTCCTGATGGTCCGCAAGGTCCGCAAGGTCTCCAGGGCGTCCCCGGCGACGTTGGCCCGCAGGGGCCCGCGGGCGCGACGGGTGCGCAAGGGCCGATCGGTCTGACAGGTGCAACGGGTCCGGCAGGCGCTGACAGCACGGTGCCGGGTCCGGCTGGACCGGAAGGACCGCAAGGCCTTCAAGGTCCGAAGGGCGATACAGGCGCCCCCGGCGCTCAGGGCCTACCTGGCGCGACGGGTCCGGCAGGCGCCGACAGTACTGTGCCTGGTCCGGCGGGGCCGGCTGGCGCACCGGGGCCGCAAGGTGTGAAGGGAGACACCGGCGTAGCCGGCGCGCAGGGGCCGCAAGGCGTTCAGGGCGTTCCTGGTCCGGCGACCTACGCATCCATCGGCGATACTCTGCCGCCGTCTCCGGTGCCTGGTCAGTTCTTCTGGGATAGCAGCTCGGGAAATTTGTACGTTTTTTATAATGATGGAACGTCGAGCCAGTGGGTGATCGCATACGCGGCCGTCCCCGTAATGGCCACCGCAGTGACCTCAGACACCCCGCCATCGAGCCCGGTAGACGGCATGCTGTGGTGGGATTCTCGAGTTGGGCAGCTCTTCGTTTTCTACCAGGATGCGACGGGTGGCCAGTGGACGACCGCGGCGGGGCCTGCAGCCTCGCAAGCAACGACGACGACCGCGGCGCTGGCCGGCAAAATTAGAGTCGAGCGGGACGGCAGCGTCGTCATCGACGGTGATGTGACCTTCGCCGGCAACCTCACCGTCAACGGCGTCATCCGCGCCAGGGGGTTTGAGAAGATCGATGCCTGACATTCGCCTCGTTCAACAGCCGGACAAATTCCCGGTCTACTCGATCCCGATCGACTGGCTCTTGCTGGACGATGGCACCCTTGATGATACCCAGGCGCTCGCGACCGCGGTGATCGTGGCGCTCGGTACTGATCGCCTGGCGAGCCCCGACGACATTCTGCCGGACCCGGATTCGACCGATCGCGCCGGCTGGTGGGGCGACATGGATGCCGAGGAGCTGTTCAACGGCTGGCCGATCGGCACCAAGCTCTGGCTTCTGAAGCGGGCGAAGATCGTCGGCGCTGAAGACCCTGAGGGCGCCACCATCACCAGGGTCGAGCAGTATATCACCGAGGCGATCCAACCTTTTGTCGACAACAAGATCGCGACCAGCTTTGATGTCGAAGCCTGGCGAAACGGAATCGAGCAGATCGACGCCGTCGTCGTGATCTACCGCGGCCCCAAACGTCCCGTCGAGCTGCGTTTTCAAGTCCTCTGGACCGACATCGAAAGGGCTTAGCCAGTGCCTTGGGCAACACCAACACTCAAAGAGGTTCGCAGCCTCGTCAGGGACAACGTCAGGGCGTCTCTGCCTGGCGCCGATGCTTCCGTCCCCAATTCGGTTTTGCGCGTCCTGTCGGACGCCCAGGGCGGCCTGTGCCATCTCACGCTTCAGTATATCGACTGGCTGTCGCTGCAGCTCCTGCCGGACACTGCGGAGACGGAGTGGCTCGATCGTCATGGCGCGATCTGGCTGGTCAATTCCGACGGCACGATCGGCCGCAAGCAGGCGACTTTCTCGGAAGGCGTCGTTGCCTTCACGGGTGTCGGCGGCACCGTTGTGCCGGTAGGCACACGGCTAGCTGGCCCGGTCGATTACGAGACTACGCAGGAAGTCATCATCGGCACGACGAACCCAGTTGAAGCCCCGGCGCGGGCGCTGAGCGCCGGCGCCGTCGGCAATGTCGAGAGTGGCGAGATCATCGGGCTAGCTGACATCGTCCCGAATGTCGACGGCTCCGTGACGGTGATCGAGATGACCGGCGGCGTCGATGTCGAGAACGACGACGATCTGCGGTCTCGTATTCTGCACCGCATTCAGAACCCGCCGATGGGTGGCGCTCAGGCCGACTACGTCACCTGGGCGCTCGCCGTGCCTGGCGTTACGCGCGCCTGGGCGGCGCCTGAGCAGGGCGTCGGCACCATCACAGTGCGCTTCCTGATGGACGAGCTGCGCGCGGAAGATGACGGCTGGCCATTGCCGACCGACGTGCAGGAGGTTCACGACTACATCAACAAGATGCGGCCGGTAACGGTGAAGGATTGCTACGTCGTCGCGCCGATCAAGGAGTTCGTTGACGTGACGATCCAGAACCTGGTGCCCGACACGGCTGCAGCCGAGGCGGCTGTCGAGGCCAGCCTTCGCGATATGCTGTTTCGGAATGCATCCCCCGGCCAGACCATCTACGCGGCGTGGATCAGCTACGCGATCATGAATGCACCAGGAGTGCAGTCCTTCAAGCTAATCACGACCGAGGACCATCCGATGCCGTCGGTGGGGCACATGGCGGTGATGGGCACGCTGCTCTTTGCCGAACCCGATCAGGTCATGGTTGGGGATGTGACACCTCATGAGTGACCGGCACGTTCGTCGTCTCGGTCAGGACTACGGCACTGCGTTCCTGACGCTGCTCCCGCAGGGGCAGGCGTGGCCGAAGCATCCAGGCACGACGCTCGATCTCGCTTGCCGCGGTCTTGCTGAGTACTGGGGCTTCGTTGACAGCCGCGCCGCCGACTTGCTGGAGCGTGAGAGCGACCCGCGCATCACCATCGAGCTTCTGCCGGACTGGGAGCGCAATTGGGGATTGCCTGATCCCTGCTACGAGGCGCCACAGACCATCTACGAGCGGCAGCTCGCACTGGTCATGCGAATGACGATGATCGGCGCGCAGTCGCGCGAGTTTTTCATCGGCGTCGCGGCGATGATTGGCTACACGATCACGATCACCGAGTACCGCACCTTCGTTGTCGGGATCGATCGTTGCGGCGACAGCCGGGTCTACGGCGACGGCTCCGATCCAATGTACAATGAGTGGGGCAATCCGATTCTCGATCCCGGCGGCAATCCGGTAGCGGAAGGCGAGCTGTCGGAGTGGCCGCAGTACGGCTTAGGCCCGCCTGAGAACCGCTTCTATTGGACGGTGCATGTCTCGGACGCGAAGCTTGTTTGGTTTCGCGTTACGTCCGGTCAGACTGGCGTCGATCCACATCTGCGCATCGGCGTGTTTGACGATCTGGAGTGCTTGTTGAACCGCTGGAAGCCCGCGCATACCGAAATCATCTTCGACTACTCCGGTCTGCAGACCGGCGGCGATATGGCCGGAACACCTTGAGGGAAAGCGAATGAAATATAACCAGCCATATGGCATCTCTGACCCCGACGCGCCGTACATCAACGGCAACCCATCCACTGGAACGATGGGCTCGATTCCGCCGGCGGCATCGATCGAATTTCCGCAGCGAGAGATCGTCAAGCTGATCCTCGATTCTGGTCTGACGCCGGACAACGCCGACCTTGCGCAATTGGTCAAGGCGATGAAGCGCGTCGACGTTTTCAATGTGTTCAAGGCGTCGGTGAACAACGGCACCGCGGGGCAGTGGAGCGCAACGATCCCAAGCTTGCCGGCAATGCCGCCGCCAGTCTGCACGACGCTCTGGTTCAAACCGAATTTCGACAGCCTGGTCACGGGCGCGATGTTCTCGGTTAACGGCAGCTCATTCGTTCCGGTGGTTTTCCCCGACCTGGTGCCGATCTCTCTCGGCGACATTCACGCCACCGCCTGGCTGTTGATGATGTTCGACGGCACGCAATGGCAAGTCATTGCCGGATCGAACCGCGTCGTCGGTATGCCTGGCGTCCTGCAGAAGAACGCTGACTGGTACGTCAACGCGGCGACTGGCGATGATAATGTTTATGACGGCACATCGCCGACAGTGCAGAGCGTGACCGTCGGGCCGTTCAGGACAATCCAACGCGGCGCGTTCGAGGTTCTGAAATACAACATGAACGGCTACAGCCAGAAGGTCCACGTCGCGGATGGCACCTACAATGAGCGAGTGCTGCTCAAGCCGCTAAATGGCGCCGGCCGCGTCTACATGGAGGGCAACACAGGCGCTCCGCAGAACGTCGCGGTCCACAACACCTTCAATGATGTGGACGGCAGTTGCTGCTTCGTGCAGTCGGGCGGCGACTACAGCCTCAACGGCTTCCGGCTCACCACCGCAGCGCCCGCGCTCGATGGTTACGCGATCCATGACGGGATGGCGAACATTCAGAACCTTCGCTTCGGCAAGTGCAATCGCTTCCACATTTGCTGCGAGTACGGCGGCTACGTCACCTACAACAGCGGACCTCCCGGCCCCATGACCATCGAGGCGGGTGGCGATGCGTCCTCGCACATCTGGGTTGGCTTCAGTAGCGCCCTCACCCGCTCGCCGAGGGCTGAATACAATCCGGCGATCAACATTCTGGGCGCATGTAACTTCCCCGGCGGCTTCATCTCAGTCGGTGTCGGCGCGACGGCCAATTTCGCTTTTAGCGGCGGCATCAGCGGCGGCGGCTTCGCCACGGGTCCAAAGTTTAACGTCAGCGCCAACGGCGTCATCGCATCTGGTGGAGCTGGCGTGAGCCATTTCCCCGGATCAGTCGCCGGGGTGGTCAGCACGGGCGGCCAGTACGTCTAAAAAAGGAAAATGACATCATGACTTTCACTGTTTGGGATTGGTACTGGATCGTCGCTGGCGACGAGGCCAACGTCTGGTCGAGTGCGCGGCACATGCTGGTGCCGGCGGATGATGCGGCTTACCTGGCTTGGCTCGAGCAAGGTTACTCGCCTTCGCCGATCGCATCGATGGGCGAGCTTTACGATGTGCTCGCGCTGCAATTTCCTCCAGGCTCATTGACGACCTACACCGCATCGAAGCGGTGGCAGAAAGAACAGGGCGGCATCACGCTGTCCTTCGGGATGCCGATCAAGACTGACGATCGCGCCCAGGCGAAGATCACCGGCGTCTACGCAGCGCAACGGGTCAATCCCGCGGTCTCGACTCCATGGCACGCGGCGGATGGCACGGTTCATGACCTGACCGCCGCGCAGATGGATGCGATGAACAACGAGCTGCTGACGCACATCAACAATTGCTTCTCGATCTCCGCTGACGTGTTGGCTGGCATTGAGGACGGCAGCATTACAACGCTAGAGCAGATCGACGCCGCCTTTGCCGCGCCGATCACCCAGGCGCGCATGGACTGGCTGAAGGTGTAACCGCAATGGCCATCGTCAACATCACCGTAACAAACGACGCGGATTTCTATCGCACGTTCATCTGGCAGACCATCGACGGTGCGCCGATTGATCTGACTGGCGGCACGATGGAGATGATGCTTCGGCGCCGCGCGGAAGATAAGACGGCGGTGATGCGGCTGGCCACTGACACCAAGGAGATTATTTTTACCGAACCAGTCAACGGTCAATTCACGGTGAGAATCTCGCAATACTATTTGGAGCGGTTGGGGCTTGGCGAGTTCAGCCAGTCCAACATCTTCACTCGCAATAATTACAAGGTCCGCATCTGGTCCGGCACCTTGATCAACAATGCGGGACCAACTCGATGAACGATCTGAGCATCACCAACGCTGACGAGCTGAGCACCGGCACCAGCGAGGTCGCTGTCGTCGTCACCTTGGACAACCAAGTCGATGTTATCCAGACGATGGAGCAGGGGCCGCCTGGTCCTCCAGGGCCTATGGGGCCAGAGGGGCCGGCCGGAAGCGAGCCTGGTCCTGCCGGGACTAGTATGCTGTACGGAGTTGGTCCTCCGAACACCGTCACCGGGCACGACGGCGACTTCTACATCAACACCTCGAACCACTTTCTGCACGGGCCGAAGGCGTTGGGCGTGTGGCCACCTGGCACGTCGCTGGTGGGGCCGACAGGTCCGACAGGCGTGCAGGGACCGCAGGGCGTTCAGGGTCCGGTGGGGCCGGTCTCGACCGTGCCAGGCCCGCAGGGACCAAAGGGTGACAAAGGCGACAAAGGCGATCAGGGCAACCAAGGCATCGCAGGCAACACGGTGCTCTATGGTCCGACGGACCCGACCAGCACAGAAGGTGTCGAAGGCAATTTCTACATCAACATCACGACGCACTTCATGTTTGGCCCGAAGGGCGTGGCGGCATGGCCACCTGGCGTATCGATAGTAGGTCCGCAAGGTGAGCAGGGTGACACGGGTCCGCAAGGACCGGCAGGCACGGCAACGTGTCTGGTGGGAGACACGCCGCCCGCCGGCGCGGCCGACGGAAGTTTTTGGTTCGACAGCGACAGCGGCCTCACGTTTTTAAAATACAATGATGGGTCATCCAGCCAATGGGTGATCGCGTTTCCGCAGCCTGATGTCGCGCAATTCCTGCTGCGCTCTGGCGACACCATGACGGGACCGCTCGCGCTGCCGTCTCCGACATTGGCCGCGCACTCTACCAACAAAGCCTATGTGGACAGCATCGCTGCGCTGGCGAAGAAAAACTATGTCGTCAATGGTGGGATGCGCATCTCGCAGGAATTCGGCACCGCCGCTGCAGGGACAGATACTTGGCCGGTGGCGTATATCGTTGACTGCTTCTATTATTATTTCGGCCTCACGGGCGGCGGCAACATCATCCTGCAACAGCCAACCCTGACGCCGGGAGGCTCCACGCATCGTCTGCAAGTTCAGTGCGTGACGACTTCAACGGTGGCAACTACGAATTTCTTTCAGATCGCCACAAATATTGAGGTCGCGCGGTGCGCTGAACTGAGGAGCGGATCGACAGCGGCAAAGACGGTGACAGTCCAGTTTGGTGTCAGAGCGCCAGCCGGAACATACGGCTTCGGCATTCGCAACTATCCAGCCTACACCCGATGCTACGTCACCGATTTCACCATTAGTACTGCCGAAGCGAACACCGATGTCGTCAGGTCGTTCACGATCCCGCTGGATCAGACTGGGACGTGGTCGAACATTCAACTGATGTGGGGTTTGGCGGCCGGGTCCAATTTTCAGGGGGTCAAGAACACATGGCAGGCCGGGCAATTCTACACCACCGCAGCGCAATCAAACTTCAACGCCGTGGCAGGCAATCTCTTTCATCTGTTCGACGTGTCGCTGACAGAAGGGACCGTGGCACCGCCATTCCAGCCGGTGGACTACGCCGCAGAACTCCAATTGTGCATGCGCTACTGGGAAAAGAGCTACGACTACGCCATCAATGTCGGGACACCAACAGCAAGCGGTGGCATCACTGGCTGGCATGACTGGACGGTCCCTCAAGGGTCAGTCAACGGCTTCATAATGTGCGTCGATTACAAGGTCAAAAAACGCGCCCCTGCATCGGTCACGGTGTACGACAACGTTGGTAATGCCGGATGCGTCTACAAAGGCGGATCGGGAGTGACGGCATACGTTCAAGGTGCTGGTGAGAACGGCTTCGTCGCAGGCACCGCCGTCGCTGGCATCTCATCGAACGAAATGGGATTTCACTACACAGCAAGTGCGAGGGTCTAATAATGGCGATGGATTTCCCAAGCACGCCGACCGTCGGTCAGAAATATCCGGCGACACCGATTGCCGGCATTCCGACCTACACTTGGGACGGCGAGAAGTGGACGACGATACCAGGACCGACGAGCAGCAAGACGCCGGTCTACACCGACGGCTCCACGCCGATGACGGCGCAGTTGACGGTGCTCGATCCACCCGTCGCCTCGACCAATGCCGCGAGCAAGAACTACGTCGATGCGCGCATCCGCTTTGACGCAGCGCAGGCGCTGACATCGGCGCAGCGGTCGCAGGCACGCGCCAATATCGGCTCATACAAGAACTACATCATCAACGGCGGGATGATGATCCAGCAAGGCAATGTCCCCGGCTTGACAGCAACGATGCCCGGTTACTGGGCGGCGGATATGTGGGTGATCGCGCATAATGGTTCTGGCACGCCGACCTTCACGGCGCCACTGAGTTACACGCCGGGTGGTTCACCTAGTCGTCTGCGCGTCGTGGCCACCGCAGCCGACGCAACCGTGGCGGCGGCCGATTATGTTTTCATCTCGCAATCCATCGAAGGGTTGCGCATGACCGACACCAAATTCGGGACGCCGCAGGCCAAGACGATCACGCTGCAATTCGGCGTCAGGGCACCGGCAGGCACCTACCACGTCTCGTTCAACAACGGCGACTTCAACCGCAACTACATCATGGAGTACGTCATCGCTCCCGGCGAAGCGAACACCGATGTCGTCAGGTCGTTCACCGTGGCGCTCGACCAGACCGGGACGTGGAATGGCAACAACACCGGAGCCTTCAACATCAACTGGGGGCTGGTCGTCGGATCGAACCGTCACGCCGCGAAGAACGTCTGGCAAGCCGGAAACTTCAACGCCACCGCCAGTCAGTTCAATCTCATGGGGACCGCTGGCAACACTTGGGAATTGTTCGACGTGTCGCTGGTCGAAGGCATCGCCGCGCCGCCGTTCGTGCTGCCGGATTACATATCGGAGCTGAGGCTGTGCCAACGCTACTTCGAAACCGTCAACGGGATTGGGTTTGGCTACTGGGGTGATGTGGTCAACGCGGGCGGCTATCGTGCTTACGGGACATTCAAGGTGGCAAAGCGCGCTGTGCCAACGATGTATGGTGAAAGCGCCTATCAATACGCTTTTCCGGTGACAGTCGGCACACTCACGGCAAGCCTAGAGAATTTCAATGAGCAGCGGGCCGCCAACTCTGCGGCAGCCCCCGGTGCCTTTCAGACCAACATCTGGGCAAGTGCGAGGATAGGATGATGACCGAATATCAACTCACCGCGAACCCGCACATGATCCTGCGCACCAGGGATCAGGCGTGGATACCGGACGATCCAGCCAACAGCGACTATGCGGAGTATCTCCGGTGGGTCGAAGATGGCGGTGTGGCCGATCCCTATGTCGAGCCTGAGCCGGTGCCGCCGGCGCCGACGCAGGAGCAGAGCCTTCTGTTCGAACATGAGAACCGCATCCTCGCGCTGGAGGGTCAGCCACCATTGAGCTTGGCGGATTTCGTTTCCAAGATGGCACCGTAATGGCGCTCGATTTTCCCAGCTCACCGACGATAGGCCAGGTCGCCAACGGCTTTACCTGGGACGGTGAGAAGTGGAACGCGATCCCGGCGGAGGTGCCGAAGAAAAATTACATCGTCAACGGCGCTATGATGGTGTCGCAGGAATTCGGATCAGTCGGTGTGAGCTCCGGGGCTTTTCCAAATGCCTACCCGGTGGACATGTTCTATTTCTACGACGGCACCGCCGGAACGATTGGAGGACGACAGACGGCTGAGATGTCGCCAAGCGGCTCGCCTAACCGGCTCCGTATCACCGTCTCCGCATCGGCTGCCTCGATAGCGGCCGGCGATTTCATGCAGCTCGCGACGATCATCGAGGATTTGCGGGTTGCCGACTTGATGATGGGGAGACCGCAAGCAAAGACCGTGACGATACGCTTTGGAGTCAGGGCCGTTGCCGGGACTTACGGCATCGCGATCCGCAACTACCCAGCCTACAACAGAGCCTACGTTTCAGAGTTCACTATCTCCGCGGCTGAAGCACTGACTGATGTCGTCAGGACAGTGACCATTCCGCTGGATCAAACCGGGACGTGGACCCACCTTCAAATCATGTGGGGCCTGGCGGCGGGCACAAATTTCCAGGCCGCAAAGCATGTGTGGTGGGGAGGCGGGGCGCCGTTCGCGACGCCTGCCATCAGCAACACCTTCATGGCGGCGGTGAATAATATTTTCGAGCTGTTCGATGTCGGCTTCTACATTGGCACGGTCGCACCGACATATGAGCTGCCAGAGTTCGCGCAGGAATACGCTTCGTGCCAACGCTACTATGAGAAAAGCTACGACCACTACATTCTACCGGGGACGCCAACTTCAACAAGCGTCAGAGGCTGGCACGACTGGACGGTCCCCACGGCGGCAACCGGCGGCTACCTGATGTGCGTGGATTTTAAGGTCAGGAAGCGCACCACGCCGACAGTCACACTATATGATAACGTCGGCACTCCAGGCACTGTCTATAAAGGTGGTTCAGGGCAGCCGGCGTATCTCCAAGGCGCCGGCGAAAACGGCTTTGTCGGCGGCATGGCCGGCGCCGGACCAGCGTCGAACGAAATGGGTCTCCATTTCGTAGCGCAAGCGCGACCGTAATGAATTGCCAGTCCTGCGAAGAACGCCGCCGCAGGATGGTGGCCGCGTTCAGCGCCATCGCGGCGCGCATCAGGGCAGGAGCTCGCCGTGAACGACAAGGTCAAGAGCTGGCTGAGCGAACATCAGGCGGCATTAGTCATCTTTCTTTTTGGCCAGGTGCTCGTCATGGGCGCCGGCGCGGCGAGCTTTCTCGCGTACATGACCAGGCTCGAGGTGCGAGTCCACACCATGGAGACGCGCGGCGCTGAATACACCGTTCTCAGAATGGAGGAAATGAAGCTCTCCATTGCCAAGCTGCAGCAGGACATCGCGAAGAACGAGCGAAGCATCGAACGCATCGTGGACGTGATGACGCGCGAGCTGCACATCTCACCGCAGAAGGTGGACCCGAAATGACCCTACCAGAACAGGCGGCCAAAGTCGCAAGCACTACGGTCGATGCAATGCGGTCAGTGCCTCTGGCGATCGCGTTGCTGGTGGTCAACATCGGCTTTCTAGCATTCGCGGCCTACGTCTTGGGTGAAGTCGCATCCAACGCCGCAGAGCGCAACAAGAACCAGACCGACCTAATCGCGCAGATGGTCAAGGATATTCGCGATTGCAAGCAGGGGCCGCGCACATGAGCGATGCCCCGATCACACCGCTATTCCAGGAGAAGGCGCCGGTCATCATGCGCGACCTGATGGCGGTGCTGCCGCTGTCGGACGAGGATGCCGCGGCGACCCTGGGGAGCTTCGGCGTCGAGACCGGCGGCTTCACCCTTCGCGAGGAGAGCAACGGCGTCGGCTACGGCTGGGCGCAGTGGTCCGGCGAACGGCGGGAGGATTTCGAAATCTGGTGCATCGCGGCCGATCTCGATCCCTACAACGGCGGCGACGAGGAATACGACGCGGCGTGCTTCGGCTTCTTTGTTTATGAGGTGACGCAGACCTGGGAGAAGCGGGTGCTGACTGAAGGCGGCACCATCAACGGCGTGTTCTATCCGCCGCTGTGCAATTGCGGAACGCTCGACAGCAAGACTGAGAGCTTCTGGCGGCTCTACGAGAGGCCAGGCACACCGCATGAGGACTGGCGACGTGAGATGGCTCACGAAGCTCTGCGCCTGTACCGAGGAGGGAAGGCAATGCCGTACAACAGAATCGTCATCAGCTCAGGCCACGGTCTTAAGGTCAGGGGCGCGCATGGAATCCTGGACGAGGTGGACGAGGCCAGGCGCGTTACGGAGCACCTGGCCGATGAGCTGCGACTGCGCGGCGTCGACGTCGTCACCTACCATGACGACGTCAGCACCAGCCAGAATGAGAACCTGAACCGGATCGCGGATTTTCATAACTCGCAGACGCGCGACCTGGACATCTCGGTTCACTTCAATGCCTACGAGCAAGTCGAAAAGCCGATGGGCACCGAGGTGCTCTACGTCACGCAGAGCCAGCTCGCAGCGAGCCTGTCGGAAGCGATCGCATCCGTCGGGTTCATCGATCGCGGCCCGAAGAAACGCACCGATCTCTTTTTTCTGAACAACACCGAAATGCCGGCGGTGCTGCTCGAGGTCTGCTTCGTTGATTCCGAAGCGGATGCTGAGCTGTACAGCGAGACCTTTGACGACATCTGCACGGCGCTCGCCGACGAGCTCGGCGGCGTGATGACCGGGGGCGAAGAGCTGCCGCCGCCGATCGAGGAGCTGCCGCCGCCGACTTACGTTGTGCCGCGGATCGAAATCGAGGTTGAGGGCGATGTGATCATCGTCGTCAACGGCCAGCAAATCACATAGGGAGAAAGACCATGGGCGCAAACGTCTGGTTCTGGTTGCTCTGGGTTATAACGTTGATCTTCGGCGTCTGGGGCATGAACCCCTGGCGGCCGTCGGGACAACCTTGGGCGCCCTTCGGCGGCTGGTTGGTTCTTTTCATCCTCGTTGGAATTCTTGGTATCGGAGTCTTTGGCTCCCCTATACGCTGAGCGGCGGTCGCGGGTGATGCATGAGCATCCCCTGCCACCGATCCCGCCGAGGCCACCCGACATCTGTAAGGGGTGCTAGCCATGTGTACATTATTCGCCGTCGTCGCATTCTTCACCGGCACTACTTTCGGCGCCATCGCTATGGGCGTCGTCGCCGCGGGCAAGATCTCCGATATAGAAAACGGGCCGCCCCCTAAGGGGCGGCCTTTTTAGTTTCACCCTTTCGCGAAGGGCTCTGATGGCTCTGGTCGCGGTGGTGGCGGTCTCGTTTCTACGCGGATGACAACGTCCTCGAGCATCTGGGCGTAGCTGCGGAGCTTCGCCGCAAATCGATCGCCCTCCTGGTCAGGGAAGGTCTGGGCGATCGCGCGGGCATAGGCGACCAGGTCGCGCATCGCCCTGAGCTCATGCTCGGCGATCGTGACGGTGTACTGTCTCATCGGGTTTTGTCTTTCAGGCATTCGTGTTGCTCGAGATCAGTCGGTAGTCCTTTGCACTCGAACATGGTCAGGAGCGGCCGGCCCTCGATCCGGTGACGCATAACCATCACGCAGTCGGGGCGGTGCGCCAGGATGCCGGCGCCGTTATCCTTCTCGGTTACGGTGATGTTCACTTACATCGCTCCAGGACCAGATTGCCGTAGCCAACGACGTCCTCCCAGTGTTCGCGCGACATCGACTTGCCGGACAGGATGCGAGAGAATTTCAAGGCGATCTGATCCATCGTTTCCCGCTCGATCATCTCGAGTTGGCCCCAACCTGGCGAGTGCCGATAGATGTTCTTGATGCCTTGCGAGACGCTGGCATTGTCTTTGAATTCGCCGTGCGTTGCCTGCTTGGCGACAAGCAACGGATCACGATCGGTCATGCAGTTGAGCTCCTCGATGCGCGCGAGCGCGTTGATGTGGTTGTCGATGTGGTTCATGAATTCGGAGACCTGAGACCGCGCGACGTGATCGCGCGCGGCCTCCTGGATTTTGCGAGCAAGGTCGCGCAGATGGCTTCGCTTCACCGGCCGCGCCCGCCAGGCCCGCCATTCGGGACAGCTCGGCCAGTCACACGGCCGCCGGCGTCGTAGAACGTCGTCGTGCCCTGGCTGTCGACCGCAGCTCGGCCCATCACTCGGCCGTCGTTGCCGTAGATCGTCGTCGCACCATTGCTGTGAGTGTACGATCGGCCGGCGACGCTGCCGTCGGGCCCGTACATGGTGCCCTGGCTCGCGGGGCCGACATGAGGCTCGCCGCCGTAATAGTATCGAGCTCGAGCTGGCGAGGACTCTTGAGCTGCGCCGGCGCCGGTGAGCGCCAGGAAAATTCCAACGGTTAGGAGATCGGTTCGCATTTTGGTTTCCAGTGTTTGAGCGCCTCAAAGGGGGATGCCGGCGTTGGATCGCCGATCGTCAGGAGAGTGGCGCCTGGCCTCACCCGTTCAGTTTCTTCGCGGTTGCGAGTGTTGTTGCATTGGTAGCAGGCAGCGACGATGTTGCCGGCGATCGTCTGGCCGCCGGCGTAGACCGGCACCAGATGGTCCGCGGTCATCATCCGAGGCTCATCGCTCGGTGTCGTCTTGACCAGGATCATTGGCGCCTGGCACCAGTAGCAGAGCCCGCCCTGAGCACGGTTGGCCCTGTGCGCCAGGCGCCGTCCGATCTGATGGTCACGCCGGCGCAGGCTCATCGGTCCTGCTCCGCTGCGAGTGCGGTCGCCGCCAAAGCCTTGAAGCTGGGGGAAACACAGCCATCAGGTTCGTCTATAATCACCCGCAGCGCCGTTTCCAGCGCCTCGTTACGGGCTTCCAGCTTTTCGATACGGGCGGCGGCGGCTTCGCGTGTGAGTAAGTGAGGCCGCGTTGTCTTGGCTATGCTCATTTGAATTCCGCAAGCTTGTCCACGACGGCGCCCATGATCGAGGTTGGAACGCCGTTGTGGTCGCGCGTCACGGCCGATCGCATGTTCTCGAGCGTGGCACCATACTGCAAGGCGAGCGAAAGCAGGATGGCGCCATCTCGAGCGACGGCGGCCAGAGGCATGCCGGACTTTTCGAAGTCGATGAACACTTCGCCGATCGAGCCATCGGGATAACGACCAAGCGTCACGGTGTGACGAAGGTTGTTGTAGTTGAGATCGAACGTCTCGGCGTGCCGGCGCTGCGGCAGAAGTTGTCGGCTCATCCACTCTGCTCCGGTGCGAGGGCGGCGCGAATTTGATCGACAAGACGTTGTGACGTACCCGTCCACGGTTCACTATCAAATGCAGCGGCGGCTTCTGCTAACGGCAACACCGGTGTTAGCGTCGCCTTCAACGCCGCAATGCGATCCTGCGCGCGGCGAATCATGCCAACCATCTGGCGCACCTCGCTGCCGACGACGATGAAACGGTCGTCCTTGGACCCCTCATAGAGGCGGTCCAGCTCAGCCGGGGTCAGGTCTATCATTTCCTATTTCCTTCCCCTGGATGGCGCCTCAACCCGCCACACGGCGAGAACGCCGTCGCGCTCGGTGCGGTAGGAGAAGTGCCGGTTCAGATGACGCTGCGCCGAAGTGATAAACCTCCGCACCTGGTCCGAGGTCTCGGTGCCGAAGCGAAAGCTCTGGCCGATCCCTAATTTGTCGAACGGGTATTTGCGCCACTCATCGCTCTGATGGGTATTAGGACGCGGGGCATCGCTGCGGATTTCATACGCCGAAGCCACCAGCTTAGGCGGCTCTATCTTTGGCGGCTCGACCTTCGGCGGCGTTACCTTAACCACCTCCACCAGCTTGAGCCCCGGCGGCTTGACGCGCGCGATCAACTCATCGACCATTTTCAACCGTTGCTGCAGCAGCACTCCCTCATTGACCTTGAACCTCAGTGCGGCCGTCGCGCGTTTCTTCCAGTCATCGCCGGAATGTGCATCCGTCGTCTCGAGCTGGCGCTGAATTGAAAGCATCGAATTGTTAGCGCACTCTGCCGCGTCCTGGAGCGACGTGCGGGCATCGTGTAGTTGATCCAGCGGCAGTTGCTCGAGTGGAATGGCCAACGTATCCACGATGAATTTATCGATCGCCGACATCGGGCGATACTTCATGGGCACGAGCGGTCGCTTCGGCATTTTGTGCTGCGGGCCCATGCTGTCGCCTTTGATTACGGCCTTGGCTTCGGCTTCAGTCTCGGTTTTCTTCAGTAGGGAACGCAGCTCGGAGAAGTCGCGGATGGTTTTTTTACTCATGTGTCACCCTCTTATTTGTCGCTCCACTCACTCCACGCCCAGCCGACGATAAAGCCGATGATCGCCGCCGTTAGGCAGGCGGCGACCATCGTGTAGGTCCAATCAGGCAACGCGGAAGGGATAACCCTCATTGCGGCGCTTGCGGTAGGCGATGGTGCCGACGCCGGCGAAGCCGAGGATCATCATCATCCAGGTTGAAAGTTCAGGCACTGCCGCAACAGTCGGCGTCACGTCGATGCGGTAGTGTCCGAAGTCAGTGATGAGGCCACCGGAGGATAGCCTCATGTCGATATCCCAGATCGTCTCTCCGTTGATGGCGGTGAAATCAAAGCCGTTCTGCCCGCTGGTGAGCGTGCGAATGAAATTGAAATTCTCAAAGCTGCCGTCCGCTTCTCGCGCCGTGACGTGGAAGAGAATGGTGCCCTCGCCCTTAAGCGAGAAAATTTCCCGCGTAATACCAAGCTGGGTCGAGTCGGTGCTATCAAAGACGCTGATCTGGAGATCGGCGGTATTGGTGATCGTGATGTCGTTGCCGGTGGTAGACCCAGTGAAAGAACCAGAGAAAGAACGGTCGAGGAAACGAACCACCTCGTCATTCTGTCCGTTGAGCCTGCCGAGGAGCAGATTAGAACCAACAGCCCCGGTAAAGACCACGTTGTTGCCGGTGCCGCCGAGACTGTCGCTGAGAATGATGTCGGCGCTGGCGGGCACGGTCAGTGCGGCCAACGCAGCGCAGGCGAAAAGCAATTTTCTCATATTAGGTAGTCCTTCTTCTGATCAGGAAGTGGTGCGGGATGCACCGCGCAATGCAGCGGAGTTCTGCGTTGCTAGTTGCACCAGCTCCAATATCCTCAGCTCATCGACGGCACCTCCAGCGATACTTTCCGACCATTACCTTTCGCATGTTGTGACGAGCGCAAACGTCTCGAGATCGAGCTTCGACGTGATGCCGCCGATGTTGTGGTGCAGGCTTGTCCACATCTTGCACCACAAGCACCGGCGGCACGACCGGCGCATCGGGTGGAGTGATGCGCTCGGTAACCACCGGCTTAGGCGCGGCGGATACGATCTCAATCAGCCGGACGCGGTCCTGCTTCTTGGCAACTACGGTCTCAGTGTCGACCCAGGCAGCCTCGAATTTTGTCTCGAGCTTGATCGGCTTAGCCGGCGCCGGAATCCACTGAACCGCGAGAGCTGCCGCCGACATTGTCACCAGGCTGAGCAAGGCCAGCCATCCTGCGGACTTCGGCAGCTTCCAGCGGAAAGCCGTTTCTTTCCAATAGGTCAGCCGCGAAACGGACGGCTGAATCCAGCCGCCAATTTCGAGCGAGACATCGCTGAAGCTGTTGATCGACATCGGGTTCGTCCGGGGCCTGCGCCATTGAATCTACACAAGAAAGTTGGGCGGGTCCACTTGCCATTCCCAAGAAACTTGTGTCAAGGGTTATCGATGGCCAATTCACCTTTAACCACCGTTGATGAAGTGATCGAGGCGTTAGGCGGCAACACCGCGGCGGCTGAGCTGCTCGAGGTGGGCTACAACTCGATCATCAATTGGCGAATGTCCGATCGCTTCCCGGCGAGCACCTACGTTCAAATCCAGGGCGAGCTCGGCAAGCGGCAGAAGGTGGCATCGGCTTATCTCTGGCGGATGCGAACCGCCAGGAAACCAAACCCCAAACAAGGATCGATCTCCAAATGACTGAACAAGCTCACGATGATATTTCCGCTGACATCCGGCGCCTGGTCGCCGTCTCGAAATTGCCGGCCAAGCATGAGGTCGCCAAGATCGAGGCGATCCGGCCCGACATCGCGCCGTTCGCCGATCAGGTTCACAGCCTGCTCAACGATTCAGTCGAGAAGATTGCGCAGAGCTGGATCGACCAGCTCCAGGCGGTGAAGGAAAATTGCGATGCGCTCGAGCGGCAGATGCTCGCCGCCGTCGCCAAGACCAAGGAGAACATCGCCAAGCTTCATGAGCTCGGCAACCAGGTCGCCGAAGAAGCCAAGCGCGGCCGTGAGCTCTGCGAGCAGCTCAGCAACGGCGTCGCCAAGATCGCCGGCGAGGCGCAGCAATGAGCTGGGCCCCGCAAGTGATCGCGGACTCGAGCGGCAAGTTCTTCGGCAATGCGCTCCGCTTCGCAACGCGCGAAGAAGCTCAGGCGAATGTCCTGGCGCTCCAGGATCGGTGGACGAGCGTTCGCGAGGTTCGCGTTGTCGAGACGGACGACCCAGTCACGGCGCGATGGGTCGACGGCAGGACGGAGCATCTCGAGCTCCTGAGAAAGGACGCGCCATGATTGTCATGCTGACGATCGACACCAGCAAGACGCTCTCCGAGAGCTGGGAGCGTCTGGCGGCTGAGCTGCTCAAGGCCGGCGCTGGCGAAGCGCAACTCGACGTGATGCGGTCAGCGTTCTTTCTCGGCGCCGTCCACATCTACGCGCGCCTGGATACCCAGGTCGCTGACGAGGCCACCTTCTACGATACGATGGATGAGCTGATGCATGAGCTCGACGGCGTCCGTGTTGAGGACTTGCCGGTGATGGGCAACGCATGAGGAACGGCCCCTGGACGCATTCATCGGAGAACGCCAGGGCCTATCCTCGCGACAGCGAACATTTTGTAGAGCCGCAGTGGGTCAGCGAACGGCTGTTCGAAGAAGAGAAGTTCGCCGGCTGGATTTACGATCCGGCCTGCGGCTTCGGCCGCATTGTCGAAAGCGCGACCGCGGCCGGCCTCAAGGCCTACGGGTCAGACCTGGCCGATCGCGACTACGGCATCCGCCGGGATTTTTTCAAGCACAACAAGCGGCACGACAACATCGTGACGAACCCGCCATTCGACCAGCTCGAGGCGTTCGCCAGGCACGCGGTTGAGCTCTCAAAATGCAAGACCGCGGTGATAGCACCGACGGCCAGGCTCAACGCCGCCAGGTGGCTGCGCGAGCTGCCGCTGCGCCGCATCCTGTTGCTGACGCCGCGGCCGTCGATGCCGCCTGGCCACGTTGTGAAGAGCGGGGGAAAGACCACCGGCGGCAAGCAGGATTATTGCTGGCTGATATTCGAGCGTGGATACGTTGGCCGGCCAGAGCTCGACTGGCTGCACCGAGACGGAGGTAAGGCATGTTCGTAGTCCCGCACGCAGGCAAGCTCTACGGGCCTTTTGAGACCGCCGATAGGGCGGCCATCTTCGCCGAGGCACTCGTCGGCCCCTGGCACATCGCGCCGCTGCACGATCCAGACGTAGAAACGTCGGATGATGAAGATCAACCGACGTTTCCGTTTCCGCCGATCGCTCGGCTGTCACCGATGTCGAAGAAGCTCTAGGCTTCCGCCGGCATCGCTCCCATCTTCAGCACCGCATAACGCAACTTCGCGCCCTTCGCCGGAATGCCCTTCTTGCGGGCGCCGGTTGTCGGGCGATCGCGACCAGAGCGACCAGGCTCTGAGCGAACGCGATGCGGCTTGAGCTCGAGCTTGATCGGGCCGTTCTTCTCGATCATCTCGAGCAGCTTGCGCTGGCCGCCTGGCGTGTCGTTGAGCTTCGCAACGTCTTTGCGATTGTGCTCGTAGCAGTAACACTCCGACGGCAGGCCGTTCTTATCGAGCTTCGACACCACAAAGGCGCGGGTGTAGTTGAAGTCGACATGGCCCTCGACTGGATGCCCGAAGGCGTCAGCGGTACGGGACATGCAGACTGCAGCGACGCAAGCAGACGTGCTGCCGGCGCCTTCAGCCTTGATCGACTGCCGCACATGCGCGGCGGTGATCTCGATCGTGACCGGCTTCTTTGCCGGCCGGACTTTCGCCATCGCCTTCTTGACGATGCGGCGATCGCTGCCGACAAACACCAGAGCATAATTGAACGGATGCTTCACGTCGGCGTAGACCTTCGACTTCCTCTTTTTAGCGGCCATGGTCTGGCCCTCCTTCATCATGCAGCTCCCTCACTGCGGGTTGCCTTCTGTGGCGGCGGATCGTCCAGCATTAGCCACTGATCCGCGGTCACAGCACCGCGGGTGGCTTCCACCATGAGCCGCATCACAGCTCGAGACGGCCACGGCGGCGCCTCAGACAGGAGCAGCGTCAAGTAGCTCTGCGAGATCGGCACCTTCGCCAGGAAGGCCTCTCTCGAAATTCCGGTCGCATCGAACCAGGCGCGCAATGGATTCATTGAGTGTCCTCTTTTTTCCAGCGGCCAAGCAGCTCCTCCAGGGCCGTGCGAACGTCGCTGCGCTGCCCATTGCCGATGTAGTTGATGCGGCCATCTTCATGGTCACCGAATTCGTAGACCAGCAAGGCGAAGCCGATCTTCTTCGGCTCACCCTTGCCGTTGAAAATTTCATCGAGGAAGCGGGCGAGATCGTTCATCCGCTTGCGTTGTTCTTCGATGATAGGTCCATGCGTGTGCGGCATCAGATTTTCCTTAAGTATTTTTTGAAGGCTTCCTGCATGCTCATCTTGTGCAGCACGCGATTGCGTTTCGCCTCATCGATCGTCTCGCGCGCGAGACAAACGTGAATGAAGCAGGGCTGCGTCTGGCCTGGCCGATGGATGCGCTTGAGCACTTGCTCGTAGAGCTCCGCGGACCAGGGCAGACCGTAGAACGCCATCTGCGATCCGCCCTGGCCGAGGTTGAGACCATGACCGCCGGCGGCTGGATGGATCGCGAACAGCGGAAGCTTGCGCGCGTTCCAGGCTTCGACGTGCTTGGCCGCCTGGGCATCGCTGACGCCGGCGCCGAGGTACGGAAGGTTATCGCCGAAGAGCTGCTTCAGCACGGCTAAATCTTCGTGGAATTCATAGATGATGATCATCGGCGATCCGGCCATGTTCTCGGCGAGCTCGGCGATCCAGTCGGCCTTCTCGTAGTGCAACGTCGTGACCATACGGTCCTCGTCGTTGCCGTACATGAAGCCCTGAGCTGCCTGACTGAGCTTGCCGGATGCGACGCCTGCCGACACCGCAAGCACGTCCTGGTCCTCGAGCTCGGCGAACAACGTCTTTTCCATTTGGTCGTAGACCTCCTGGGCGTCGTCCGGCAGATCAACGTAATGCTCGATGATGTTGAGCGTCGGCAAATCCGGCATGTCGTCGGGCGACATGGTCGAGGTGTAGAGCGCCGCCTCTTTGTTGGTGCGCTCTTCCCAGTCCGGCTTGATCGCCCAGTTGCGGCGCTCGTAATCCGTCGGATAGAAACGGGTGTCGCGCCATCCGTAGAACGATCGGCCCCAGAGCTTCTCGCGGCTGATGATCTGCAGCGGCTTGAACAAATCCTCCAGGCCGTTGGGCCGCGGCGTTCCGGTCAGGCCCCAGATATTCTTGAACCGCTTGACCTGGGTGAGCAGGGCCCGCGCCCGCTTTGATTTCGGATTCCGAAACCGGCTGATCTCATCGATGATCAGAACGTCGAACAGCGGATGATCGTCGGGGAGCCGCTCGAGCTCGCCGCAGAGCCACTGCGTGTTGTCGATGCCGATGATGGTGAGGTGCCGATCGGGCGCCGTGATGATGTCGGCGGCTCTCCGCTTCGGATCGCCGTCGAGCAACGCATGCGTCATGTGCTGCGTGTGCTCCCAGAGTTTTATTTCATCCGGCCAAACGAGCTGCGCGACCCTCTTCGGCGCCATGATCAGCGCATGCCGGATCACGCCGTCGCGGATCAGCTCCTCAACGGTGGTGAGGCCGGCGATCGTCTTGCCGCCACCCATCGGCACGACCACCAGGTGCGCGGTGCTCTCATAGAGCGTTGTCACCAGGCGGTTCTGATAGCTGCGTAGTTCAGACTTGGCGTGCATCACTGCTCCACAACGTAGTGCTCAGTCTCAGGCTCGAAAAAGACGGCGTCCCAGAAACCGTCGACCAGCTCGCGCTGCTCCTTCGTCGGCTCAGCATCCCAATTTACGGTGAGGCAGCCCTTGTGATCGTAGAGCTCGGTCACCTTCGCCTTGTCGCCGAGAAAGGTCTCATGGTGATGCGCCAGGATGCGGGCCAGGATATCGAGCCGCTCGAGCCGGAAGGGTTCTTCGTCGGCACGGTTAGCATCGATGATGATATCGTTGTGATCTACTTTCTTCATGATCTTCCCTTTTGGTTTTGGAAACGGATGAGACCTCGATCGGAATTGATAGAGGGATTGCGTTCGACTGAGCACGACGTAATCGAGTTTCCCCTCTTGCCGTAGATAGCGGAGAATGCGATCGGCGCTGCTAGGCGCGACTTCCGGCGCTCCACTCAGCACATATTGCTGAAGCTCTTTAGAGTGGAAACGGCGGCCGGCGTTCTCATGGTGAAACGCCAGGATCAAAGGCGCGATGCGGCTATAGACGCGCCGACGTTCCTCCGGTGCGTCGTTGTACTGGTTCATCGCTTGTGCTCGATTTTCTTAATCCACCCAAACTCATTCATTCGGGCTTCCAGATCGAGCGGGTCACTGCCGTCTTTGCTCTCTTCACCTAGCAGTAAGAAAACCGCGACCCTGCCTTTCTTGGCCTTGAACGTGAACTGGCTATCCGGGTTGACATGCGTGAACGATGACATCCTCACAACGTCGCCTGCTTCGCATACAATCATCTTTCGCCTTTCATCTTGCTCGCCGAATAATACCAACGCTCGGTCGTATCGACGGCGAGTGGAAGGTCTTTCGCCCAGGCGCGATCGAACAGCATGGCGGCCTCGAGCGCCTTCACTGCACGCGCGATCGTCTCAGGATCGTCATCGCACTCGATGCAAATTTCGTCGTGGGCATGCAGCACGATCTCGAGTTTGTCGCCGAGAAGGCCTTCCTCGAGAACGACCAGGCCCTCGCGCAGTAAATCCGCGCACGTTGCCTGGGTCGCGTTCTCACACAACAGCCCGCCGTAAATTGCGCGCACGCCGATCGGCCGACGGAACGTCAGGCCCTTCCTGATCTCGAGCACCTTCTTGGTTTTCTTGTCCTTCACTTCGTATTCGCGCCACTTGCACCAGGGGTACGAAAGCAGACGACCGCTCGGGAGCTGCATGAACAACGTGCCGCCGAGGTACGTCGGCTCGAACGTGAAGGAGATGCGGCCGGCAGCATGAACCGACTTCGGAGTCTGATAGGCGCGCATCGCTGCACCCATCAGGCCGAAGCTCTCATGGTTGGAGTGCCGGCCCCAGAATGTCGGGGCCCATGGGTTGGCCTCGCGCCATTCGGCGACAATCTTCTTGGCTTCCTCGAGCGGGAAGTAGGTCCGATAATTGGCGGCCATCGAGAGCAGCGCATTGTGGGCGCCGCCGAATTGACAGGCGAGCGAAGCAATTTTCCCGCGCTGTCGTTCAGCCTTGTCGATCGCGGTCGTCGGCTTCTTGAGCATGCCGGCGGCCGACTTGACGTAGAGGTCCGGCAGCGATGGATCGGCGTCGACGGCTCGGAAGTAGTCGAGCATGTCTTGCGCTTCTTTCGATCGCGACAGCCAAGGGCAGCCGCGGGCCTCGACCTGGCGGTAGTCAGCCTTGATCAGGGTCCGGCCTGGAGGTGCCACGATCGCCGGCCGGACAACGAGCGCGAGCTTGCGCAGCGGCGTCTCGCCTTCGCCGTGAGCTGCGAGCTGATCGAGCGTGCATCCGTCGGTGATCATGTCGACGGTCGACGGCTCCCAGTCGCCGTAGTCGCCGCCTAGTGGCGTCCTAGTCAGGTTCTGCGGCTGGCCACCCTTGCCGCTGAAGCGTCCGGTTTGCGCTGCACCATTGAACACGATCTGACCGCGGAGCCGGCCGGCGGATTGCTGCGCCAGGAAGGCGGCGAATTTCTTCGGCGCCGCCGAGGCGCCAAATTCCCGGAGCTCGAGCACGGCCTTGAGCTGCGGATCGTCGTGCTTGGTCGCATCCATCCAGTCGATCAGGCGCTCGACAATGCCGCGGGCGATCGAGATTTTGTTCAGGGCCTCGATCAGGTTGTCGTCCTCGTCGCGCTCTTCCGGCTCGAGGATGGCGGTCACCATGATGTCGCGCGCTTCGCCCTCAGGCAGCCGCTCGTAGACCCATTCGGCGATTCGGATGTGCTGATTGACGGAGGTGATCTGGCCGTTGGTCAGCCGGTTGAGCTCCTGGCCGGCCCTGGCGATCGCCTCGACGGCGAGCTTGTCGGCCGCCTGGCAGAACGGAATATCGACGCCGATCCCGCGTTCGCAGGCGGCCTCGTTCGCCCAGTAAACCCGCCACTCCCGCAGAGGGAGCGGTCTCGTTTGACGCCAGATCGTCCCCAGGATCGCGGTATCGCGGACGGCGTAGGTGCAGAAGCGGCGCCACTCGTCGGGGAAGTCCTTCGGGTCTTTAGCGCCGGCGCCGCAGAACATGGCAATGAGCTTCTTGCCGTCGGGCTGTTTGCCGGGGCCGCCGAGGGCCGCAGAGGCGCGATCGAGCGCCGGGGGTAGATTGGACGCCATCGCCTGCGCCATCGCATCCAGCACGCGCTCTGGCGGCAGGAAGGGGCTCCCAGGCAGAGAGTAATTCCAGACCGCTCGATCGAACGAGCTATTCCACGCGATGAGCTTGAATTCGGGATCGGCGACGGCGGCCTTCAGATCGGCCGGGATGTCATCCCAGGTCAGGCCGCGGCCTTCCTTCTGGATGAGCTGCACCTGGCCGGTGCCGATCGAGTAAGTGAGGATGATCGCCCTGGCGGCGTCCGCATAAGCGTAAGTGCCGACCTTCGGCAGCGACAACGCGCACGCCGATTCGAAATCAAACTTGATGGTTTTTTCCAGCGCAAAAGTCATGTCCGCGTAGGCGGATCAGGCCGGCATTCCCCTGGGCATTGACGCCCAGGGGCCGGACCTGACCCTGTCCTAGCTGACGCGCCGGCGACGGCCGGCGGTCTCGGGTTGCGCTGCCTCAGGTGCCGGCGCAGGCGAAGGCGTCGACGCCTTGCCGGGATCGCCGCGGCCATCGGTGAAGCCGACGATCTTGAACACCGGATCGGTGATCTCGCCAAACTTCTTGCTTTCGTAGTTCGAGGTCTCGAGCCTGGCGATCGGGTGTATCTTCGCCGGATCGATCTGGGCCTGAGCGGTCACTTCCTTGATCAACTGCTTGATCGCCTTGCGGGCGCCGAGAGAGTTGTTCTTGTAGAGGACTGCCGTGCCTTTGTCGGGACCGGAGACGAACATCATCTCGATCGCAACGGCCAGCTCCCAGTTGCCGCCAACCGGCGGCAGGGATGACGCCGCCGGCAACGGCTGGTTCGCCGGCACCATGACGTCATGAGGCTTGCCGTCGACCCAGGCGATGTAGCCATGCTGGAGCGAGCGGATATTCATGGCGACGGTAGACTTCGGATCGACCTTCACGCCGTCGACACCGTACTGCCAGATGCCCTGACGGCTGATGCCGATGAAGGGCATGCCATTGTTCGAGCCGCCGGCCGAAGCCACCGACATCGAGACGTTGGACAGGCCCGTGACCAGGTCAGTCGTGAGAGCGTTTGGGGAATTCCAAGCGGGGACCAACTCCCCGAAGATATCGCGGTCGCGCGGCTGATCGCCGGCCTCGTCGTCGTTCTTCATCGTAACCTCATCTTGGTCATTCGGCAGCTAGAGGATTCCAGGTGCCGCCCCCCGACTTGATCGCCAATATTATTAGCTGTCAAGCATAGAAATGAGCTCGGCGACGGTATCCCCAATCGTCTCGGCGTCCGGCCTGGCGTCGTCGGCCTTGGCGATCGTCGTGCCGCTCGAGACTTTCGAGACCAGTTTTTCCGGCAGCTCCTTGCCCTTCGGCAGGAGCTTCTCGATCTGAGCTGGTGACTTGAGCGAGTAGGCGTAAGCCTGGGCCTTCTTGATTTTCAGCGCCCGCAGCCCCTGCAGGATGAACGGCTCATCGAGCGCCCATTTCCGTTGCGCACGCTTCGGCACAAGCTTGTAGCCGGGGATCGAGCCGCCGGCCTCGAGCAGCTCATGTGCCTGTCGGCGAGCCTCGATGATGATGGGCTCGATCCGATCGGCCAGGTTCATGATGTCGGCGAGCACGTCCTCAGTGGCGGTGATCTTCTTGAACGCTACTTCGTCGCCAGGCTGTGCGTAGAGATCGCGGAAGCTGATCATCGGCGCCAACTTCAGCGGGCATGAGGTGCGGCAGACGGCGAACCGGCAGTAGTCGCCCTCTCTGATGGGCGCACCCTCTCGCCCTGAGAGCTCAACGGCATTCTTCAGGGCTACCTGGAATGCGTCGAGGTCATCATTGGTCACGGTCGTTGTCGTGACGGTGATGCCGTCGCGTGCCCGCGGCTGCATGATCGAGAGCTCGATCGGGATGTCCTTCGGAAACATGTGCGGGAAGGTGTGACGCGCACCGCAAGCGTAGAACAAAAGCTGCGGGTTGATCAGCTCGAATTCTGGATCATCAGGATCGGGATACGAAGCTTTGACCGAAACGCCTGAGCCAAATTTCCAATCGTTGACGTAGGTCTTGACGCCTGGATCGTGCGCAATGAGGTCACACGTTCCGAAGCCGCCTTCGATGCCGGGAAAGTTGACGCGCGCCTCGATTTCGGCGTGCGCAGAATCAGGAATGGCCTTGTCGAACCAGTCGAGAGCCGGCAGAATGCAGTCGGTGATCAGCTCCTGCGTTATCATGACGGTGCCCTCGTCCTTCACGACGATCTCCTTGTCGAGATAATCCTCCGGGAGCGACTTCGCGTTTAGCAGCAGCTCGGCGATGACCTGGTGCAGGGCCGTGCCTTCCGTCGCGTAGATCGACGGCTGGTCGACGGCGTCAGGCAGCGAATCAATGATAGCTCTCGACCCTGGGCAGCCAAGAAAGCGGGCGGCGCTCGAGCCGCCGACGACGTTCGAATGCGCGGACATTCTGCGTTCCTCTGGTTAGTAGTGACAATATGATTAGCAAGTAACGCGACGGTGGGTTATTCGCAATGCTCGAATCGGCTGTGGAAAAATTCCTTGTGGAGGAAGTCGCACGCCGAGGCGGAAAGTGCGAGAAGGTCCGCACGATCGGAACGCGCGGCTTTTTCGACCGGCTGATCGCGCTGCCGATCGGCTGGATCGCACTGGTCGAATTGAAGAAACCGAAGGGAGGACGGCTCTCGCCGCATCAACGAAGGCGGCTCGATGAGTATGCCGCGATCGGCGCCAATGTGCGTGTTTGTCGGACCAGGGCTGAAGTGCTCCAGCTCATGGACGAGTATGACAATCGAGCGTAGAAAAAATGGCCGCCGGCCATGAGACCGGCGGCCTCTCTCAACATCCAAGATTTCCCCGCGATCTCCAAACCTCAAGGAACCTGGCGTGACGAGCAGCAATAACCCACCAAATAAGTCGACGCAACGACGGAAGTTGCTCCGCGAAGTCAAGAAATTAACCCGGGTCGCGCTCGCACCAGGTGAGGCGGCATCGATCACGGCGCTGCGGCTGAAGGTTCTGGCCAATGGCTACGTCCCGATTCCATGTCGGGACAAGAGGACGCTCTACACCGGCTGGAATTCGCTCGATCCTGATGCGGCCGAGGTCAGGGCCTGGCTCAACGATCGAGCCAGCCTGGCGTTGCATGCGGCGACCGGCGCCCAGGTCGTGGGTGAGCTGCTCGGGCTCGACGTCGACGTGCCTGATGCTCAGATGGCGCTCGCCGTGCGGCTCGCCATATCGGTGATCGCGCCGCAGCTCGGCGAGGCCCGCGGCGCCCTGGAGCGTGGCCGGGACGATGGCTCGCCGAAGTTCATGCTGTTCTGCCGGCGCGGCGTTTCTCCTCCGTTTACGATTCGGTCTCAGAAGTGGTCGACCAACCCTGAGGATGTGGATGCGCCGACGTTCCAGATCGAGGTGTTCTCTAGCGAGCGCAATCATGAGGGCAAGGTCGCGCGCCAGGTTGGCGCCTTCGGGCCTCACACGGTGGACGATGAGACCGGCAAAGTTCTGGTCCGCTACGAGTGGCGCGGGCCATCGCCGGCGGATACGCCGCTCGGTGATCTGCCGATCCTGAGCCAAGACCAGGCGCTCGCGATCTGCGCGGAAGCCGATCGCATCTTCGCAGCTCAAGGCCTGATGCCGTTGAAGGGCTACAAGAGCGGCCTGATCAAGCTCGAGGATGTCTACGACCTGGATGACAGCAAGAGGTTCGACGGCGATGATTTCAGCGATGTAACACTCGGTGAGTTGATCGAGCTGTACTGGCAAAATGAGGCGCTCGGGCTTCGGCTGCGCTGCTCAGGCTCGTTCACCGGCGAAGGCGGCACCCGAATGGATCGGTGCCAGGTTGGTTGGAGCGGCGACAGGGCGACTGGTCACATCACGGTGCATGATCACGCCAACGACCAGACGCACCGGCCGGTAGCCGAGAGGCCGGTGCCTGGGGATGGTCTCGAGAAGAGCATCAAAGGCCTGATCGATATTGAGATGTTCATCGATCTGCCGCCGGATGGCGACAAGGCGATCGATGACGAGCAGAGCACGCCCTTCGCCGATCGCTTTACGGCGGCGATCGGTCAGGCGGCAGCCGATGCCCTGACGGAGATCGCGATCGCCAGGGCGATCGCCGGCCTCTACGGAGACCGGCTCTGCTATGTGCCGGCGGAAAAGCAGTGGCTGCGTTTTGAGGCGCCCAGGTGGACGGGCGAGACGGGCGCCAGGATCGAGACGATGATCGTCGGCACGTTCGTCCAGGGCATTCCGATCCCCAGGACGCCCGCCGGCGCCAAGCTGCGCAAGCAACTCGAGGCGCACCGGCATCTCTCCTCAATCGAGAAAATTCTGCGCGGTCTCCTGGAGTACAAGGACGGCTTCGACCGTGATCCGTACCTCGCCGCAGGGCCGCTGATGGTGGTCAATCTGCGGACGGGCCAGGCCAGGTTAGGCCGGCCGAAAGACCGGATTAGGCTGAGTTGGAAGTTCGACCCCTCGCCGAAGGAGGAATGTCCGCGGTGGCTACGGTTCATCGAGGAGGTGACGTCGGGCGACCGGGAGATCGGGCAGCTCTTGCAGCAATGGGCCGGCGTAAGCCTGTGCGGTGATCCCTCGCATCAGATGCTGATGTTTCTGCATGGCGCCGGCCGCAACGGCAAGAACGTCTACGCGGACACCCTGGTCGCCATCACCGGCGGCGCACCAGGCGGCTACTCGCTGTCGATCAGGTTCGAGACGTTCGTCGCCAAAAAATACGGGAGCGATCATCCTGCGGATGTCTGGGCGCTGAAGGGCAAGAGGATGGTCACGGCTTCGGAGGTGCCGGACGGCGCATCCTGGGACACGCAGAGGATCAAGGGGTTGACCGGCGACGGCACGCAGCAAGCCCGCGGCATGCACCAGAATTTCGAGACCTTCGATCGCACCTGGTCGCTGACGCTGCTCGGCAACAACAAGCCGAAATTCCACAACGTCGACACCGCGATCCGATCTCGAATCCGCATCATCCCATTCGATCGCGACTTTGAGGCCGAAGGCCTGATGGACCTGGAGCTATCGAAAAAGCTGATCGAGGAAGGCCCAGGCATTCTGCGGTGGGCGGTCAATGGTCTGCTCTCGGCAAAGAAGAACGGCCTGATCGAGCCGAAGCGGGTGAAGGCTGAGACCGACGCCTACCTCAACAAGCACGACATCCGCATGCGGTTCATCGCGGATCACATCGAGCGGACCAAGGCCGACGACCTGACGGCGACGCCCCTTGCGGAGTTTTACGCGGCCTGGACGCACTACGCCGAAGCGAGCGGAGTGGAGCCGCACACCGATCGGTCGCTCTCAGTCTGGCTGGTGAAACTGGCGGGCGCCAAGAGCGGTGCAAGGATGGATGCGGTCATCGATGGAGAACAAAAGAGGCGCATCGCTGCTCTGACTGGCATTCGACTGAAGGCCGGTGGAGGTGCATCGCTATTCTGATTAGCAATGGAGAGCAAAATTTTAGTTAGAAATTTTGCTCTCCAATTTTGCTCTCCAGAATTTCTCGTTAAAATTCAAAACGTTAACTCACGTTGGAGAGCAAGAGAGCAAATATGCTGAGTTTATCATTCATGGCGAAATCTGAATCGCATTCACGTTCCGTCTATGCTTCAGCAACGCCCCAAAGAGGCCAAAATTATTTTGCTCTCCAAAATCGGAATTTCCCTTGTGTTTTCTAAGGTGGGAGCAAATTGGAGAGCAAAATCGGCACTCGTTTGCTCTCCGTCTGGAAATTGGAGATCGCCGGCATGAAACACGACTGGTTCGTCGTTCAGACTAACCCGCAACGGGAGACGACGGCGGCCGATCGCCTGGCCGACTACGATCCGTATTTTCCCAGGTTCAAGGCGCCGACTGGCAAGGTCAAACCGCTTTTTCCTGGCTACCTGTTCTGTCGCGCGACGGCGTTCTGGAGCTCGATCAGGAATGCGATCGGCGTTCGATCGATCCTGATGAACGGCGACAACCCCGCGTTATTGCCTCATGCGGCGGTCGAGTTCTGGCGTTCGAAAGAGGCTGGCGGTTTGGTGCAGCTCCCAGCTCCTCCGCGGTTTTTAGAGGGTCAGCGCCTGGTGATCACGAAGGGATCGCTCACTCATCGGGTGGTGATCCATGCCGGCATGAGCGCGAAAAACCGTGAGCTGGTGCTGATCGAGATGCTCGGCACTCAAGTGCGGATCACGATCGACACGCAAGATTTGGTGACGGAGCTCGAGCAACGCACCACAGATAGCTTGCGCGAAAACAGGAAAAAGCTTATTCGTTCAAGAGCTCGGAGCTTCTAGCCTGATCGATTTAGGGACTTTATGTCCCGTCGAATCTGCGGAGCTCGCCAAAAAATCCTTACATCACGGGGTCAACATGTGACCGACAGCTCGAGCGATCCTCGCGCCTGGTACGGACTCGGACGCTGGAAGAACAAGCAAAAATTCCAAATGCGGATGCATCCGCTCTGCGCCTTCTGCCTTCAGAAGGGTTTGGTCGTGCGAGCTGTGATCGCTGATCACGTCGACCCCCACAAGGGAGACTGGAATTCATTTTGGATGGGTAGGCTGCAAAGCCTATGTCGGAATTGCCATGAGAGCGGGAAGAAATTCCAGGAGAATAGGGGTTTCAGGTCAGACATAGGTGAGGATGGTATTCCTACTGACCCTAAGCACCCCTACCATGCGAGGCGTTGACTAAGGTATTGGAATTGCTCATTAATCTAGCCTCTTTTATTGTGCTAGTGCTGCTCATCATAGGCTTGATGCATTGGTTAACTCATTGATATCACTATACTATTTGACACCACAACTTGGCACTGGCTCACTACAACCTGTGAGTGGTATGGGTAGATAGGTCCGAAGTGGCTACAACCTGTGAGGTTGTGTGGAACTCTGAGTGAGAAAACTATTCTACCCCCTAAATGCTCTAAATAGCTCAATGATATCAATAACTTAGTAGGGCTTTTTGGCGGTTCCAC
>Ga0193738_1000267_pt1 | contig 34156 bp, 29 predicted proteins | sample L2a1metaG_FD_144927 | JGI IMG/M metagenome (GOLD analysis project Ga0193738, IMG submission 144927) | Soil microbial communities from a riparian zone of the East river system, Colorado, United States - L2a1 | ecosystem: Environmental > Terrestrial > Soil > Riparian zone | place: USA: East River... | reverse complement strand
AAAATTCATCAACCAGTTCATGGATCATAGTCGCAACAACGCGATCAATGATTTTATCCATTTTTACCAGCTGATCGATATATTAATAGTAGATGATGTACAATTTTTTGCAAAGGCAGAAAAAAGCCAGGATGCATTATTTGCTATTTTCAATCATCTGCACCAATCGGGTAAGCAGTTAGTGCTTACAAGTGATAAGCCTCCCAAAGATCTGGAAGGTGTGCAGGAAAGGTTATTAAGCCGGTTCCGCTGGGGTCTTAGCGCTGATCTACAGGTTCCGGATTATGATACAAGGATTGAGATCCTGGAAAAGAAAATGAAGCATGATGGTTTGGAAATGCCAAAAGAAGTGGTGAAATATATTGCTTATAACATCAGTAATAATGTAAGGGAATTGGAAGGAGCTTTGATATCATTGCTGGCACAATCTTCGCTGAACAGGAGAGAGATCGATCTTGATCTTGCAAAAAAAGTGCTTAGAAACTTCGTCAAATCATCCAGTAAAGAAATTACGATCGAAACCATTCAGAAAATGGTTTGCGATTACTTCGATGTGCCTTACGATAAGCTTTTACAAAAGACAAGAAAAAGAGAGATCGTTCAGGCAAGGCAGATCACAATGTATCTGGCGAAAGCATTTACTAAAAACTCATTGAAAACAATTGGCGAACATTTTGGGGGTCGCGACCATACTACTGTAATTCACTCATGCCAAACGGTGAAAGACCTGATGGATACCGATGGCGTATTCCGAGAAAATGTACTGGAACTGCAACAAAAGGTACAATTAGCGGCGATGTAATTGACTTTGGATTTAAAAATGTATTTAAAAGAGTCCTCAACTGAAAGTTGGGGATTTTTTTATTCTATAAAAAGCAGAATAAAGCCTTTCGTAAAGGAATTAATCTTTATTTTTGCCACCCCTTTAAAAATGATGTTTTTTAAAGAGGGAATCGGGAAGTAGCGCAGGCCGGTAGCGCACCTGGTTTGGGACCAGGGGGTCGCAGGTTCGAATCCTGTCTTCCCGACATGATGGGTGATCCGATTGAATCGGGTTCTCCCCGGCTTCAAGGTGAGGTGGATGAGTGGCTGAAATCAACGGTTTGCTAAACCGTCGTACGACCTTAAAGTTGTACCGAGGGTTCGAATCCCTCCCTCACCGCATTTAAGAGCCGCAATTAGTTTTGTGGCTTTTTATTTCCCCTTTTTCAAAGAGGTAGATATTTTCAAATTTTTTTATTTTAATACGTTTTAGGATAACAGATGTCAAAATATGCATTGCTAATTTTAGTTCAGGAGCCGGGGTTTTTGAGAGTGGGGGATAGTTGGCTGTTATTTTACAAACCATACCTTTGCGAATATTTAAAATGAGGGGCGACGGTGTTCACGTTTGCTTGTATTTTAAAAATCTAGAATACTTACAATAAATCCATCGGGACTATTAAACATATATGAATAACCGATCTTCAACAATGATTTTTTTCAAGCCTTTTTTTGTTTTCTTCTTTTGTTTTCTTTGTTTACTTGTTTCCGCACAACTTCCCGCTGATCTCAGGGCGGTAAAAGCATCACAAATATCTGACATCCAGCTACAGCAATACGTAAGCGAGGCCAATGCAAGGGGAATTGATGCGAATCAGCTTGAAGCCGAATTGCTCCGAAGGGGATTACCACCTACAGAAATGGCCGAGCTCAAAATTCGTATACAGCAATTAATGGTCTCAGATACAAAATCTGAACCGTCATCAAAATCTGAAATAAATAATAAAAGGACTGCCCCTAAAACTATATCACCAGAATATGAATCTTCCGAAGATTTGAAAAAACGCTCCAGGATTTTTGGTTCAGAAATTTTTTCAAATGCCAATCTAAGTTTTGAACCGGATCTTCGCATGGCCACACCCAAGAACTATGTTATTGGCCCGGATGATGAGTTGTTACTAAATATTTACGGAGCTAATATTTCGCAGCAGAATTTAAAAGTAAGCCCCGAAGGAACAGTTAATGTAAAATATGCCGGGATTATTAGTGTAAGCGGACTCACCGTGGAAGCCGCATCAGATATGTTGAAAAACCGTTTGATAAAGTATTACCCTGCCTTACGTAACGGGACAACGAAATTGCAATTAACATTAGGTAATATCCGGAGCATTCGTGTTACATTGATTGGCGCTATTAGTAGGCCGGGAACCTATACTCTCCCTTCGTTGGCTTCATTGTACAATGCATTGTATGTAAGTGGAGGGCCTGCAGAAAACGGTTCATTAAGGAACATTGAACTCATCCGCAACAATAAAATAATTTACCTGGCCGACCTGTATGAATTTTTAATAAAAGGAGACTTGCAGAATAATGTAGGTCTGCAGGATAATGATGTGATCAGGGTACCGTATGCAAGTTTACTGATCACACTCAATGGAGAGGTAAACCGGCCTGGGATATTCGAACTAAAGGAAAGTGAGAACCTGGATAATGCCATCCGTTATGCAGGGGGCTTTAAAAGTAAAGCATTTAAAGGCCGGATCACTGGCAACAGGTTTACCGATTTCGACAGAAAAGTGATTGATATTTCTGGTGACTCCCTTTCTTTTTTTAAACCAAGGAATGGTGATGAATATCTAATTGATTCGGTAATTAACCGTTATCAAAACAGGGTGGTTATTGATGGAGCAGTATTTAAACCTGGTGCCTATGCACTGGAAAATGAGATGACGCTAAAGCACCTTATATATAAAGCACAGGGTTTAAAAGAAGATGTGTATGTCGGCAGAGCATTAGTAGTAAGAACCAGGCAGGACTATACAAAAGAATACATTTCTGTAGAGCTCAAACCAATTATTACAGGCCAGAATGATGGTCTTATACTTTATAAAAATGACAGTGTCCATGTAGCCTCGATTTTCGATTTACGGGATACCAGTATAGTGACCATTAACGGGGCAGTACGCAAACCTGGTACTTATCGGTATGAAGACGGCCTCTCACTAAAATCGCTCATATTTAAAGCAGAAGGTTTTGCAGATAATGCCACTGGAACAGAGATTGAAATTTCCCGCCGCAGGAGAGATATTGATATCAATAAAGCTGGAAGTCAAATTGTGGAGTTGATCAGGGTAAATGAAAGTAAGGAGCTTTCCGGAACTTCCACAGATATACCCCTAATGCCTTTTGATATAGTATCTATCAAGGAAGACCCTTTTTATAGAAAACAGATAAGTGTAAAAGTAAGCGGCGAAGTAATGATGCCAGCAGTATATACTCTTCAAAGCCGGGAAGAGAGGCTAAGCTCCCTGATCAATCGTGCCGGTGGACTTTTATACACGGCGAATATAAAAGGCGCCAAGTTGGTAAGGAAGAAGAAGGAAGTATTGGATACTGCAGAAGTCAAACGCCTTGTTGAATCGGTTGTAAAGGATACTCTCTCTAAAACAAAAGCAGAAGTGATTGCAAAACCGACTGCAGATGTAGCCATTAACCTCGATTACATTTTGAAACATCCAGGCACTGAAGATGATATTACTCTCGAAGAGGGAGATGAATTGATCATACCACGGATCAACAATACAGTAAATGTTAGTGGCGAAGTATTTAAACCGCTTGACATCATGTATGAAAGTGGCAGATCAATGAAACAATATCTTTCTGATGCAGGAGGCATTACACCGAATGGCAAAAAGAACAAGGCATTTGTAATTTATGCCAACGGCAGGGCGGCAAAAATGAAAAAGTCGTGGGGCTTCTTTAAGATATACCCCAAAATATATCCCGGGTCCAGCATTTTCGTGCCCGAAAAACCTAAAAAGGAAGGACTTGACATAGCAAAAGCTGGAATTCTCATATCTGCATTAACCGCATTGGTTACAGCAATTGCGCTGATCGTGAATTAGAGACTGTTATACTTTGACAATAAATACTCAAACCCTTACAAAAAAATTATCTACGGAGAAATGGCATTTTGAATTCATTTTAAATCTGATGGAAATATCTTTTTTCTTAAGGGTAAGATGTAAACTGATATCAAAGCTCAGGTAAGTAAAGCAACACTTTCAGCAAAAGCAAAATTAGAATGGGTTGCTATTGAGGTGAAGTGGTGAATCTGTGTCAGTCATAAATCAAAACTTTTGTGTGACTGAGGTGGCGAAGCTATGTAAGTAAAAGTGAAAAAAATTATAGTATTAGACGGTCTGGATTTTAAATAACTTCTTCAATTATTAATATGTCACAAAATCCACAACAACAAGAAGACGAAATTTCTCTAAGGGAACTGATAGTAAAGCTCCGGGAAATATGGAACTATCTGATTAAAAGATGGGTAATAATCGTGATTGCTGGAATACTTGGCGGAGGGATTGGATTTACTTACGCATGGCTGCAACCGGTGAAATATATGTCTCGTGTAAGTTTTGCTGTTGAAGAAAGTAAATCCGGAGTTGGTGGATTAGCTGCTATTGCCGGGCAGTTTGGATTTGATATTGGCGGCAGTAGCAGTGGCGGTGTTTTCTCAGGCGATAATATCATACTTTTCCTGAAAAGCGAAAGCTTATGCAAAGAAACCCTTCTTACCAATTATGATTCCACAGGGAATGAAACATTAGCTGATAAGTATGCGGAAGCGAATGAACTCAAAGCAGCCTGGTTAAAAAATAGAAAGATAGGTAAGATCAACTTTGCGCAATACAAAGATGGAAGACTTCCAAGATTAGAAGACAGTTTGATGCAGATCATTGTGAAAAAGATCTTAAAGAAAGAGCTGGTTGTTGGGAAGCCTGATAAAAAAGCCTCATTTATCGAAGTAAAGGCAATTATGCAGGATGAAGTATTGAGCAAATATTTCAGCGACCATTTAGTTAGGATTGCAACTGACCGTTATGTTGAATCGAAAATAAAAGTTAAGGCATTAAATGTTGACAGGCTTCAACAAAGAGCAGACAGCTTAGGGGCGTTATTGAACAGCAGAACTTATTCTTCTGCAGCCACGCAGCAAAACCTTATTGATGCGAATCCTGCTTTGCGGATGGCGCCTGTAGCGGCTGAGATTAGTGCAAGAGATAAGACCATGATCGCGACCATATTTGCAGAAGTGACGAAAAATCTGGAGATCGCAAAAGTGGCTTTAAGCCAGGAAACTCCAGTAATACAAATGGTTGATCAAAGCAGTTTTCCACTGAACAAAGAAAAGACCAGCAAGCTAATGTCACTGGTTATAGGCGGTTTTATAGCTGGATTATTCTGCCTCGCATTCCTTTTGATGAGGAGATGGTGGAAAAGCCAAATAATTTAGTTGAGGGAGTGGAATTTTATTTTAAAATGGTTACTGCACTATTTTAAAATATCTACACAATTAAAATAACAATCAAAAATACAGTGGCGTAAAATGTTTTTTTTTGGATCACTAAAAAAAATTAATAGTAAGGAAATAGGAAGCATTCAATTGAAAAAGAATATTACAATTTCTTTTTTGGCGAAAGGGTTGGGTATTCTTATAAATTTTTTACTTGTTCCAATAACGATTGCTTATGTTGATCAGACAAAATACGGCATTTGGTTGACATTGGCATCCATTCTAACATGGCTTAGTTTTTTTGATATTGGCATGGGAAATGGCTTGAGAAATAAATTGACAATTGCTATTGCGTTGAAGGAATATAATGATGCAAAAAAATACGTTAGTACTACCTATGCAATTTTACTTGCTATTTCCTTATCCATTTTCATTATTTTCTCCTTTATAAATCCTTATATCGACTGGAATAATTTTTTGAATATTCCATCTAATATTGACGAGAATATTCATTTACTTCTTTTGATTGTATTAGGCGCCTTTTGTATTCAGTTTGTAGTACAGCTTTTAAATACGGTACTGACCTCTATACATGAACCAGCTACAGCGGAGTTTGTAACTTTTTTAGGGCAAGTTGTACTTTTAATAACAATTTTGATTTTAAAATATACAGTAACGGGAAGCTTACGAGTATTAGTAATGACATTTAGCATGGTTCCTGTAGCTGTTATTTTTATTGCAGGAATAATTTTTTATAACACCAAACTTAAAAACATAGCTCCATCTTTTAAAAGCATAGACCTGGGTTTCGCAAAACATATATTCAATGTTGGAGCAGTTTTCTTTTTTATTCAGGTTGGGGCACTAATATTATTCCAGACGGATAATATAATCATTGCGAAAATTTTAGGACCAGAATCTGTTACAAAATTCAACATTGCATACAAATTATTCTCTGTAATAATCATTGCGTTTGGAATTATTATGACGCCCTATTGGAGTGCGTTTACAGATGCGTATGCAAGGAAAGATTTTGAATGGATTCGGAATCGTATAAGACATTTGCGAAAGATATGGCTATTTACTGCTTTTATCATAGTCCCATTACTTGTTATCTCAGCAAAATTACTTTTTAAAATTTGGCTCGGTGATATGGTGAAGATCAATAATACTCTTTCAATAGCAATGGGTAGCTATGCAATTTGTTATACTTGTTTAGCGCTGAATTGTTATTTCCTGAATGGAATTGGAAAACTAAGAATACAATTACTCTTATATTTCCCGGTCATTGTAACCAATATTCCATTGGGAATAATGCTTGGAAAATTTTGGGGTATTGAAGGAGTCGTGCTTTCAAATATCATAACCTTTATTTTTATGAATGTTGTGCTATGGATACAAACAGATCGGATATTAAAGGATAAGGCTTACGGAGTTTGGAATTTATAGCCGGCACTTAGTGTATTCGAAACTGAAACTCTCCTGTACATATTTCTCTTTTTAATTTTAATCTTTTTGAGGAAGTAGAGAAATAGAAGGGTATCCTTTTTTGAGCTTATTTATGCAGAAAATTATCTTTTATACAGTATTTGCATTAGCTTTCTTAATAGGTGGCGCTATTTTCTTATTTTTTAATATTCCATTTCGTTTATTCTATTTAGCACCTTTGGTGTTTTTAGTAGTCCCTATATACGGAATTAAAATAGGAATTGTTGAAAAGGTTTTTCTTCTTTTCCTTGTTGAAATAATTGCCTCAGCATTATTGAATCACGTAAGCCTTGGACAGCTTTTAAGTTTTTTAAGGTTTATCGGAATACCATATTCCATGTATTACTTATGCAAAAACTACATCAATGAGCGTAATATAAAAATGATAATTAAGTTATGTATTATGGTGGCTTGTCTGCAGCCTCCATTGGTTTTTATACAACAAACATTTTTTGAACCGATAAATTCATTACTTCCGGCTAAAACACAATATTCAATTGAAAGTAAAATGGATTTCTCGTTTGGAACCTTTTATGTTTCCGATGATCCGTCAATGAGTTTTTTTCTTATGGGATTGATTATTTTTTTATTATTTGATAATGGCAATAACCAGTTTATAAAAAACCGTTTATTGTTGGCGGGATATTTTACACTGGGTGTACTGTTATCAAATTCGCAACTATCTAATGTATTGGTGATATTGATTTGGACGATTTTTTTATTTCGAAGATTTAAAATAAGGAATTTAGTAAAATCTCTGGCAATTGTAACTGTTGCAATATTGTTGATATTAAGTTTGGGATTTTATGACTTCCTAAAGTGGAAAATTTCTAATGCTGTGGCACAGGCCTCAATTGAGTCGATTCAAAGTGCATCAGGGGCGGGCTTTGAAGAAGGTCAATATGAAAGAACAGCCGCAATATATTTTTATTTAACGCAACCGTTGAAGATATTCGGTGATGGGCCATCTGCCTACTATGACGCTTTAAGCCGTGAATTTACATTAGGAAATACTGGACAGGTTTTTACCTTGTATGCCGAAGTTGGAATAATAGGACTTTTATTTGGATATTGGATTGCTTATGCCATGAGCCGCCGAAGAAGTGCATCTAAAAGCATGGCTTGGGGTTGTTTTTTATTAATCAGTGCACTTACAGTTACAACGTTTGTTTTAACTGATGCCAGCATTGTTTTGGCCTATTGTATTTTTTTAAAAACAAATTTAATTTCTAGTAACATACAAACTGCGTGAATATTTTAAGAGTTATGAGGATGAATTGGGAATGAGGAGATCTTTATTTTATCTATTGAAATATTTAATTGTTTTGTGCAAATGAGCATATATGGTATTAAATTTCGTTAATAATATTAGTTTTAAATGGGAAAACTTGAGCGATTAAATTCATTACTTCAAAGATTGGGTTTTGAAATGGTGCGTTATGATAAGGGAACCAATGGCATATTAAGGCGTAATGGTATTTTCGAAAAATACAATGTTGATCTAATTATTGATGTTGGAGCAAACACCGGGATTTATGGAAAAGAGGTAAGACAAGTGGGATATGATGGCCAAATCGTTTCATATGAGCCTTTAACTAATGCTTTTGAGAAGTTGATCGTGAATATAAAAAACGATTCCAGGTGGAAGGCTTACAATTTTGCTTTAGGATCGGAGAACAGTAAGCAATTTATAAATGTCTCTGCCAATTCGCATAGCAGCTCAATTTTAGAAATATCAGATACACATACCAAGGCCGAGACCAGTGCTGCTTATGTTGGAAAACAAGAGATTCAAATTAAGACACTTGATTCTGTTTTTGATGATATCAAGGGGAGGTCCAGTGAAATATTCCTAAAAATAGACACGCAGGGCTTTGAATTAAATGTATTGAAAGGGGCTGAAAATTCATTAGGCAAAATTCATACTATACAATTGGAGATGTCTTTACAACCTTTATATGTCGGGCAACCGCTTTATAAAGATCTAATGGCTTTTTTGCATTCTAATGATTATACACTCCTTGATGTTGAACCGGGATTTGCGGATTCAAAGACGGGCTCATTGCTTCAGTTTGACGGAATTTTCCGGAAGTCTAAATTTATAAAATAGACATTCATGGAAAGCTTAAACCAGCGTATTGAAAATTTTGTAGTGTGATTTTTATTATCATCTCCGTATATAATCGTAAAGAATTAACGAGCAATTGTCTTAACAGTTTACTGAGACAAACATTTAAATATTTTGAAACAATTATTATTGATGACGGCTCAACGGATGGAACTTCAGAGATGATAAGTGAGAAATTTCCCGGTGTGCATATTTTAAAAGGGGATGGAAATCTATGGTGGGCTGGGGCCACCAATGTAGGAATTGAATATGTTTTAAAGAACAGGAAAGCTAATGATTCTGACTACATTCTCACATTAAATAATGATTTGGAAGTGCCCGAAAAATATCTTGAAGCTCTTGCATACAATGCTTCAGTCTACAAAAGATCAATCCTGGGATCGGTCTCTCTTGATATAACCAACCCTGAACGGATGAATTTTTGTGGAATATCCTGGAATGAGTTTACAGGAAAATATCATGAAAAGGCAAAAGGTTATAAATATTTATACAAGGAATTGATCGATCAAAGGCAAGTAATAGATTCAGATATGCTTCCGGGCAGAGGTACACTCATCCCAATAAGAGTGTTTAATGAAATTGGATCATACGACTCCACTAACTTTCCTCAATACGCTGCGGATGAAGATTTTTCATTGAGAGCCAGAAAAAATGGATGGAAGTTGATAATTCCAACAGACATATATCTTAAAAGTCATATTACCGCAACAGGTATAAACATGGAAAATGTTCAGTTTAGTTTATCCTATTATAAACAATTATTTTTTTCAATTAAATCGCCTTTAAACCTGAAAATCAGATACAGATGGGCAATGAAGAATACACCACTTAAAATTTTCTATTTTCTTCTTGAATGTTCGAAATTATTTCTTTCAGTTTCTTTTAAAACAATTAAAGTAATACTAAAGTAGCAAATGCTTCAAATAGTGACTTTTATTTGAAGCGAAAACTGCACTAAAATTGGCTGGAATAGCAGACAATGTTCTTTTCAAAATTTTATAATAATGAGATCAAAATTTCTTTTTCTTAAACGCATTTGGATTTTTAGCTTTCTCTACAGGGTATATTTTGCCTCCAGCTATTTCAATAAAAAATACTGGCAAATATTCAAATGGGGGTTTACATCTAATGAAGCTACTAATTTCACTTACAATCTCACCGATGAAAATTTACTTTATTTAGCACATACAGTTGCTCTTGTTCTCAATAAGAAGCCAGAAGAAATAAAGATGTACATAGACGAGTTAAATAATGACCTCGAATTAAAAAATCATATTGTCACGGTTACAGCTAACAGCTCTTTAAAGAAATATGCAGATAAACAAGTTCATTTTGCCAAAAGATTAGGATGGTACGCTTTTGCAAGAGCTATGAAGCCAGAGTTAATTGTAGAAACAGGTGTCGATAAGGGTTTAGGTTCTGTAGTATTATGTAGTGCATTACTTAGAAACAAAGCAGAAGGATTCGAAGGGAAATACATAGGGACCGATATTAATCCCAAAGCCGGATATCTTTTGCAGAGCAAGTATGCAACGGTTGGTAAAATAATGTATGGCGATTCAATAGAGTCGTTAAAAACAATTGGCGATAAAATTGATTTATTTATTAATGATAGTGATCACTCAGCTGAATACGAGTATCAGGAATATAAGACCATTAAAGAAAAAATTACCGGGAAAACAATATTATTGGGAGATAACTCTCATGTTACTGATAAACTTGCTTTATTTGCTTTAGAGGAAAAAAGAAAATTTGTTTTCTTTAAGGAAAGTCCTAAAGATCATTGGTATCCTGGTGCTGGTATAGGAATTTCATTTAGTTAAGAATGAAATGATGATTTATATAATTGCAAATGAGATCTGGATCAGCGGATGAGACAAATGATTTGACTACTAAAGAATTCCTGGAAGCTATTTTTATAGGACTCAATACGTGGTCACATAGGTGATAAAAAATTCAAATCCGTAAATTGAAAGAGGTTATAATCATTCAAAGAATATTTCCAGATTACCAAAAGGCGATATTAGATGCTGTTTATTTAAAGAGTAAGTTTACTCTTTTGCATAGCTGCAATAAATCGGGTATAAAGCAAGTCAACTCGCTCTATTCTAAACAAATAAATAAATGGAACTATTGGAAAGGGGACACTCATTTATTTCTTCATGTTTTCGGGTATATAAGAAAAAACAAACCCAAAATAATTGTTCATGAATTAGCCGTAGGCATTTTGTCACTTCCGCTTGTATTGTTAGCAAGAAAGATATTGGGGTATAAGTTTGTTCTTTGGGGACATACTTATAATCGCAAGATTGGGTTTGACCCCAAAAAAAACCTGAGTGATAGATATAGATTATGGCTGCAAAAAAAAGCAGATGCTATTATAACCTATTCTAATAGCGAGAAAGAGGAATTAATTAATTGGGGAATTGATAGAAATAAAATCTTCCCTGCACTCAACACTCTAGCCACTGATAAGTATTTACCAATAAGAAACAGCTTTGAGAAAATTGGTAAAGAAAGTATTAAGCAAAACCTTGGTTTTGTACACCAATTTAACTTAGTCTTTATTGGGCGTCTGAATGAAGATAAGTGGCCACAATATGCGATTGATGTACTTAATGTGTTGCTTAATAAGAAATCTCTTTCAATTGCTTTGCATTTTGTAGGTTCAGGTAAAATGGAAAAATCGTTATTGGAACATTCAAATAAAAACGGATTACAGAACAATGTTTTTTTTCATGGCGAGATTTACGATGAAAATAGATCGGGTGAACTGCTTTTTGCATCTGATATGATGATCATGCCTGGATATGTTGGGCTATCGGTAAATCATGCGTTTTGTTTTGACTGCCCTGTAATTACTTTCGAGCAGATCAATAATGTGCCGGCTCATTCACCTGAAATTGAATATATTATTCACGGGAAAACAGGATTTATTGTCAGACACAAAAATATTGAAGATATGGCCGAGACTATTTATAATTATTTAAATGATGAAAAATTGAAAAGGGAAATTAAAATTCATATTCGAAACATGATTGAAAATGTTTGTCCTATGGAAAAATTAATCAGTGAATATATTAATGCAATTAATTATGTTTCTAAAAAATGAGAAGGAATGGCCTATAAAATAAATCTGCAAACATTTACCGATACCAGAGGTAATTTAACTGTAATTGAGAAGACCATCCCTTTTGATATAAAACGGATATTTTACATCTATGGCGTTGACTCTTCTGTGAGAGGCGGGCACAGACATCATACAACGGTGCAGGCTGCAATTTGTTTAAAAGGGAGTTGTGCTATTTATTGTAATGACGGCAAAGGGAAGTCCGTCTTTGAATTAAATGCACCTTGTCAATGTTTAGTTCTGGAACCTCATGACTGGCATACCATGTATAATTTTTCTGCTGATGCTATATTGATGGTACTGGCTTCTGAATACTTTGATCAAAACGACTATATATTTGAACCTTATGAAAATGATTGAATACGAAAATTTGGCTAAGTTGAATGCGCCTTTCTTTGATGATTTTCAAAATGAATTTAAAAACGTTATGGAATCGGGATGGTACATTCTGGGTAATAAGGTTAAGGAGTTTGAAAACGATTTTGCTGAATATAATAATTCTAAATATTCCATTGGCGTAGCTAATGGATTGGATGCACTTATCCTTGCAATCAAATCACTGGATATTGAACCAGGTTCTGAAATACTTGTTCCCTCTAATACTTACATAGCTACTATACTTTCAATTATTCATAATAACTGCAAGCCGGTATTGGTAGAGCCCGACATCGCAACATATAATATAGATCCTTCTAAAATTGAAGAAAAAATTACAGATAAGACCCGCGTTATACTTGTTGTTCACCTTTATGGCAAAATTTGCGCAATGGATGAGATAATTGAAATCGCCAGAAAGCATAATTTATATGTTGTAGAAGATTGTGCACAATCACATGGAGCAATGTTGAAAAATAGAAAAGGGGGGACTTTCGGAGACATAAATGCATTTAGTTTTTATCCTACCAAGAACCTGGGCTCATTAGGAGATGCTGGTGCTATTGTGACTGATTCGGAAAAATTAGCCGAAAAAGTTACTGTCTTGCGTAATTATGGGTCCTCAAAAAAATATTACAACCAGGTTGTTGGATTTAATTCCCGACTGGATGAACTACAGGCTGCCTTTTTGTTGGTTAAACTAAAACACCTGGATCAGATCAATCAACATAAAAGAAATTTAGCATCACTCTATTTCAAATATCTGAAAGAAGATTTTGTGAAACCTGTTATGCATCCAGATTATTATGACGTATATCACATATTTAATATAAGGCATCCACAACGTGATAAACTAAAACAGTACCTTTTGAAGCATGAAATAAAAACAGAAATTCATTATCCTGTGCCGCCTGTAAAACAAAAAGCCATGGAAGGAATTTTTGAAAATGCAATTGTTACACCCGTGGCAGATGAGATACATGATACTACACTAAGTTTGCCTATTTCCTATTTTCATAAGGAAGATGAAATACTTCGGGTTATAGAAATTCTTAACCAGTATTAAAAAAATCAGTTGAGACATTTTTGCACTTTATTTAATTCTGCATATCAATTTCATTCTCAACTCTTATACGAGTCGATTTGTGAGAATGATAGTATTGATAATTTACAATTCTACTTTTTCTGTTTTGATAAGGATAGTTTTACCTATTTCAGGAATTTAAATTTAAAAAACGTTAACCTTATTTCCGTCGAAGAACTTGAAAGCTTTCTTCCTGAATTAAAGAAGGTAAAACCTGAAAGAAATCTGGCTGAATATTTTTTTACATCTACTCCGGCGATATGTAAATATGTATTCGGAAATTATTCCACGGTAGATGAAATTGTTTATTTGGATGCTGATCTCTTTTTTTTTCAATCTCCGGAAATATTATTTACCGAGATCGGCAAGTCATCTATTTCGATCATTCCTCACAGGTTTAATTTTATTAATTATTTTAGAAATATTTACGGGTATTACAATGTTGGATGGGTCTCCTTTAAAAAAGATCAGGACGGAATTGGATGCCTGGATAAATGGTATAAGGATAATCTTGAATGGTGTTTTGACAGGCTTACTTTTAAGAAATATGCTGATCAGAAATATTTGAATTATTGGGCAAGGGATTTTAATAATATTTGTGTTGTAAAAAATAAAGGAGCAAATGTTGCACCATGGAATGTGGGAAATTATAAAGTCGGTTTGAGAAACGTAACTATATGTGTTGATGATACGCCGCTGGTTTTCTATCATTTTGCCAGCTTGAAATTTATAGATGATGGTTACTATACTACCATTTCCTCTTATTTTTCTTTTGTTACACCGGAAATAAATAAACTTATTTACTATCCCTATATTAAACGTTTACAAGGACTGGGTTTTAAACCAAGAATTAGCGTCAGGCTGAACAAAAATCTTGTGATTAGAAGGATGCGAAAAATTGTCAGGCATTTTTGTAACGATAATATTACTGTTGATAATTAATAAAAGCACAATAAGAGATTGCAAAAACCATAGCAGAAAATCGGGGCAGTAATTTTAAATTATGAATAGCCACATAAAAATTTTAGGCAATAAGATAGATTGTTTCAAGGGATATCCGGAATTGTACAGTAGCATATTCGAAAATTATAAAGCGGGTAAAATTCAGAGAGGTTATGTAACTGTCAATAATGTTCACACCATGATGTTGGGATTCTGGGATGCATCTTTCCGGGCTATAATCAATAGTGGGTACTTATCAATACCTGACGGCAAGCCGTTGGAGATTGTGGGCAGGTTGAAAGGAGAGAAAGAAATTTCGAGACTGTTCGGGCCCTCTCTTATGGAAAAATTTATTGACTGGGGAAGGAGGGATGGTCTTTCACATTTTTTTTTTGGCAGTTCCGAATTGACCTTGTTGAAATTAAAGGAAGCAATTGAATTAAAATATCCGGGAACTAAAATTACTGGCATGTTATCGCCGCCATATAAACCAGTAGATGAATGGGATCATAAAGAACTTATTCAATCTATAAACGCAGCAAAACCTGACTTTATCTGGATAGGGCTAGGAGCTCCTAAACAAGAGTGGTGGATGTATAATCATTGCAACAAAATAGAGAATGGTATTTTGTTTGGAATAGGGGCTGGCTTTGATTATCTGGCAGGAAATACGAATCATGCCCCTGTATGGATGAAAAAATTAGCATTGGAGTGGCTTTATCGCCTCATTCAAGAGCCTCGCAGACTATGGAAACGTTACCTCAAAACAATTCCGCAATTTATTTTTTTTGCTTCGCTCGAATTGTTGGGGATAAAATTTAGAAAGGCATAAACCGCCATTTAATTACCGCTATACATCATAGAATGGACCTAAAAAACTTTCTTCCTCCTGTTGTGTCTGATTTCATTCGTAAAAACCGGAGAGTAGTAACATATAAAAGTTACGAAGAGGCACTTTCTCATTGTACCAGGAATGCTTATCAAAACGAAGAATTGTGCAATATAATTGCCGATAAAACGCTCAATCATCTTGAATCGTTGAAAAAGAAGCCATTTACTTTGAATCCAACGACAGTTTATCTGGCATTTGCATTAAATTATTTTGCAAATGTGCATGACAAAAAAAGCATTACAGTTCTTGATTTTGGCGGAGCTTGCGGTGCGCATTATTACGAAGTGAGAAGCGTTCTTTCGCAAGCAATTTCGTTGAATTGGATTGTGATCGAAACAGAACAAATGATTCGCTCAGCCACCAGTCGGGGATTTGCAAATAGCGAATTAAGTTTTATGACTTATATAGATGATATTGAAGAGGCGGTCGATTTTGTTCATAGTTCCTCTGCACTGCAATACGTTTCAGCGCCGTATGATTTTCTAAAAAAACTGATTGATGTAAGAGCAAAAATGATTCTACTCAACCGGATGATGTTTAATAAAAACAACTACGATGTAATTACGATACAGCGATCTTTTCTTTCTTCCAATGGGCCAGGGAAATTACCGCCGAAATATACAGACAAGCGAATTATGTATCCGCATACAACGATGGCTATTGATAGGATGAACTCGATGATGATCAATAATGGATATGAATGTCTGTCTGAGTTTGATGAACCATCTGGAAAATTCTCACTGGGGAAAGAGGAAATTTTGGGGAAAGGGCTATTATTTATCAAAAAGTGATTTTGTTCGTCGAAAGTTGTAATAAGCATGCCAATTTATATTTATGATGGAATTTTGAACTTGTTTGGAATTACGTTTGAATATTTTGAAGCGCATCAAAAATTTTAATCAACACATATCCAGGCCTAATAAAGCTTCTTCTTACTAAGCATTTAATGTTTTCTGGAAATAGTAAATGATCTCCCCGCCCATCCAAAGCAACGTTCCATCAATAATGTGTGTCATACCCGCAAAGTAAATTGATGGCTAAGATCACATTAAAACACTTATTCGCTTTTTTTCATTTAAGTTAAACTTTCTAAAAGTAGTAAGTCTAAAAATAATAAATTGAGAGAAAGGAGATAACTGCGGTCAAATTCTTTGTTATTTTCTTTAAAACTTGAATTTGGTTAAGTAATTACCCTATACATTTGTATTCATTTTGTAGCAAAATTCGGAATGCCTGTGAAAACTTAAGGTTAAGGTGCATTTTTAGTAAGAGAGATTTAATTATACTTCTACCAATCTCTTCTTGCTCAATTTGAATTATAGGCTCTGATTGCTGGCCATTTTCCTTTGGCGGGAATCCTTTTGGATTCCACCAGGAAACCACTGTAAACCATACTTATGCGTATTTTAAACTTCGGTTCGAAAACCAAAATTATTGCTGATCTTACTTTACTATCTATTATTCTCAGTGGAACTCAAAGTTTATATTCATCCAGTGGATACATTTTTTTTGAAACACAAAATGCTTTAATTCTTTTAATCTGCCTTACATCCTGGTTCCTTGCTGCTAATGCTTTGGGTCTCTATAATGATTTTCGGGCAAAACCTTTTTCTTCAGAATGGGTGGTGTTTCTCAAAACACTTGTTTTATACACTTTGGTGGTTTCGTTTATCTTCTTTCTCTTTTTTGGTAAACTACCTTATATCCGCTACATTTTATCTGTGCATTGTGCACTGATTTTTCTTTTTGCACCTGTTCAGAAATTATTCATCCGGGTCATGCTGAAAGTATTATTGAACAGGAATGAAGCCGTTAAAAAGGTTTTGATTGTCGGTGCAGGTGAAGTAGGAATGGATTTTTATGAGCGATATATTAAAAACGAAAATTATGGTTTCAGGCTCACCGGATTTGTCGATGATAAAAAGAATCCGACCCTGAACGGTAAATATCTTGGAAACACTTCAGAAATCGAGAAGGTGGTTAACCGTCATGAGCTGGACGAAATTATCCTGACCTTACCTATGGACGATGAAAGGCAAATGAAGAAAATTGTATCAGTGGGCGAAAAAGCAGGGAAAAGAATTCGTATCATTCAGGATTACCAGCACCTTGGGGCGTCCAATCTTCATGTAGATAAATTAGGGACATTGACTGTCATTACTCTACGAGCCTTGCCTCTTGACATCCGGGACAACCAAATTTTTAAACGTTTATTCGACATTGTATTTTCTTTTGTTGTAGCTGTTTTTTTTCTTTCATGGATGATCCCAATTATCAGTATTCTAATCAAACTGAGTTCCAGGGGTCCAGTTTTTTTTAAACAAGTGCGTCTAGGTTTGAATAACAAACCTATTATGTGTTATAAATTTCGATCAATGACCACTAAAAGCAGGGAAGTAGATGAAAGTGGGAATTTCATTCAAGCCTGCAAAAATGACCCAAGGGTAACTGCCATCGGGAGGTTCCTGCGAAAAACAAATTTGGATGAATTGCCCCAGTTTTTTTGTGTATTGAGTGGTTCAATGTCGGTAGTTGGGCCAAGGCCACATCCCGTAGCGCTGAATTTAAAGTCAAAAGACTACGTGGAGAATTATATGAAGCGTCATTGGGTAAAACCAGGTATTACAGGTTGGGCACAGACACAAGGTTACCGTGGCGAAACACGGAATCCTATTATGATGCAAAAAAGAGTTGAGTCTGACCTTTGGTACATCGAAAACTGGTCTTTTTGGCTTGACTTACAGATAATTTTGCAAACATTGGTTAATATGGTAAAGGGCGAAGAAAATGCATACTGATATTTATCGGACATTGTATGAAAAATAATTTGAGTAAAACAAGTCTGATAAATTTGAAAAAATTTTACATTTCAAATTGCGGAGTCCTTGATTAATCTTCATAATCTTTTAGGACACTGAATCATGCTCTAAATTTTCATGTTCTTGAAATTATTCTACAAATATTTTATTTCCTGCCTTTTTTTATTTTTTTGTTTAAAATCGTTCACGCAAACCCTGCCTGTCGGTAGCCCAGTGCTGGAGGAAACTTGGAGAAGAAAGCAAATAAAAGGCGAAAGAGATATCAATACTTCTTTCACAGTCAGGCCCCTTTATACAGGAATTAATCTGCATTTTGATTCTCTGTATAATCCATCAAATTATTTATCGGATAGTAGTAGTGAATCGACAACGGCTACAAAAGATAAAAGCCTGATGCACCTGCTACCAATTGTTTTCAAACAACAATATAACACTCACCATCCTTATGGATGGAATGACGGGGCTATGATCCAGGCAAGGGGTTATCAAACAATAGTGACGACAGGGCTTTATGCTAAAATTGGGATTCTAAGTATACAACTTCAGCCTGAACTCGTATATGCTCAGAATAAAGACTTCGAGACTTTTCCTTCTTCACATACTGATACCATTTGGCGCAGCTATTACAATACTATTTTAAATGTGACTGACATTCCCGAAAAATATGGTAATAGCAGCTATACAAAACTTTTTCCCGGACAGTCCAGCATACGATTAAATTTAAAAAAGCTTTCTCTCGGAATTTCAACGGAAAATCTTTGGTGGGGTCCCGGCATAAGAAATGCTATAATCATGAGCAATAATGCACCGGGATTTCCGCACCTAAGTTTTAATACCACCTCTCCTATATTTTCACCTATCGGCTCGTTTGAAGGACAGATAATTTCAGGATTTTTGAAAAACTCAGAGATATTGCCTGACGATACCTCCCGGACATTTAACGGTCAACAACTTTATGTACCCAAAAGCAGAGATAAAAGGTATTTGAATGGAATGATAATGACCTGGCAACCCAAATGGACAAAAGGATTGCACCTAGGTTTTACAAGAATGTTTTATCTCTATGAATCGGATATAGAGTCGTCCTTTAACGGCTATTTACCTGTTATTGGGAGCTTTTTTAAAGGAAATACCAACAATGAAGATGATAAAAAAAGGGATCAGCTGCTTTCTGTTTTTTTTAGACTGGTTCTTCCTAAGGATCATGCTGAATTTTATCTCGAGTTTGGTCGTAACGATCATTCCCAGAACTTTAATGATCTGTTACAGGAGCCAGAGCATTCAAGAGCTTATATATTTGGAGGAAAAAAAATATTTACTACTCGCAAGAATACCGATTTAGAAATAATGGCGGAGTTTGCCAACTTCCAATTACCGTCCACTATGTTGGTCAGGGAGCAGAATAGCTGGTATGTTCATCACCAGGTTCTTCATGGCTACACGCACCTCGGTCAGGTAATGGGCGCCGGCATCGGTCCTGGAGCAAATAGTCAAACTTTTGCTATTAACTGGATAAAGGGAATAAAAAGAACTGGTGTGATGCTGGAAAGAGTAGTCCATAACAATGATTTTTACTATGCGGCTTTTGCACCCAAACGTAATTATCAAAATCATTGGGTTGATCTTTCAATTAATGTAAATAAAAACTTTTTTTACAAAAGGTTTGTTTTTGATGTCAATATTGCATTAGTCAGATCGCTAAATTATCATTGGGTAAATGTAAATCCTGACTCGGGAAACGAAGTCAAGAAAAATGTTATGAATGTATTCGCAAACATTTCAATGCAATACCAGTTTTAATTTTGATAGGCTGATTTTCATTTTAAACAGGGTTAGATTATGCCGACGATACTGATAGAAAAGAAACAACTCTCTCACTCTTTTCTTTTCTCCATTTGTTCCATTGTGACTAATATGCGAGAATACGGGGAAATGAAGCAAAGTTTTGAAAAATGTGATTTTATTGAAAATTGTGAATACCTGCTTGCTGATAATACTAACGGCAACAAGTTTTCAGCTTATGAAGCAATTGCCACTTTTATAAAGCAGTCGTCTGCCCAATACCTTATCGTGGTCCACCAGGATGTTCGTTGTATTGATAATAAAGAGCATCTGATTGAATGTTTGGAGAAGCTTACACGCATAGATAATAAATGGGCAATATGCGGTAATGCAGGTAGCATGGGTTATCATGAAGAGAGATTTTACCTGGATGATGTGGGCAAAGAAATAATAACAGAAGGATTGCCCGCCCAGGTAACGAGCCTTGATGAAAACCTCCTAATTATCAACCGGGATACTAATCTAACATTGTCTGCTGATCTTACAGGGTTTCATTTATACGGAACCGATCTCTGTCTCGTGGCTGATTTTTTGGGGTATAGCAGTTATGTTATTCCATTTATGGTAAAACATCTGAGCCCTGGCAATAAGGAAGAGTTGATGGCCTATAAGAAAACTTTTATCCGACAATATGGGAAAAAACTAAGAGGTCGGTTTGTAGAAACTACCTGCACGAAATTTTATTTATCCAATTCTGAAAGGAAGAATATATTATTCAATGGCTGGCCGTTTTTTTCCTTCGTTAAATTATTGCAGCGAATCGGTTTTCGCTGGCGACGCATTACTTCGAAAAATAATTCTTACAAAACAGTAAGAAGAAAAATCGGCAATTTCTAGAATTTGATTTAATCGCAGCTTTTCACCAAAATATTTTTTAGAAATCTGTTTACAATTACTGAGGAAACTTCACTGACCAATTTTTTGTATCCTGTTAAATCAGTTGCCTCGTTCAACATCCTGGTTGATTGACTGATTTTATTAACCTCAAGAGGTAAAATTTTTATCACTTTTCTTAAATAGAAGAGTGATAATGCTTGAAACCTATCCCTTTTTCAGTACAATTCTTTTATTTAGGCGACGTATTATTTCTTTGTAGACTAATAATGATAAGATAGCAGAAACTATCCCAATACACATTCCTGCAAAAATATCAGTGGGAAAATGCTGAGCAAGATAAACTCTTGAATAGCCAGCTAACGAAGCAAGTAAAGGAAGGATCACAGACCAAGTTTTTCTATTTATTATATAGGCCATAATAAGTGCCATAGCAAATGCTGTTGTTGTGTGGCCAGAAGGAAAACTGTGAGCTTTTCGCATAGTAACACCATCAACGATATGAACAGGAAAAATTTCAGATAAATAGCTTATTGGCCTTAATTCATCAGGATAAACAACCCGTTTTAAAAATTGGGCCAAGATGGTTGAGATAATAACTCCCGCAACAACTGCGATAAAATATTTCCTTCTATAAAAAAAACAATAAATGCCTAATGGAGCCCACATTAACCCGTCGCCATAGTGGGTAAAATATTTAAAGAATTGGTCGGTTATTTCATTGTGATTGCTATTAATAAGCTGGAATGCTCCGTTTTTTCCAAGCAGAAGAATTATTACACCTGTGCCAATGGCAATGATGGTGGCTAAAATAAATGCAATGCCGAAATTATTTGCCGGTCTTTCTTGGAGCAAGGATAGAATTTTTACAAAAGTAATACGAGTTTAGCAGCTCTCATAATGTGACGCCGGCAAGTTCAAGACTTTTCTTTTTTAATTTCCTTATTTCTACATCTTCAATAATAGGTTCAGGTCCGAGTATAAGTGATACATTATCTTCCTTCCACCATTTTGAATTCTTTAATTCTGAGAAAGGTAGTACTCCAATCAGGTAATTCCGGTTTATATCTGCATGCCACTCTTCGATCCACTCAAATTTCTCTTTTGGGATATATGCTCCATTGTCAAAGCTGATATAGGCTTTCAAATAGAAATCTTCTGTTAGCTTATTGGGCTGGTGATGATAAAGTTTTTTGTACTCGTAATGATAATCGTATCGCAAAGCAGAAATATCACTTAACACGGCGGATCCTGTTGGAAAACTGCCGGCGCCTTTACCGTAAAAAAATTGCTTATCGGAAAAGCCGCTTTCGATCACTACACCATTGTATTCATTTTTTACAAAAGCAAGTTGGTCATTTTGGTTTACAAATTGCGGTAAAACAAATGCAGCCACATCGCCATTATTAAGTTTTTTTGCCTGCGCTACTAGCTTTATTTCATAATGTTTTTCCCTTGCAACAGCTGCGTCATTTTGATTGATGTTTTGTATTCCTGTGAAAACAATATTTTCCGGTCGCTCCACGATCCCGTAAGAATGATTTAACAAGATGCTCCATTTATTCAATGCATCATATCCTTCTACATCCAGCGTAGGATCAGTTTCAGCAAATCCGGATTGCTGTGCCAGCAATAGGGCTTGCTTGAATTCCAATTTATCTTCAAACATTTTTGTGAGAATAAAATTCGTGGTGCCATTTGCAATAGCCTTTACGGATTGCACCAGGTCGTTATCATAATACTCTTCCAGGTTCCTGATAATAGGTATTGAGGCGCATGCAGCTGCTTCGTATAAAAGAGAAAGATTTGTTTGTTTTTGTAGCCCTAAAAGCTCCGGCATATTCTCAGCCAGCATCTTTTTACTTGAGCTTACCACATCTTTCCCGTTTTTTAATGCAGTGGTTACGATCTCAAATGCCGCTTCTGTTTCATTGATCACTTCCACGATCACATTTATCTCCGGATCAAAAAGCAATTCATTTCTGTCTGTTGTAAATAATTCAGCCGGGGCATTTCTTTTTTTATCGGAATGCTTGACACAAATTTTCTTTATCGTAGCCTTTAATGAAGGTGTCTGGTTGAGGATATGATAAAGTCCTTCCCCAACTACGCCAAAGCCGAATAAACCGATCGTAAGATTCTTATGATAACTCATTTTCTATTTTTTATAAATTAAATATGATGATGATCTTGAATATTACTAAAAACAAAAAAGCTCACCCGATAAATCAGGTGAGCTTTTAATATTTTGAAAATTATTTTAAGCTTGAACGCTGACTTATCTATCCCGGTTTATCGGGTTGGAATTGGCACCTTTCCCTTCGTATTGCACAGGTTTTATGTGATCCTGAGCGAAACGAAGAATAGGTTGTCAAGGCTTCATCGGGCCATATCCCTCAGCCTTTCTTGATAAGCATCCTTATGTAATATTTAAGAGCTGGGGCAAAGATAACCGCGAATGCAGGAAGTTCCAAAAAACAAATTACAATCCCCATTTTTTGCAAACAGTTGTTTGAAAGTAAACACTCTGGCGCATTATAGTTACTATCTTCGTTACCCTTTTTAGTATGGCCAAATCAAAAGATAACAGGATTACTGTTGAAGAAATTAATCATGAGACAATTGAGGTGCACGGAGCAAGAGTGCATAACCTCAAGAACATTGATATCTCAATTCCTAAAAATAAATTAGTGGTCATTACAGGGATCAGTGGCAGTGGTAAATCATCACTTGCTTTTGATACCATTTATGCAGAAGGCCAGCGCCGATATATGGAAACTTTCGGAGCTTATGCACGACAGTTTATTGGCGATATGGAAAGACCAGACGTAGATAAGATCACAGGGCTTTCTCCCGTTATTTCTATTGAGCAAAAAACCACAAATAAAAATCCACGTTCAACAGTAGGTACAGTTACTGAGATCTATGATTTTCTGAGGCTATTATTTGCAAGAGTAGGAGATGCTTATTCGTACAATACGGGTAAGCCAATGGTAAAATGGAGCGAAGAAGAAATTGTAGAGAATATTTTTAAAAAATACAAGAGTAAAAAAATATCACTGCTTGCCCCTTTGGTGAGAGGAAGAAAAGGTCATTACCGTGAATTGTTTGAAGATGTTCGCAAAAAGGGTTACTTAAAAGTTAGAGTTGATGGGGAAGTAAAAGACCTGGTTCCTAAAATGCAGGTCGATCGTTATAAGATCCATGACATAGAATTAGTGGTCGATCGTTTACAAGTAACTGATGATCTAAAAGCAAGATTAAGTCAAAGTGTACAACAAACTTTAAAGCTTGGAAAGGACTTGATGTTTTTATTAGTAGATGAAAAGCAGCTTGTACAATACAGTAAGCAATTGATGTGTGAGGACACGGGCATTAGTTATGAGGAGCCATCGCCTAATTCATTTTCTTTTAACTCGCCTTATGGCGCCTGTCCAACCTGCAAAGGCCTTGGAAATATTTTTACAATTGATATGGACCTCGTGTTGCCTGATAAAACACTTAGTGTAAAAGAAGGAGGTATTTCACCATTGGGAGAAGAAAGAGATGCGAGTGTATTTCAACAAGTGGCGGAGTTTGCCAGGAAGTATAAAATAAAACTAGACATTCCGATAGCTAAACTGCCAAAACAACAACTCGATCTACTTTTATTTGGTGATAAGAACATTAGTTCAACAATGGAAGTGGATGCTTCAGATGAAACAGTACCTCATGAGTACACAGGAAGTTATGAGGGAATAGTGCCAATGTTGAAAAGATGGTTTGTTTCAACAAGCAGCACGGAGTTTTTAAGGGATTGGGTACAACAATTCACAACATTAAAAACTTGCAGTAGCTGCAATGGAGCAAGATTGAAAAAAGAAAGCCTTTGGTTTAAAATATTGGGAAGAAATATTTCGCAGCTTGGTGAAATGAACCTTGATAATCTTGCTGCCTGGTTTGATGGTATTGAATTAAGAATTACGGATAAGCAAAAAAACATTGCAAAGGACGTTTTAAAAGAAATAAGAGAACGGCTTCAATTTCTTTTGGATGTAGGGTTAACTTATCTCACACTCAACCGGGCTTCAAAATCATTAAGTGGTGGTGAATCACAAAGAATACGATTGGCAACGCAGATAGGTTCGCAGTTGCAGGGTATTACCTATATTCTTGATGAGCCTTCAATTGGCTTGCATCAGCGGGATAATCACAGGTTAATAGATGCTTTAAAAAATCTTCGTGATATTGGCAATAGTGTATTAGTCGTAGAGCATGATAAGGATATCATGCTGTCAGCAGATCACTTAATTGACATTGGTCCAAAGGCCGGTTTTCATGGTGGAAAAATTGTTGCGCAAGGCATACCTAGTGAAATGCTCAAGCTTGATACACTTACTGCCAGTTATCTCAATGGTCATCATAAAATAGCGGTGCCGGAAGAAAGAAGAAAAGGCAATGGAAAATTTATAGAGCTAAAAGGGGCGAAGGGAAATAATCTTCGCGACTTAGATGTAAAATTTCCTTTGGGAAAATTTATTGTTGTTACTGGTGTTAGCGGTAGCGGTAAATCGACATTGATCAATGAAACACTTTACCCGATCCTGTCAACACATGCTTATGGTTCAAGAGTATCCCCGTTGGAATATAAAAATATAAAGGGACTTGAGCATATTGATAAAGTGATAGAGATCGATCAGTCACCGATTGGTCGTACGCCAAGAAGCAATCCTGCTACTTATTGTGGATTTTTTACAGATATAAGAACATTGTTTGCATCGATCCCGGAAGCAAAGATCAGGGGTTATAATGCAGGTCGTTTTTCATTTAATGTAAAAAGTGGCCGCTGTGATGTGTGTGAAGGCGGTGGCATGCGAGTGATTGAGATGAATTTTCTTCCCGATGTTTATGTGCATTGCGAAAAGTGTAATGGTAAAAGATATAATAGAGAAACACTGGAGATCCGGTACAAAGGAAAATCTATTGCAGATGTGCTTGATATGACGGTAGAGGAAGCAGTAGAATTTTTCCAGCATATTCCTTATATCTATCGGAAAATAAAAGTTCTTGGAGAAGTTGGACTTGGTTACATCACTCTTGGACAAAGTGCAGTTACTTTAAGTGGAGGAGAAGCACAGCGGGTTAAACTCTCAACAGAACTTGGTAAAAAAGACACAGGTAAAACCTTTTATATACTTGATGAACCAACCACCGGTTTGCATTTTGAAGACATTCAGCATTTACTTACGGTTCTTAATAAATTAGTGGATCGAGGCAATACTGTACTTGTTATAGAACATAATATGGATGTTATAAAAGTAGGCGATCATGTTATTGATCTTGGCCCTGAAGGCGGTGATGGAGGAGGAAAGATCTTATTTGAAGGCACTCCGGAAGGCTTAATAAGCTGTAAAGACAGTTATACTGCAGAGTTTCTTGCACACGAAATAAAATAAAAAAACCCGCAGCTTTTCAGGAGGGATAAGGTATAATCGTTTTCAAATGATTGTCGTTAACCAACGGACTTTCATCCAGGGTGTACAGATTAAACTTTTCCTGACTGCGGGAGTTTTTTTGGGTGGTAAATAAAAAGAGCAAAGTAATAAGTGTCCAATAAGGATGGCAGCAGGTGTTCAATAAAATTTTAATACATACATTGAGAGTAACAAATAGAGAACGGATTAGGGTTTTAGTCACCAGGTATGGTATTTTAAAGAGCCCGCTGCCCTTATTGGAACTGCCTTAAATATTGTAAAGAACTATTTAATAATGATCTTTCCAGACTCACTCATCTCATCATTCTTAAAAACCTGGTAAGTATATGTTCCTTTTTCCAGGCCATTAATTTTTTTATGATCTTTCTCATTCATTTTATAATGTACCATTATCGTACCCTCAGAATCAAATACAAAGAAGTCAATCTTTGTAGTTTCTGCATTTTTTACATGCATTACATTTTTTAATAAGTCAGGGTAAATTTTTACCTCTCTTTCTTTTTTTGATGTTTTTGCATTTTTGCTTTCAGTACTTGTGTTTTCAGTTACTGAGCATGACTGGGTAGAACCCAGTAGCAAAGCCAGGCCAAAGAGATAAGACGAATTTTTTATGTAGGATAGAGTAGAGTTTGTTTTCATATTGGGTTCGGATTGGTGTCGGATTAAAAGTAAAGCGGACATCGCAGCTGTCGCAAAGCTTTGCGATTTGGCGAGTTGTTTCCATTCAATCTCCAGCCGAAACGAATTATGGTTGAGAAATATGAATCCATTTCTTTTGGATCGCCACGTTGTTTACCGATATAGGTTCTTGTTATATTACGGAATGGCTCCCGGTTGTGCAATTGATAGGCAACAGGTACATCTGCCGGATCCAGGTATTGCGAAAAGTGAATTGGATCGATATATTTAGTACTTACATCATCAATATAGTCTGTAAATGTTTTGCGATGTAAAATTTCCAGGCCAATGTAAAGATCTTCCTTAATGTAATATTTAAATCCTCCACCCATTGGAATTTCAAGCTGTGTTAAATTATATTCCTTACGATCGGGATATTGTGACATTCCCTGGCCTTCGAGGCGAAGTGGTTTAAGTTCCACCAGTTGTTTTGTGTTCAGGTTATTCGGATCAGAATAATAATAGGCTTTAGGATTAAAATGGAAAAAACCCACGCCTGCAATACCATATGGTCTGAATTTTCCCTGCAAGCCATCATAGTTCTCAAGGAAAACTGTTGGATAGAATTCAAAGCCAAAATAAAGTTCTGTAATTTTTGATTGGAAATATAGATTGCGACGCCATCTTGAAAATTCCCGGCCACCGGAAAGATTTACCTCGTCATCGCTTGCTTCCAGGAATGATCGGTTGAGCGCCAGGCGAAGGCCGAGCCATTCAGAAGGATATACGTTTACATAAAGCCCTTTTGAAAATTTTGTCATCGGCATATCCACGTCAGCGATAAATGGTTTACCAACTCCATGGGATCCGCCAAGATCTCCAAGAAAGAAGGACGGGCCGAGACCAAGTCCGAATTCATATTTTCCATCTTTAAAAGAAATGGATTGTGAATTGGACCAAAGGGACAGAGACAGTAATAAAACCGTAATCATTATACGGCAACTGTGTATAATTGCTCTCATAGATACCAGATTTGTGTTTTTCAACGGAACTTTTAAGATTCCGAAATTTTAGGATTTGGACTGGCGACTAAAGTAGAAAATAAATTCCTACCAATCAATGACGAATAGCGGGTATTTTTATTGCAGTAGCAATAAGAAGTTTTTTTACTCGGTGCTTTTACCAAGAGGTTTTCTCGACATCTCTACGTGTGGAATTCCATCATCTAAATATTCTTCTCCCATCACAATAAAGCCAAATGATTCATAGAAACTTTGCAAATAAACTTGTGCACTTAAAGTGATGGAAATTTTGCCAAAAAGTTTTTCGCAGGCTTCAATTGATCGTTTCATTAACTCTCTTCCTAATCCTGATCTTCTTTTTGATGACGAAGTGACAACGCGGCCAATTGCAGGATCGCTGTATGAAACTCCGGATGGGAGAATTCTTGTGTATGCGACTAATTTATCATCTTCAACTGCCATTAAATGCCAGGCTGATCGATCTTTTCCATCAAGATCTTTATATACACAATTTTGTTCAACAATAAATACTTCATTTCTTAGTTGCAGTATATTATATAACTCATCTAAGGTTAATTCATCAAATCTTTTTATTGTCCAGGTTACCATTTTTTTTATTCGAGTTAAAAATAAGAAATCCCCGCCTGACCCTTTTGAATCATGAGACAGGTTAAAAAATAAGTTGGGCAGGGGCGGGTATTGCATTCAAAACAGTAATTTTAAAAAAACAATTCTATGTCGGTAAATGACCTTAGCCATGTGCATAAGCTTGTCAGCGACTTATTTCATTGGCCCACATCAAAAAGCGAATGGGAAAACTTTAAACTGACTGGTGAGCAAGTTTCATTCTTTAATGAGAATGGCTTTTTGCCAGGGATAAAAATGCTGGATGATGCGCAGGTAAATTTTTTACGTAATGAGCTTTCTGAAATCGCGGATGTGAATCATCCGTCTCATTCATTGTATTATGAATTTCATTCAAACGAATCTGCTGATCCGTCTACTATATTGTTTCATGCACTAGGTGCATGGCGCATTGGGTCAGGCTTCCATGACGTATTATGGAACCCTCGTTTTCTTGTTGCTGCAAGTCAATTATTAGGAAATGTTCCAGTTCGCTTCTGGCATGACCAACTTTTTTGGAAGCCGGCAAAAAAGGGTGGTGTTGTGGCATGGCATCAGGATTATTCATATTGGACAAGAACAAAACCTGTGGCACATCTTACCTGCTGGTGTGGATTGGATGATGCAACAAAAGAGAATGGCTGTCTTCAATACATTGCAGGCAGTCATCTTTGGGGTTTATTGCCAAAGCCTGTTCTTGCAGGAGATATACAAGGCATCAGGGATTTTCTAAATGATGAGCAAAAAAAACAATTTGACAATCCGCAATATGCAGAGGTAAAAGCAGGCGAAGCGATCTTTCATCATTCATTGACATTACATGGTTCAGGAGAAAATAAAAGTGATAAGCCAAGAAGGGCTTTTGTGATAAATGCTTTTGCTGATGGAGTTATTTCCGATTCAAATGAACCTTTGCTTGAGGGAGTACCTGTTGTGCAGAAAGGAGAGAAGATGCAGGGACAATTTTTCCCATTGTTATTTGATCCACCACGTCAATTGGAATAAAGCTTTCCTTCGCCTTTATTATATCTTATTGTGTCATTATGTTTACCCAGCGTCAAATTCTCTTTTTTAAAAATTACTTTTTTAGGACTGAATAAAGTAATGGTTTCGATCGGTTTTTCTAATAATGCGCTGTCTACCTCTGCATAGAGATCGCCATAAGAGATCACTACGTTCTGAATTAGCATCATCCTGCTTGTGTCATCTATCAGCCGTACAAACTTTGACTCAAATTTTTCGCCGGAACCCGTCAGGGGTTTATTTTGCCCGCATGCCACAAGACATACCAGTAAGAAAATAAAAATGTTTCTCTTCATTGTTTAAAGATTTGTTCTAGTTTTTTTTCAAGCAAACTACCTCTTAGATTCCAGTCAATGATCTTCCCATCAGGGCCGATCAAAATATTTTGAGGAATGGACGTGATGCCATACAGCACGGCCACTTCATTTTCAAATATATTCAGATCACTGACCTGTGTCCATGCTAATTTATCATTGATAATTGCGTCTGTCCATCTTTTTCTTTCACCATCCAACGATACTCCCAATATATTAAAACCTCTTGAACTATATCGATCATATAATTTAACCAGCAATGGGTTTTCGGCACGACAGGGTACACACCATCCCGCCCAGAAATCGATCAACAAATATTTCCCACGGAAAGAAGACAGCGTAACAGATTTCGCCGAAGTATCTTTTTGAGAAAACTCGATGGCTCCCATTCCCGGCGAGGTCTGTTTGTTGATGACGATCCTTTTTGCTACTTTTCCAACAAGAGAATGACGGCGGATAGAATCATGTAATATATTATATACCGGTTCAACGACAGCAAGGTTCATACGACCATCACCTGCAAACTCATCAAACTTATAAGCGCTGAGAAGCGAGTAAGGATATTTTTTTATAAAAACTTCTAATACTTTTTGCTTTTCGATGAACAGGGCTGGATATTCTTCATTGACCAGTTTGTCTTTTGCTGTGTTATTTTTTTCTGTCTCGGATTTTTCATAAGCATTGTCCAATGAATTATTTTTTAATTTAACCGGTAACAATGCTTTTTGTAATTCGGAAAATTGTTGCTGGATGGAAGATCCTTCATAACTGGCCTTGATCAGTTGCTCATTGGAAATTATTTTTATCGTACCCGCTTCCAACCAGACTTCTGTTTTGTTCTCTTGTTTAGGATCTATTTGCCCTTTTTCCAATAGCCATATTCTTGCAACGGTCAATTTCTCCGGAAGATTTCCTTTGATGGTGGCTTTTCCTTTTATAAGATTAGCAGAATCCATAATAGGACCTTTCTCGGAAAAATAACGAATGAAAACCTTATCACCTGGCTGACCGTTTTTCAGTTTGAATTCTATCTTATATTGATCTGTTTGAGAAAAAGCAATAGCCCGTGTGCCAATGATCAGCAATAAAAAAAGAAGGAATTTTTTCATACTCCAGGTTGGTATTTGAAAGTACCAGTTCGTATTCAACAGGGAAACAGCATATGATAAAAGGTAACTATTGCTTGATGAAAAGCAGGGTCAATATCCGTATTTATCCTTCCACAAACTCTTCAGGAATTTTCTCAACTCTTCTTCTCTTGTATTTTTACCCGGGTCATAAAATTTTGTCCCCGATAATTCTTTGGGTAAATATTCCTGTGCCGAAAAATTATTATCATAACTATGGGAATACTGGTAATCTTTTCCATAGCCAAGATTCTTCATCAATCTTGTGGGTGCATTGCGGATATGAAGTGGTACAGAAAGATCGCCGTGTTGTTTCACTGCGGATTGTGCAGCACCGATCGCGGCAACAGCCGCATTGCTTTTTGGAGAAGCCGCCAGGTAAGTAGCACATTGAGAAAGTATGATACTTGATTCGGGAAAACCAATCTTATTTACCGCTTCAAAAGCGGCATTTGCCAAAACCAATGCAGTTGGATTTGCATTGCCAATATCTTCACTTGCTAAGATCACTAATCTGCGTGCAATGAATTTTACATCTTCCCCGCCTTCGATCATTCTCGCCAGCCAGTAGACAGCCGCATTCGGATCGCTGCCGCGAATTGATTTTATAAATGCAGAAATGATATCATAATGCTGCTCCCCGCTTTTATCATATAAAGCAATTCGTTGCTGTGCGATGTCCATCACCTTTTTATCAGTCAATTCTTCACCATCTTTCATTACTTCGGCACAGAGTTCAATAAGATTCAGGATCTTTCTTGCATCACCGCCTGATATTGTAAACAAGGCTTCGTATTCTTTAATAATAATATTTTTCTTTTTTAGCCATTCATCTTTTTCAATTGCTTGTTGAATCAGTTTTTGCAGATCATCATCACTAAGTGGTTTTAATACATACACCTGGCAGCGACTGAGCAACGCTCCATTTACTTCAAAAGACGGATTTTCAGTTGTAGCGCCTATCAAAGTAATAATTCCCTTTTCCACAGCGCCAAGTAATGCATCTTGTTGACCTTTGTTGAAACGATGGATCTCATCAATAAATAAAATTGCACCGGGTTTTGTTTTTGATTCTTCTATCACTTCTCTTACGTCTTTTACTCCTGCACTAATAGCACTGAGTTGAAAGAAAGGAACTTTTAAAGTATTAGCAATAATGTTCGCAATGGTTGTTTTGCCAGTACCCGGCGGGCCCCACAAGATCATGGAAGGTATCTTGCCGTTTTCTATAGCAGTTCGAAGAATGCTCTTTTTGCCGGTCAAATGATCCTGGCCAACTAATTCGCTTAGTGTAGCAGGGCGAATTCTTTCAGCTAATGGAGTTTGTTTCACTATTTCAAAGTAACGAAAAGAATGCCGAATAGCCCTTCGCTTTGCTCAGGGTGACAAATAGAAAAGACGACAATGTTGAATAGCGAACAGAACGTAGAAGAGTGAGACCCTTCGACTTCGACAAGCTCAGTGTCTGGGTAAACTGCGACGCATGTGTTCAATATTGAATAGAAACTTGAATGGAGCGTCGCAACGAAAGCTAAATAGTAGTAATGATGCCGGCTACATAAAAATAAGAATTTGATCACTGAACATTGGCCGCAAGAAAAGCTTGTATCTTATTAAATGAATCTGAAAGATTGGTGCCTACCCAACCATGTCCCTCAGTTGGATAAAAGACATACTGGTGAATAACTCCTGCAGTTTGCAATTTTGTATTCAGTAAAACAGATTGGGAAGGAGAGACCACGATATCAATACCCCCATGAAAGATCATCGTTGGCGGTGATTGTGATGAAACAAAATTAATGGGACTTGATTGCGTGTATAAGGTATTGGCTGTTGGTGTGACTCCCGTAACTGCTACGAGCAAAGGCTGCACCAAGGGATTTGGGGGATTATTATACATATCAATCAAATCAGTGGGACCAAAAAAATCAATGATAGCTTTTGGTTTTACCGGTGTAGAATATTTATAACCCTGTAATAATGCAAGATGTGCGCCGGCACTGCCACCAACTAAAACAAACTTATCTGAGATCTTATATTCCTGCCTTTTAGTATAAATAAATTCAACAGCGGCTTTTATATCTAACTCTTGCGCAGGAAAAATATCTGGGGTATTTGCAAGCCTGTAATTGATATTGAATATTGCATAAGATGGTTCTCTTTTTTTTAAGCTGTCAACATATTCATTAAAATCAGCTTTGTCTCCCGTATTCCATCCACCCCCGTGTATCATTATTATTACTTTGGTAGCTGTAGTGCTCCTAGTTGCTGGTAAATAAACATCCATCTTTTGCTGAGAATTGCTTCCATAAGATACATTCAGCATCGTCACAGACAGATCTTCTTCTGGCTCTTCGTCTTTTTTACAGGAAGAAAGAACTATTATAAAAAGAATAAGAATCAAAAGGCCTGATCTCATGGGAGATGATTTATTATAAAAATACATCTTAAGATCATGGACTTACCAATGTTCAAAAGATTTCACAGTTTTTTATCTGTCATTTTCATCCTGCATTTCAAAGTCAAATTGCTTGCGGTTGGCATTATTATTTATATATCTGCGCATCCAGTAATGGCCATATAAAACACTAAAATGAAAGATCAGTATGGCACAGGAAATAATAAAACTGATTAAATAAGCAACAGGGGATCTGTATACTGCTGCGATTGAAAATGCATGAGAAAGTTTTACTGCGTTCCTGTAATCTTTAAAGTCCTGGAAAACGAAAGCAAAAAGGAAAGCGATCAGTAAGAAATTTATAAGGAAAATGCGGTTGAAATTTTTTTTCCGCTTTCCTTCAATAAGTTTATCAGGGAAAAAATTGTTGGAAATATTAAACGTTATTATTGGCAAGATTGCTATAAAAGCAAAGGCAATTGACTGTAACAGAAATATAAACTCTCCCTCTAACACTAAACCAGTGAATGAAGAAAGACATCGAAACACTGCGATCAATATTTGTATGATACAAACAATGCGCAGTATTATCAGCCAGAAACGAGTCATTATTGTTTTGCCGTTGACTTTATTTGTAGTTCCACCAATTGTTTTTCATCAATTGTTGATGGCGCATCAAGCATTACATCACGACCGGCATTGTTTTTTGGAAATGCAATAAAATCACGAATGCTTTCGCTG
>Ga0193738_1000266_pt1 | contig 34235 bp, 70 predicted proteins | sample L2a1metaG_FD_144927 | JGI IMG/M metagenome (GOLD analysis project Ga0193738, IMG submission 144927) | Soil microbial communities from a riparian zone of the East river system, Colorado, United States - L2a1 | ecosystem: Environmental > Terrestrial > Soil > Riparian zone | place: USA: East River... | reverse complement strand
AATACTCTAAATCAATAGGAACACCAGCATTAAGATTCCTATTTACTTTAAGAATATTTAATTGACTTTGTAATAGTAACTTAGGGAATATATTACCACTAGTTTGTAAGCAAGCTTCACGAGGAGTGAAGGGATGTTCCGCTGCATGTTCATCAACCTCCGTTGGTGATGTAGCATTAGCAGCTATAATCTCCCGCTGATTTTCCTCAAATGCTTTAGCTTCTGCATGATGAGAATTACCATCATCATCCATGAAACTACCTGCGTTAACATAATCGGGAACAAAGAGACCACCATAAGTCCCCAGACCTCCTTCATCCCAAAAATTCTCAACACACACAGCATTATAGGCATTAGGATTGTAGAACATCTCTTCAACATCCTCGAAATTGGCGCCCTCAGTACCACCAGTACCTTGAGCTATCATGAAGCCTGTTACAATATCTCTATCTTCTACAGAAGGTCTAGCAATATTCCATGCTCTTTTAAAACCAGGAAATTTACCAGTCTCTTCCCAAACAATTAACTTACCCCGTTTACCACGAGCTTTCTGAATATCATTCTTTAATGTTACTCCTATTATTTGACTTCTATATCCTGCTTCACTTTCAATACCATCAATAGTATTTCTATATCCAGCAGTTTTGTGCATAGGAGCGTTCTTGAGTCTACGCTTGCGCCATGCAGTATTTTGATCAATGAAATCTAGATAGTTCCAAGCTTTAGTTAAGATACCATCTTTAGTTAAGAATTCGTTTTCAGATGCTATAGCATAACTCCTACTTCTTCTGATAAGATAGTAGTTACGTGCCATCATAGAACCACCCTTAAAAGAGAATCCTTTACCACGCGCTTTAAGAACTATAAGATGTTTACGTTTTAAATCATTGATTACATTAAGACCACGAATATCAATAAGAGGATTATGTGGATTCTCACAACGTTCTACAACATTATAGTATTGATGGTCTCCATCCCAAAAGGCAGGAAAGAAATCATCTTTCTCTGTAATTACGTACTTAGGTTTCATGTCATGTACTGAACCATACGTTTCTTCAGTACGCATTATCTTACAATAATTAAGATAGAAATAATGATACCCTGTAATATAAGTATCTCCTATCTTAATTCCATGTAAACACTTCTCTATTTCAGCATCCCAATAATCGGTATATTCTGCATGGTTAGGAGGAATATCTGTATATTTGCCATACTTAGTATGATGTAGGGCGGCTCTTTGAAATTCTCTAGTATTGGTTAACATTTCTTTTTCTCTTATTTATACAAAAGATTCCACATTATTAGAACGATATTCAAAATCTTTCGTTATATTTGTATGTACCTAAAGCACTAAAGCTATGAAAACAAACATCACACCCAATACAAATGTAATGATAAAAGCACCGGAAGGTTCTAAGTGTCAGACAAAACTAGCCAAAGCCTTACAAGAAATCAAAGATGCTCTGTCAGGTAAAAAGATTTTCACTTTCTAAATCGAGTACCTTTAGGTACTCTTTTTTTTGCCCTTAATCTTCGTATAGTCCTGCACCTCCACCACCACGAATACGTTTAACAGTTGTTTGTGCTCTACGTACATCAGCTTCTTGTTCCTTAATAGCTTTCCTAGCTATCTGCAATTCCTTAATTGCGCTAGTAATATCTTTAGGTTTATAAATAGCAGCACCATTCGGCATCCTATTCTTAGAAGAATTTAGATCAATAGTATTTAGAAATTCCTCAATAGAACTCATAGCCCTTCTTGAAGCAGTAAGTCCAATAATATCAGGATTAGTTTCTGTTTGTGTAGCTGCATACCATTCTCTAGCTTCTTTCAAAGCTTTATCTTCTTCCCAATCTTCAGGGAATCCTAAAACAGTCTTTACTTTCTTTTCTCGTTTTACTATATCAGTATAACTCTGATAAGGACTAGCCCAATTCTCCATAAAGTGAATCCAAGCAATTTCTTTACGAGCTACTTTTTTAACTCGCATACTTTTATTATCCTTATCTTTATTAACTACTCCATGATCTCTTCTCCAAATATCTCCAATTACTTTGATATTTAGATAATGAGGATTAATGGTTTGTTCGTCATTCACTAGGATTAGTAAGTCCATCTTTAATTTTTTTCTTAGCGGTAATAATTTTTCTTCTTTCAGGGTTACTAAAGATATTCCCTATATAATCTAACTTAACAGAAACACTAGTGTCATCTGTAAGTATAACTTCTTTTATTGTATCTCCTACATGCTTCATTACTTGACGTACTTCATCTACAGGAGTAGACGTTATATGTGCAACAGCATAATAGACTTTCTCATTTATGTACTTATCCATATAACTTAAATCTAGCATAATAACTTTCGCCTCTATGGAATATCTCGTATTCATAAGAAGTATTGGTTAATTCGTATAGATTACTTACCTCATCTATTACACGAATTAGTTCACTCATTGTAAATGCAGCGAACTTAGCGTAAGTTATTCTTATGTTCATTGACTTTAGCGGTTATAGTTACGCGCTGTGATTGCAAGCATCTCTCTAACAGTTTTAACTGTATTTCATTCTCCGCACTCCAACGCTTTTTGTTTGCTTCTTTTACATGGTCTATCATCATTAGATAGGCAGACTCTCTAGTAGAACCTTCGACAGGATTTCTATCTTCATCTCTATGAGTAAATATAAACTCTTGTTCAGTTTTACCAGTAAAACTTTTGACTTTATAATGTACACCTTTCTTTATTACCTTAATCATAATAGTAGCCTTTTACTAACAACTTAATATAAAGAAAAAAGGTTGACTTTCGCCAACCTTATTTAAAATATTTTTTATATTATCGTTTAATAATCTTAGCAGTAAATACACCTAGATGCTTATCAAATCTTATATTAATTTCTTTATGTTCTCTTCTAAATCTAGCTTCAAACAATTCAGAAAAACGTGCATTCATTCTATCATTTTTTCCATTCTCATGGTGATCTCTAAGAACAACTTCTCCTTTTTTAAATAACTCTTGAACCGCAGCATCTATTCCACGAGTAGTTCTACCACTCATTCTTTGAGATTCTTCTACAACAGTTTCTTCTTTTTTAATCTGTTCAAACTTCTTACGTTGTGCTTCTAATGCTTCTTCAAACAATCCTACTCTTCTTTGTTCGTTATCCATTACTTTTTATTTAAACGTTTAAGAATACTTTTACCAAACTTCTCTTTACCTGAATGCTTTCTATCTAAGTATCTTTCAGGGTTTTTATAATTCTTATTAAGATACTCAGCTCTTCTATTATATTCTTCTTCAATCTTTCTCTTCTTCTCTTCTATCTCTTCATCAGACATAATAGTAGCACCTGACTTCTTAATCATATCCTGATAGGCTTCATCAGGAATATGTACATCATCTATATACATAGTTATATTTACTTGATACTTGTTTTAATCTATATTTCTTTTGATATGCCTTTTGATAAGGTTTATACTTTGCTCTATTATATAACTTTAATAAAGTTTCAAATACACCTTCACGAAGTTCTCTACCAAATACTAATTCTCTATTAGGACACATATACATAAAGGGTCTCATAGTAAGATACTCTTCAAAGCTATGTATATAGAATGTATGCTTTTTATAATAGTGTCTATGATGTTCAAAGGCTTCTCTTTCCTCTTTATCTTTTATACGTATCATATAGTTATTCAGCTAGAAATAGAAAAGGTTGTGAAACGGGTCTATTAGCATTATATCTATGATTAAATTTCCAATGTGCATAACTAGGAAAACCATGATATACATAATCTTTAGGAAGTATAATACCATACCATATAAGATAATGATTAATGATTAGTTTTCTTCTAGCGTTTTCTGCAAGCATCTCTATATAATCTCGAAGATATAATTCTAAACTAGAATACTTATCTAATACATCTTCTACTGCCATAGCAAATATGCAAGTATAACTAAAAATACAACTATCATCATAACGAGAGCAGTTCTTGAATTAGCTTCCATTAAAGATGTATGATATACTTCTTTATCATCTTCTTCTTCTTTAGGCTCTTCATTCTTAATAAGAGAACCATCTTTAAAGGTTCTAACTATTTCACCTTTCTTATTAATATATTTTACAGTTCCATCTTTTTCAACTCTAGCTAAGTTGACTCTATTATCATCATCAATAGGATCATGACCTCCTACATATTCTATATTCCAATCTTGAGGTCTATCCTTTATATCACTTTGAGGAACACAATAAGCAGAACTTTTTAAAGGATAAGTAGTAGCACCACCTAATTTAATTTCTTTCTTTATATCCTTTTCATTCTGAATAGCTACTTTGATTCTCTCTTTAGATTCCTCATATTCTTTTTTATCTATATCCCAATCAGAACCTGCAGGACGTTTATGTGCGCGAGCATGAGGATGATTATGAAGAGCATTGTTAACAGTATTGATAGCTTCAACTAATCTATCTTGTGCTTCATCAGACATACTATTAAAGTGATTATCTAATTCCTTAGATTCTTCTTTCATAAGACGTATCTGTTCTGCACTAGGAAAAGCACCTGCTTCTTCTGTTTCAATAAGAGGTCTACCTTCAGCTTCTCTCTTAGCAAGATATACTTCCTCTTCAGTTGGAGCCTCTGTTACGGCTAAAGGAGATTGTCCAGTTTGTTTAGCAGCAAAATCCACCATCTCTTTAATAAGTCCTTCATCTCTAATCTTAATCAATTCTTCAGGATGCTCTTCAAGGTATTCTCTAGCAATCCTAGCATAATACTCTTTCATAGATTCCTTAGTACGTTTCTTTCTTTCTTCTTCAGATTTGTGTATAGAAAAGGTTTCTTCTCCCATAATCATATTATACATTTCTTCTCCTTGTTTCTTTGCTTCAGGAGAATCAGGATGATACCATGTTTTATCATCCCCTTTTAATTTATTATTTAAACGTTTATTATATGCCTTTCTATTTTTATAAGGTTCCATCTTATCTTATTTTTATTTGAACATCATTAAACTTATCTGCAATTACGGTATTACCTTTTAATGTAACTATTAATTGTTTACCTTCAGCAGTTACTTCATAAGGAGGATTCATTTCTATACCACCACGTCCTTGAGTAAGAACTACAATAAGACCCATTTTAAGTTGCTTAATTGTTTCTTCTAATCGGTGTATCTCTACTTTTTCTAGCTGTATTGCTCTATTCTTTAATTCCTCAATGCTTTTACGCATATCATAATAAATATCAATATCAACTACTGCCTGGTTTTGTATACCAACATTAACAACATTATTCTCCTTATTCATCTCTAGGTTTTCTAGGTTTACGTTCTTTTATAATTGGTTCTTTAACTTCCTTAACAGGTTTATAAAGTTTCATATGAGGACAAGCTCCATTAATACAATTACATAGTACTGCTTTAATTTCACACCAAATAGGATTACTGATATTCTCTACTGCTTTAGTAGGTTTATCAAAGTTTATATTACTCATCAGGAGTATGTCTTACAATTAGATCATTAAAATGAGTTATACCATCACCCTTTTTATAAAGACCAGGCATATCTGTTATCTCACATATTTCATCCATACGAGGTATAGGATTAAACTCTTCCCATCTATCTATAGTATCTCTTCTATGAATAACTACAGGAGTTTTACCATTATTCAACTTTTGTAATATTATGCGTTGAGTATCTTCTATCATATCTAGTCGATACAATATCTTCTGTATGATATTAAGCTTCATCTTTTTTATTTAAAGAGTTTATAAATTCTGCTAGTTTATTACTATCAAGTACATGGTAATCATGTTTACCATCTTCTACTTGTTGTTCAAGATCAGCTCTATTCTCTTTAACTAATCTATTTAATTCAACTAGATAGTTTATATAACCTAACTTACCAGTCCATACAACCCAAGCACCTGCACCTATCTGATAAGGTCCATCAAGTACTTCTTTATCTAATCGTTCTCTAAGTTCTTTTTCCCAAGTCTCCATTATCTATCTGTTCTAATTGATCGTCATGTAACCAAGATATTCTATTGCCAGTATTAAACTCAACAGCATATTTACTTACACCTCCTGAAGTAACCTTATTTACAATCTTTACTTCTTCTCCTACAAGTTCAGATCTTATATCAAAATAATAAAAAGATTCTCCTTCTTTATATATAGGAAGGTATGCAGTATATCTTTCTACTTGTTCTGCATGTCTAGGGTCTTTACTAAAGAATACTAAATGTCCATAATTTACTATTCTTGCTCTGTCTCCGATTTGCATTGATATGTTCCGTTATTAATAGCTTCAGTTCTTAAATCACTCCAAGACTTAGTATTATAACCTTCAGGATTATAAAACATATCTCTTATATCATCTTTATTATCAAGACTTCCTCCAGTACCAGTAATAAAGATATTACCAATATCAGGAACATTAATAGCAGATGCTATCATAGTAGTAAACATATCCATATACTTTTCATAGTATTCTTTGGATACTTTATATGGGCAACCAGTTTCTATATCAAAGAGAATTCTTTCATCCTCATTACATACTGGCATTACCCAATCAAATATTGTCTCCGGTCTCTTTCCGTTTATCGTCATAATACTTTTGTGTTACTTTTACCCAAGATTCACCACTATAAAAATACGTATAACCATTGCCACTTACATAAGCTAAATCTCCTCTAGTAGCAATTATATGTTTTAACTCCTCTTCAGTTCTAACTTTTCTTGTAGTCTCTTTAGGAGATATAACTCTTATAAACTCAGGAGGTTTAGGTACATGCTTTCTTCTAAAGATTTCTCTTAAACAAAATCCTATTACTATAAGTACTAAAAAGGATAATCCTATTATCATAGATACTAGGAATACTGCATATACTTTATCGCTCATTATTTCTCCTTTTCTAATGCTACTATCTCTGCTACTAAGTCTCTTACTTTACTTCTATATGCCCGTATAGAACATTTACTAATTACATTCATTCTATAAAGGATATGAACTGCTATAAGTAATGCTAATACTAAAAGGTGCTCTGCCATTGAGAGCAATTGCCATATAATCTTTGTGTTCATCATAATACTACTTCACCTAAAAATACCCATTGCCATTTATCCTGTATATAATCTGCTTTAAAGATTATAGGAGTCTCTTTAGGAAAGTCAGGACTTCTATAACTAGAAGCAGTATCCCATTCCTTATAATGTCCTTCCCATTCAATAGGACTATCTTTTTTATTTTCTCTACGAAGTCTAAGTACCCTCCCTCTATGTATTTCCGCATCAGGTAGACTTTCTTTAAATCTGATTAATGTTTCTATATGTATCATAGTTTTTCTCTTTAATCTTTATGAACTTATCCCCATCTACTAAATATTTCCCACTTCCCCCAGTATCATAAACTCTACCATCTTCTAACTCTTCAGGTTTAGCATAGAACTGAAATGTAACTTTACCTTCAATTACAACTCTGTAGGTTTTTCTCGTACTCTCAATCTTTTTCTCGGTCATGATCTTCTACTTCTAATATATGTGGAACATCTAATTCAAAAACTGTATCGTCTAATTCTAATTCTTTTCTAATAATAGCATGTCTATTACTATCTCCATTACGCCATATATACATAGGATTAACTTTAAAGAGTCCTTTACCTTTAGATAGTAATAAACCTCTTTTAGTTAATTCGGAGAAAGCTATATTAATAGATGTATCTGCATAAGTAGTTTTACCCTTAGTATATTCTTCCATAAGCTTATTAAACATAGCTTTAGTATGAGAATCATTTCTAATGATACCATCATTATCCATTTCTTCTCCACAGAACATAATTAGATTATATGAGCATCTACTTATATCTGCTAATATAGGAGTTATACCATCATACAGTTTAAGTCCTGATTCAACAACTCTAGTGTGTGCATACTCAGGGAACTTATCACCATCTTCATCAATGCGAATATTACTTATATATTTAATCACTTTCTTATATACAATACGATTACGTTTGTGTTTATTAGGCTTAGTCATTTCATTACCTATTGGAAGAAGTATTAAATATAAAGGATTCTTATACTATATACAAGCTAGTCAGGGTAAATGTTCAAAAAGTCTATAGGGAATTATCCACAAAAAATATTTCTCTATATAGTAGGAATTGTCAAAATAGTTTTCTGACTATGTATTTGCATCCTTTAGTATATGTAAAGGATTTGTTTATGCTCTAAATTTTGTAAATGCTTGACTATCAATACTTTGCACTCAATGTTGGCATGTTTGCCCTTAGTCTAAGGATTTGTTTTACTCACGCAGTCAAATAGCGTTACTTTTAGAGCTAGAAAGAAGAAGGGATTTACTCTATATCCTAATGAGAGAACTACTGTATATTCTAATGAGAGAGAAAATCTTATAGAAAAAATTTTTTTTCTTGAAGTATTACTGAGAGTACAAACCACCCCAACAATAACCCCCCTTCGGTTTTGCTCCGCAAGGGGTACGGGTGGTCGTCTGACTGCTTGGATATGTAAAACAATTTAACCATAAAGAAAATGGCTATTACAAAAGAATTAACCGCTATTGAATTACGCGCTCAAAATCAAGTTTCAGATGCAGCAGGCTTTAAGCCTTTGCAATTTGAAACTCCTTTGGCTTGTGATACTTACAACGGTTTTGCACTTGGTACATTCAAGGAACTTACATTCACCTCTAAAAAAGGTATGACTGGACGTATCAACTTCGCTTTATGTGAGGTTGAAATTGACGGTAAATTTGTTCCTGTTGATGTGCCTATAGCAGACAATGAAATTGATAATTTCATAGTTGATGCAAATGTGGAATTTAAGGTTTTCCACCCTGAAAATGATGATACTTTGCCTAAACGGGTAAAAATGTTATCAGTTGATGCGGTTGTTAATCCACCGGCTGCACCTGCACCTGCTCCAGCTACTGGACGTAATCGTAACTAATCTAATGAGGCTACTATCGTGACTGATAGTAGCCTTATTTTTTAAAGACATTATCGTATAGGCTTGATTGTTAATATTATAGACTTAATCACTTTTTTTCCATAAAGCCCTCGTTTAGGCTTGATATTGAACTCTAATTTTCACCCACATATTTCTATCCAAATGAAATCTTATTCGATCCTAGCCTGTGTTTTAGGCATCCTTGCACTACAATCGTGCAATTCTTTTAGTGGTAAACGTCCTGCTAACTATGGACATGCTACTACCATTATTACTGCTGATTCCATTGTCAAAGCACATGCAACAAAGCCTGTCAGCGAATATAATGGAATTAAAATTGACACAACTTACGACGAAACTACGCTTTTCGTCTCTAGAGTTGATGATGAAAAAGGTCTCGCTTATGCGTCTTTTTATCAATTTGATAATGCTTCAACAACTGAGTTAGCTGTTGTAGTACCATATAACTGTATGAAATGGGATGATGTATCCAAGACTCATATGTTATTAATGAAAGAGTTTAGACTAGCACTTGCATCTGATAGTCTATCTCATATGTTTGTTCAGAATAGAACTCTGACTGGACATAAGTATAAAAACATTGATGCTAAAATGTAAACCTTTAACAATACCTTTTGGTGTATAGGCTAACCATAATTATGTAACAAATACGTAACGCACAATTCGTAGAACTATTATAGTTTAACGTGCAACTCTTTATACTAGTCAAACGAGAGAAAATAATACTAGTCCTCATTATTCCATTTAGATAGTAACTGCTATCATTTTTTAATCATTGTCAAATTCATTTAAAAACTATCCAAACAAATGAAAGTATTAAACACAACAACCGAAGTAACAACAGGTCTTGCTCTTACATCTGCTACTATTGAGTTAACTAATAATGAAGTACGCTTCATTGTTGCTGCTAACAGAAGAATAGCATATCTTAATGATATGATAAACAATAGTATTCATAATAATGGTAGAATTACCAATGATTTTATGGATGAAGTACAAGGACTTCAAGTTAAACTTGCTGCTATTATGTGTCCACGTTTAGAAGAAGTTCTTCTTACTATATCTATGGACTTTATTAATAACTTTGAACCATCTAGTGAAATAGATGTTGTTGCAACTGTTAGTAATGGTAAGACAAAGAATCCTAAATATGCAATGGAAGCTTAATATGAAAGCTATTCTAATTATCCTTGTGTGTACTATTACAGCTTGTAGTAGTACACATCATATGCCTGTTAATAAACATGCTAGAAATGTGCAAAAGCACAAAAGACCTGCATGTGAAAAAAGATATACCAATCGTTAAACAATTTAAAAGTCTATCCAAATGACAACAATTTCTAATACAATCGAAAAACTTAATGCCGTATTAACTGTTCTTAATATTGATTTTCATACTCATTATATTAAAAATAATGGTATTGATAAAGCTATTAATGAAGCTATTAATGCTCTTACTCTTTTAAATAAACCACCACAAGTTTATATACCACATTTAAATGAATTTATAGAAGATAAATCATTTAATATATGGGAAGAAGAAGAACGATTTGAATGTTCTTTTGCTGTAGCTATGACTAATTGGACTCCATCATATGCCGAATCATTACTTGATGATTTAGTACATGTAAAAGCTATGCAAAGAGCTGATGGTTCATCTAAAGAGAATGATGATCTAATTGCTGAAGCAGCAGAACTCGTACTTTCTAAGTATGAGTATATAAGTCAAAGTATTGTTCACTAGAAGGGAGAACAATAAGTAGGGTTCACACTATACATTAATGGAAGTGTTTTTTATTTTCTATCCAAACGAAAAGATTATTGAAATGAAGAAGATATTATTAATAATAATATTACTTTTGAGCATATCTACCGTATATGCACAAAATATGCTTGGCTCTACTTATGGTGAAGTTAAAGCTAATTATAAAGCTCATACTAAAGAGTATAGTAATTGGGATGCAGGTGGAATGAATAATTCAATAGCACCATATGTTGTTTATACAAATAGAGATTATAATTATAAAATGGTTTGTTACTTTTCAAATAGAAAAGCAAGTGCCGTTGTAGTTAAATATGTAATTATTGATAGTATTTCACAAATAGATGTGTATAGAAAACTATTTGATGAGAAATATATTAAGATAAATGGAGCTTCTTGGTTAGATAATAATGTTGGTTGTACTTGGGAGTTGTTTACTGATGGAAATTTAATATTTTTGGAAGCACATTCAGTTGAGAAAGATTAATAAACCTTAAATAATTAAAATTATGAGACAGATAAAATATGTTCTGATGTTCGTAGTGGGTATTATCTCATTTACTATGCTATTTAGAATAGCAGATCACGTTAATCCTCATCAAGTAACTCTTAATCATATTCTACTTGCAGTAGTATGTTTATGTTGGGGTTTTCTTCTTGCTTTGTTTTACAATGATACTACTAATCCTAGATAGTATGCAATTAGATTGGCAAGATATAGACGATTATACTATTATGAAAGACATAATAGAACAGTTTTCAATTTTAAAAAATAAAGAACAAAATGACTGAAATAGTACAGGTTGTATTCGGTTTAATATACGGTATAATCGCATTAATAATAGGATTGTGTATAGTAGGAATAGGTGTAATTACATTATTTGGTAAAAATGACACAAAAGAATATAACAATTAAGCCAAATACTCTTGTTCCAACTGAGATTCGCATTGATATTTATAAGAAAGCAATAGATATTATCAAAGATGGTGTTCCTAAACATGGAGTATTTCCTCATGGTATATGTCTATTGCTTCCTTGTATTCTATGGAATCTCAAACATTATTGTGATGATGCTCCTTGTGGAGAAGGTTGGAATTTTCAAGATACTTCTAATCAATTTCCCGAATTAACTCAAGCTCGATTAATTAAAATTAAAGAAGTTGATTGGGCTAATGATAAAGCAAAGAATAAAATGAGAATAAACGTTCTAAGAGGAATGATAAAGCAAGCAGAAGCTACATTACAAAGAGAATTAATACAGAATATAGTAGATTTGATATAATCTCTTCCTTTTATAGCTGAATTACAAACGTCAAATATCCAAACGATGACAATTACTATCCAACAAATAATGCATTATACTCTATATCTGAGTGATAGTGCCGAGAAGCAATTTACTCTACGTTCTAAACATAGAATTGTAAGAGAATCTCTTCGTAAATCTATTGTGATTAGTGCTACATGTGGCATTATTCATTTAAACTAAGAAATAAATCATTTAACTTTTAACGTTTGGATAGCGTTGCTATTGGGGGTGTGAAAGCATCCCCTTTAGCATATCCAATAAATACTAATATAATGGGTGAAATCGCAGATATGATGATTGATGGTACATTAGATTGTATCACAGGTGAATATTTAGGTAATGGTCATGGTTATCCTAGAACTAGAGAAGAAGGATATTCCGAAAGTATTACATATAGTCCTAAACAAAACTATATAGGTGTGGCTAGTTGGTTACATAAGAGAGGGTTTGTAAAGAAACAAGATATAAGAGAGATTCTTGTTGCTTATGCTACTCATTTAGAATTACCACATCCGGATTCAAAAGGTAATAATAATATTTCAGTACATATTCAGGGTGATTTTAATAAGTTTACTAAATGGTTTAAAACTTATATAGATGGAAAAGCCAAAAATTAAGTGCGAAATATGTAAGAAACGTGAAGCTACTACTACAGTTGTACGTCCATTTGAAGTACAACCTATACCAGTATGTGATAAATGTTATAATGATATAATAGAAGAGGACGATTAAATGAATCTATATTATATCTTTAGAAAAGGTGCAACATCTTATGATGAATTTGAAGGTGCTATAGTAGCAGCTAAGAATGAAGATGAAGCTAAGACTGTACATCCTAATGGTAGTATCAATGTAGTTGATGATGAAAGATCAATGTCAGATACATGGATTTATCCTGAATATGTACAAGTAGAATTAATAGGTAAAGCAATTAAAGGAACAAAACAAGGTGTTATAATGGCATCTTTTAGAGCAGGATAATGATAGTATTATTATTAGTAATTATAGCTATTCAAACAGTAATATTATCCTTTCAATTAGATAAAATAAATAATACTTTAAAAAAGAAATAGATATGCAATTGAGCAGCGAAATAGAATTGGCAATAAAATTAGGTGAATTGATTTATGGTTCTAAATCTCATGAAAGTGAAGAACTAAGAAGAACTATTGATATTCTTGGTGATGTAAAGATTGGTATTAAACCAACATTTGATCATCATTTATCTAGAACTTTACGTTCAGTAACTGAACATCGTGGTGATGTATCATTTGCAAGATTTATTGAGAATGCTCTTCAGATTCTTGAAATTCCTGAAAGTCCATTCACTAAATGGTATACTATGCAACGTTTAGCTTTCTTTTGTAGAGCTATTGGTTATATATATCCACCTGAGAGTATGATGTGGGGAGATGTATGGAACAATTGTTTCTGTATTCCTGGAGTAACTAATCACAAAGAATTTTATGATTTTGCAGACGATTTGTTCAAACAATCTGAAGAGCTTAAAAAAGAAATGTATGCCAGTAAAGCAGACAAAGCTTGAAGATAGAAGTCTTATATGGCTTATTAACTATCATAATGCTATTACTCGTAGGAGTAATAATCATCCCGATTATTGGGAAACAATGATTGCTTATGTAGAGCAATTAATTAAAGAAAAACAATTTAAAAAAGAAAAAGGAATGAAACTTATTAATATTAAATTCGATAATAAATTACTTGTTAATTATGTAGTTAATAAACTACAAACTGCTTTAGATTTAAAATGTTATATTAATGAATCTGGAGATTATGCAAAAGTTCTTAGAATAGATTCTACTGGTATACATAAAGCAACTGCTATGTGTACAGATTGGAATAACGATGGTTCTAAAACATTTGTAATTACTTGTGCTGCTAATACAGATACTATCATTGAAGAAGTTATCAAAGAATATAGAAAGCCTGAATATAAAGGTTTTAATATTGGTGGTGGTTTCAATGGTAATAAACTTAAAGTTAAAGTTTATGAAGATAAAGTAAACTTTAATGGTCAAGATATGAGCTTTGATGCGTTTATCAATATGCGTAATGCTTTGACACTAGAATATGGTGGATTTAAAATAGGTGGTGAAACTACTCTTCAATTAACTAATGCCAATACTGGTACAAAAGTATATGTTAATAGAGATGAATTACAACCAATAGTGGAAACTATATTAGGTAAATTGTAGCTGGTTATGCCTAATATACTGGATGCAGTTCGTGAGGAGTTTTTCTCACGACTGCAAACCCAAACTAATTGGGGTCGTAATCAATTACAAGTTCTATATACAGAAGTAGAAAGAGATATATTATCTGCTCAATTATCTGATGATTATCTTAAATCTTCTGCTGTAATGGTTCATTGGAAAAAAGAAAAGATAGTTCAAGATATATCTAAACCACCAACTAGAAATCATTGGAGAGGTAGTGTTGAATCTATACAACATGGAGTTCCAATGCCTGACTTTGAAGGTAATCCATTTCATAATGATAGTGATGTAAATAAAGGATTATGAGTTTAAATGCGGATTTATTAATAGGTAAAAAGATAGCCTATAAATATGAGTATCATCCTAAATTAAATGAGGCTATTATACTTGATAGAGTTAATGTATCGCAAAAGGGTGTATATGATTCTGATAGAATGCAATATGGAGATTCTATGAGTATTACTAAATATTTAGTACAAAGAATAAATGCTGAAAATCCATTAGTTAATGGTACTACAGTACTTATTACACCAGACATGGTGAAAAGAATATTAGATTAAGGGTTAATGCTCTGCCCTGCAATAGGAGCGTATATAATTTAACTATTAATAAAATGAAACAAGATAGAATAGTTTCAGATGTTAAAGATTGTAATGTTTCTGAGGTTAAACCTGAATTTCGGAAATTTGATGGTACAAATGTTCGTATCATAGATATGGGTGATGATGAAATCTTACATGCAATAGATTTTATGGACTCCCTTATGGAGCGTAAGGATAGAGAATTACAAAAGCTATCCAAAGTGAAGAAATACCTGGTTCTTGAGTATGAATTAAGACAAGGTACTCATATAGTTACTCCATGCGTTAAAGGAGATAATATATATGTTCGTTCTTACGCTGATGTTACAGAATAGATACGAAGTATTAATGGGGATAGCGATTTCGTTATCCCTATTATTATTCTATATTCGGATTAGAGCTAAAAAAAAGAAGAGGAAATAATTATTTGCTAATTAAGTCAGAATTAGTTATATTTACGAAGTATCAACCTAAACAGCTAAGAATATGGCTTTACCTGTATTACCAAATGTACCTGAAAAAGTGAAACCTAGACCTCACTTTGCGTATATATACTTAGAACCAAGAGTTCCTAAGTTTGTAGGTACTTCTATTAAACTATCTCCTAAAGATAGAGAAGATATTGAAAAGGCTGAAGCTGAAGAACGTGTACAACAAGTACTTCAAAAAGGTTCTATGCGTAGAGGTGTAGTTATAGCGTTGCCAAATGATGTGGATATTAAAAAGTTTCCTATGGTTCATGGTGATATCGTTGGTGTACCTGTATCTCAATCAGGATATGACATTATCAACATTGATGGGATTATACTTCACATGGTGGGTTTATATGACCTTTCTGTGCTTCCTGACCTTACGGAAGAAGAAGCGATAAAATGGACAGAAGATTATAAACTATATGACGAATTAGTTGTTAATCCTAAGAAAGATACTCCTGTTCTTCCTATGCACCCTAAAGCTACTGATGGTGCTGTATATATAGCTAAACCTGACCCATTATTTAGTCCTAATAGAGATAATTAAGATTGTTGTTTGTTTGTATTTTGTTTTAGAGGATATAGTAATAGCTCAATTGGTAGAGTCTTACGCAGCAATGGTAAGAGGTATAGTAGGTTCGATTCCTACTACTATAACTATAAGTTGGTGCTTATACTAAACAATATGTTGGCGCATATTGTAGTAAATGAAGCTGTTCGTCTAGGGGTTAGGACAACAACGCGCATTGTAGACACTGGTTCGATTCCGGTACAGCTTCCAATTATTTAAAGACATGGTAAAGAATGAACTAGTAAGACGGAAAATAGAGTTCTTTGTAAGTATATCACCACCTGCCACCGTACAACTAGAGGGGGATGGTATCACCGGAAATACTACTGCAAACTTTCGCATATTTTGTTGTGGTTTTTTTGAGGGAAAAGGATAGATGGGCAACTGTCTATCCTTTTATTTTTTCACCTAATAACGTTATAATGAATGTTTTACTCTTATTATTATTGATCGTAGGTTATGAAGCAAAAGTAGTTAGAACTAGCATTTATAATCCAGTTAAATCTCAATGTGATTCTAGCCCTAATGTAACTAGTTGTGGAGTATATATCTCTAACAATCATTTACGTAAAGGAAAAATAAGATATGTCTCTTTGTCTAGAGATTTACTTAAACAACATAAATATGGTAGTTATATTATCGTTAAGTGTGCTAATGCTTATTACAATGGTAAATGGTTAGTCGTAGATACCATGAATAAAAGATTTAAAAACAAAATAGATTTTTTACAACATGAGCAAAACAAGCATATACCACCAAAAAAAGTAGAAATACAATGGCTAAACCAAAAGATATAACTTATAAAGTTACTAAGAATAATTGTTGGGAATGTACTTCTCATGCACTTCATTTAAAAACTAAAGGATATTTTATAATTAGTGTTAAAGGAAAAAAGATGTTTTTACATCGTTTTATGTATGAAGAAACTTTTGGACCAATTAAAGAAGGTAATCTTATTAGGCATACATGTGATAATACTTTATGTATAAATCCAGATCATCTTATTGAAGGAAATCATGCTGATAATGCAAAAGATATGGTGGATAGAAATAGACATGTTGGTCCAAAAGGTACAGAACATCCTAATTCTAGATTAAATGAAAAACAAGTTATAGAGATATTTAATAGTGATATTAATTCTTATTCTGAACTTGGACGAAAGTATAATATAAATTATAATACTGTTAGACAGATAAAGCTAGGTATAACTTGGAAACATATAACTAAAACTTTATAAAATGGATAAAGAACTAATTCAGGCTGTAATAGATAAACTTGCACCTGCTCATCCCAAACATAAAAGCTTTGAGCGAGCTTTAAAAAGATTAATTGCTAAATACGATACACCAAAACCAACCGTAAGACTTTATTGTGAAGGTCAAGGTAATAATGATACTGTAGAATTATGAGATATAGACACTATAAAGGCGGTATTTATCAGAAGTTAGGAGAAGGTAAATTTGTTGATTATGGTGATACTCTGCTAATGGATAATCATCTATTAACAGCTGCTACATATGAAGGTACTGGTGAAAATGTATTAGTATTCGATCTATTTGGTAAAATATGGGTATCGTTTGCTGATAGAGAAACTGAAGAAGCTTTAATGGAAGAAGAAGTAATAATATATCAGTCTGAAAGTACTGGTATACATTATGTACGTCTTAAAGAAGAGTGGGAAGGATTAACTGAAGAAGGAGAAGAAAGATTTACTAAAATAGAATGATATGTCAGGACATTTTGACAAAGAAGAGTGGAGTTTTGAATGTAATCGTGATAATAAAGCTGAGATTGAAGCTGGTATAAAAACTAAGTGGAATGAATGGGCTGCTAAACGATTAAGAACTGATGATAGTCATTATGCTGCTATTTATAATCAGCAAGTAAAAGATTTTATTGAGATACAAATAAAGAAAGATATAGCTAATTTAACATGACAATATGGATATTCAGTTCGGTGATGTGGAATGTTATTCTAATTGCTTTATGGTTACTTTCAAACATAAAGAGACTGGTGCAATCAATAGATTTACTATATTTGCTGATACTAAGACTAGTTATACTATTAATGATTTCGATAAATTTGTTGCTTTTTGTAATAGACCCAAAGATTTATGGTTTGTAAGTTATAATGGCTACATGTATGACAATCAGATTCTGAATTTTGCTATACTTAACTATTGGACTTTAAAAGGGAGAACTCCTAAAGAAATTTGCAAGGAAATCTACAAAGTATCTCAAGACTTCTTTGCAGCGCAACGAAACGGAGGGTACTACAACCGCTTTAAATATCATAGTTTCTTTAATAAGATTGATCTAATGAGAGTTGCAGGTTTACATAAGCTTTCTACTCTTAAAGGTCTTAAACAATTAGCTGTACAACTAAAACATCCTCGAATTCAAGATTTGCCTATTAAGTTTGATAAGCCAATTTTTCGAGAACAATTACCTGAATTAGCTAAGTATAATCTTAATGATGTAGATATAACTGAAGCTGTTTATAAAGGTCAAATGGTGTATAATGATTCTCCATTTGTACCTAAACGTAAACGTGCTACAGGTCTTGCTGAAATGGTTAGATTACGTAAAGCTATTACTGACCAGTATGGAGTTGATGTAATGAATCAGGATAAGTCTGGTATGGCTAATAAGCTATTAGAAAGTCTTTATGCTAAGAAAACAGGAATACCAGTTAATGAATTTAAGGAAGGTCGTACTAAGAGAGCATTTGTTAAGTTTTCTGATGCTATATTTGATACAATTAAGTTCAAAACAAAAGAACTCAATGATTATTTAGATTTTCTAAAAGATCAAACAGTTATTACTAATGTTGGTAAGATTACGATTAAGCTACCTACACTATGGTTTGGAGGTCTTGAGTATCAGTTTAGTGCAGGGGGTCTACATTCGGTTGACAATGGGGCTTATTTTGAATCTACTCCAACACATGCTCTTATTGATGCTGATGCTGCTTCCTTTCACCCAAGAGTTATTATTAATCATCGTATTTGTCCTGCTCATTTGGATGCAGAAGTATTCTTAGAAATTGTAGAAGAGCAAACTGATGGTCGGGTATTAGATAAGAAGAAAGCTAAAGAATATAAAGCTAGTGGTGATAAGAATCTGCAAAGTGTTTATGAAACTGCTGCTGATACTAAAAAGATTGTAATTAATTCAATCTTTGGTAAAACTGGTAGTGAAACGTCATGGTTATATGACCCTCTTGCTATGATTCAGGTTACTATTAATAATCAGCTTTATATTATGATGCTTGCAGAACGATTTGTACTCGCAGGATTCCAGGTAATATCTGCAAATACAGATGGTCTTACTACTATAGTTGAGAGAGGTAGAGAAGATGAATATTATGCGTGCTGTAAGGAATGGGAGAAACAAACACGATTTGAATTAGAGTATGCTTATTATCGTAAGTATATGAGAACAAATGTGAATAATTATCTTGTTCTTAAAGAGATGAAAGATGGTGAAGAATTTGATTATGATAATCATATCAAATGTAAAGGAGATTTAGATCCATTTCTTTATGAAAACTTTGAGAAAGGATTTGATAAGCCAGTTGTTGCTCTTGCTGTATATAACCATTTTGTCAATAATATTCCAATTCAACGTACCATTAAAGGACATACAGATATTTATGATTTTTGTATGTCTAAAAAGAATGATTCTTCTTATGATAATGAGTTTTATAGTGTAATAGATGGCGAAGTCAAGAAAGATGTGCTCCAAAAAAGTAATCGCTATTATATCTCAGATAGAGGTCATGGAGGAAAACTTATCAAAGGCAAGGATACATTTGCTAACGTGGATGGTAAACTCGTCAAAGGGAAGCGAAAGCAAATGCAGCAAGTTGCGAAAGAATATGTAACTATATTTAATGATTATATTCCTAAAGAAATGGAAGAGTATAAGATTAAATACATGTATTATATAATTGCTGCACAAAAGTTAATAGATTCAGTTATACCAAAACAAAAAAGCCTATTCTAATGAATATACAAGAATTTAATGATCGAGTAAAAGAATTAGGTAAAGAATTACTTGATGAGAATTATCAATTTAGTTCTACTGATATAGCTAGTACTAATTATGGTCATATAGATGTAACTGAAATTACATATAGAGCTACTATATTTCCTAGAACTCCTATTGGACATAAAACTTCTATTTCAGGACAAAGTGTAGATATTGAAATAGTATTTGATTTGATTAGAGCAGAACATAAAAAGCTTATGGCTAAACCATCTACACATATAGAACTATAATTACATCTCTTCTTTTTCTAGCTGAAATATGAAAACCCAAGATAACGAAGAAGTAAGACGTTTACTTAATTGTGTAAATGTTACTGCTAAATATGCTCTAGCTGAATTAGATATTATACTAGATTTACTTAAAGAAGGTGAAATTCTAGATACTACTGATATGGTAGAGAAAGTTGATGCTTCATTTTATAAAGCTCGTAAGGCTTTATTTGATGCTCGTATTGATGTAGATAAGCTACGTAAATCTCTTGATAAGCATGTTGCTCATTGCTTGAATCCGATTGAAAAGACTGCTCCTAAGTCAGCTAAAAAAGGAAGAAGTATAGTCAATGATACATCTAAAGCTTGGAATAAACGTGCACCTGAAAAGCCTAAAAAGAAGGTTTCTGATGAATACGATGAAAGAATCGTAACTGAAGAAGAACCTGATTGGGTAAAACTTAAACAACCTGGAGGAGATGAATGGGTAGAATATAAGATTCTAACAGATGATAATGAAAATAAATATCTTTCATATCTACGTAAAACTGTTGAATTAGAAGATAGTAAATGGAAAGGTGCAGGTTGCGTTGCATATAGAGAATTCTTTTTAGCTCATAAAGATGAAACTATTGTAATAGATACAGAACTTACAGATGCAGGTATAGCAGTTCTTGAAAGATTAGTTAAAGAAGGCTTAGTATATAAGACTAATGCTAAGGTTATAAAAGTTGGTACTGATACTAACTGTATGCCTAAGTATTATTATGATAAGCCACTTTATAAGTATAATTTTAAATGGAAGCCACAAAAGAATACTAGTCATTCTACAATAAGCAGAAAGAAACCTAATACTGATGAATCATGAGCGTATATAAGTTTATAGAAAATAGAAATTTTGATAAACCTCTTGATTTAGTAGGTTTTGATCGAATCATTAAAGGTACAACAATATGTACTGGTGAAGGAGATTATCCTAAGTTAGTTATAAAAGACTATACGGGTATTAAGCGATGGTTAGCTGTTAAGCGAGGAGATAATCTAAGTTGGACTATCTATTATGGTAGAGCTAAGTCTCCATTTGAGTATATCTATTTCAATGAAAAACAGGTAACTGATCTTGAAATAGTTAAGGAACTTGTTGATTGTACAGATACAGTATTAGAATTGTATAGTCATGACGGGTAGATGGGGGCATGGTACTAGGCAGGATAGATTAGATACTGCTCAGTGGCAAGGTGTGAACATTTGGAGAGCTTCTCCTCATAGAGGAAATGGAACTCTTGAATGGCATACTGGTGTAGGTAAGACTTATAGTATTGTTAAAGCTTATAAACCTTTTAGAGAGAAGTTTCCTGCTCATATAGAAGAGAATAATATCATAGTTGTTGTTCCTACTCTGAAGCTGAAGGATGATTGGGTAAAAGAAGGTGGGCATATAGATAAGCATGGCTTTGAAAATATATCTGTTTATGTAATTAATAGCTATGTAACTGAATATCACCGTTGTAAATGGCTGATAATAGATGAAATACATAGAGTATTAGGAGTAGATGCTGATACATTTAATAAGACTATTGAATTTACTAAAGCTGAGTTTAAGCTTGGTTTATCTGCTACTCTCACTCTTGAGGAAAAGATAATATTACGAGATAAAGGTATGCCTGTATGTCATACTATATCTGAATTTGAGTCTAAAGTTGAAGGATTTACTTCAGATTATTTTGAATATAATCTAGCAGTACCACTCAATCATTTAGAATTGAAGAGATATGAGGAATATTCTCGTATCTTTGAACAGAATAAAAGATTCTTTATAGTGCAAGACCAATTCGATTTGAAATTGGCATTTGCGGCTACTAAGAATATGGATATTTGTCGTAATATATCTAAGTTCCGAGGTTGGAGAGTCGATCAAGGAGAAGATGATGATAATGCTCCAGCTAAAATAAAGGATGGTGCAATCAAATGTATTGTAGGTATGACCAAGAGAAAGGAAATTATCTATAATTCACAGAATAAACTGTTAGTTACTGAACAAATTATTAATAAATTTCCGGATAAGCTAATAATGACTTTTTCAATGAGTGCTGAAATGGCAGATGCTATTACATTTAAACTCGGAGCAAAAGCAAGAAGCTACCATACTAAAATCAAAGGGGAAACTAGAGAAGTTGTTCAAGCAGATTTATTCAATACAAAGCCTAAGACCAAAAAGATAGGGGTTGAAAGGATAAAAAGAGAGACAATAGACTTGTTTTCTAAGCGAGAGATAACTGTAATGAATGCTGTAAAGGCACTTGATGAAGGATTTGACTTACCACAGATAGATATGTCTATTATAACTTGTGGAGCAGCTTCTCAAAGGCAACAGAAACAGCGTAAAGGACGATCTACTCGTTTTAATGAGGCTGATGTTAATAAGAAGAGTATTATAGTTAATCTTTATGCGCCTAACACTCAAGATGAGAAGTGGTTGAAGGAAAGGCAAAAGACGACTACTGGTGCTAGATGGATTACAACTTTAGAAGATATTGAAGATGAATCTACTGAAAGCATGGATTTCGATATTAATCGTAAAGCAGAAAATTGGTCTGAATACTAATCTAATACAAGTACGAAAAGAAATAGAAAGAATGTTCTTTGAGACTGCAAATTTAGATGATATAGAAGATTGTATGATCGAATTACGATATGATAATGAGGTCGAAGAAAATGAATTAGTTTTAGAATATTTAGAAAGTAAATAAGATGGCAAGTGTAGTAGCAGAAAAAAAAGTTGCAGAAAAGAAACAAGCTAAAATAGATAGAGTATTAGAATTTGTGAGCAGAAGTAGAAGAGGTATCGGTATAGTTCCACAACCAATGGTTAGTGTAAGTGGCACAACTCTTATTTTTAATACAGCATCAGTAATGAGTACTGATATATCAAATTATTATTTTGCTCATGGTGCTATTGATCCAAATAATGATAAAGTTATTTATCTTGTTCTTAAAGACGAAGAAGAAGAAGATTTCTTTACTATTAGACACGATTGTAAAAACACATTTGCTATCTCTTGTGCATATCTTCTAAGAAGAACTTGTGCAGTAAGTGGTGATAAATTTGCTGTTACTCAAGAAGATTTCAATGGTAAGCCAATGCTTGTATTAACTCTTTTAGTTAAATAAAATGTATGTTGATAAATGCAAAAAAGATTGCAAAAATATGTGCAGAACTTAGAATTGATATAGAGCAGTTTTATGTCCTTTATCTTATATCAACAAAGGATTATAATACTATGCGATATTATGTAAAGAATATTAATGGTTTTCATGAAACTCTATTAGATTCTTTACAGAAGAAAGGTTTACTATTAGATATTAATAATTATAGTAAAACTTCTGATCTTAATAAAGAAGGTAAAAAGATAATTAGACTTAGTACTCTCTTTACTACTCCGACATTTGATGATGCTATAGCAGAAGATGATGTAATGCAAGGAGTTGCAGATGCCTATGATGAATTATTGGATGTATATCCATATGAGATTTTAGGTAGCAATGGCATTAAATATCCTGCACGTACTGGTACTACAGAAAAGAATTCGTCGCTATATATTAAACATATTCTTAAATATCCTGAACACCATGAGGCTATTATTGCTTCCGTTATATTCGGTAAAGAGCAAAATCTTATTAAGTGGGGTATTGAGAAGTTTATTGAGAATAAGTATTGGGGTCTCCTTATAGAAGCTATGGAGGGGAACTCTAGGCAAACAGATAGCGGAGAACCTTTATATGGCAACAACGAATTTTAAGCCAAAGTTACTGCCGATTATATCTAGTAGACAAGCTGCGGCTAATGCTCTAAAAGATATAGAAGATGGAATGTCTGAAGAACAAGTAGTTCTTCTATGTCGGTGGGAAAAAGTTAATAGAGGTTTACTTGGAGGTTGGAGATTCTGCTTTACTTATATAATCGCTGGATTATCAGGTAGTGGTAAATCTTACTTTCTCAATATGATTCGTAAGGATTTTACTAATAAATTCCTTAATGGTCGATATAAGAGAAAGTTCAGGCAATTGCATATAGCATTTGAGATGACTGCTGCTGATGAAGTACTTCGAGATGTCAGTGGTCAAGTTAAAACGTCTTATGGTGATATAATATCTGCATACAAGAGTCTAGATGGTACTAGGTTATCTATAGAAAAGTATGAAGAAATTAAATCTTATCTACAGACGATTGCTGAACTTGAAATTGATTATATTGAAGTTACTGGAACTGTAGAACAAGTTTACGATACTATTCTCGATTGGGATCAACGTTATCCTGATGAACAAAAAATCATATCTCTTGACCATACTTTATTAACTGATTTTGACAAAGAAGCTGATGAGATTGCTCTAGTAGCTAATCTATCTAAAATGTTCTTAAAAGTTAAAAAGAAGATTGGAAGTATGAATATCATTATTGCTCAGTTGAATGGAGATATAGAAAGTGAATCTCGTATAGCTAGACCAAGTGGACATTTTCCTATTGGTAAAGATTTATATGGAGGAAAGTCTATTAGAAGAGATGCTGATGCAATTATGGTTCTTAATTCTCCTGAGAAGCTTGGTATTGCTCAATATGGAGTACAGAAGCATGATACCAAAGGAATTATCTTTTGGCATCTAATAAAAATGAGAAAAGCGACTACCGGATATATTAGGTTTCAAGATGATTTAAGAAATGGAAATCTTATTCAATTAGAAACTAATAATTAACCGAAACCTTTTACTCTAAAAACAGTAAAAGAAGTATGAAAAAAGTCGTAAATTATTTGCTTCATATTTGCATTACTGGTATATTTTCGTAACTTTACATAGTCATTAAGACAAAGACAATGGCAGAACAAAAGGAAAAGGCATTAGAAGGCGAATATGTTGAATTTCAAGATGTAGCTGATGATTCCGAAAATGATATTAGTAGTGATAATAGTAATGATATTCCTGATGATAATACTGCTGATGGAACAAGTCTTGCTACTATACCTTCTACTGAATTAACTGCTTTAAGTGCTATCAATGATGTTGATACTTTAAAACACTTTGCTATTAAGATGGGTATTCCAGGTTCTCCTGAGAGTGTTGCCCAAAGACTTGCTAGAGCAATTGAGCTTAAAGTAGGTTATATGCAAGGTCTTGATAATATCTATATCATTAATGGTAGAGCAACATTATCAGTATGGTTGTTTATAATGCTAATAAAGAGAGCAGGTTATGAACTTCGTACTATAAGAGATAATGAATATCTTCTTAATGATGGTACTTATAGCAAGATTAAACCTAATGTAACTGATTCAAAAGACCCTAAGTTCCCTATAGATAGAGTATGTGAACTAGAATGGGTTTGGAGAAGTAAGATTACTGGTGAAATAGAAAGAGAGCGATATGCTTACTATTGGTCAGAAGCTGTTGCTGCCGGACATACTAAGAAAGCTACTTGGCTTGCATATAGTAAACAAATGCTGTGGAAAACTACAGCGATATTTGGTTCAAGAAGAATATGTGCCGAAGCTGTTGATATGTATGAGTATGGAGAAATGGCTGATGCTAAAGGTATAGATTATAAGGTCGATGAATCTGGTAATTGTAAACCGATAGATATTACTCCTAAAAAATAAGTTATTTTTAATTAATCCACAAACAATTTTAAATTTATCATTATGGCTATTAAAAGTGTAATCTCCGCAGGAACAAAGTCATCACAATTTGAAGGTCCAATCGTTAAGATTGGTGCTTCTAATTCTATTAAATTAACTCGTCAAGTGCTTGACTTGACTGGTGCAGAATATGGTCATTTCGCATTCATCGCTGATGATACTGACGATAATAACCTATTCTATATTGCTACTTCTGAAAGCTCTACTAACGAAGCTGGTGAGCGTGGTTCTAAATTAGGTATTGTAGGTGAAGTTACTGAATCTGCTAAAAACAATCCTAATCAATTAGCTTTCACTCATGCTACTTTGGGTGTACGTCTGTTTGATGTAGCTTCTACATTCCGTGTAGATACTGATGGTGGTTTCGAGCATAATGGCTTGACTTTCTACCCAATGTCTGTTGAAGTTTCTCGTGAAGAATGGAATAACGAAAAAGCTGCTTCTGATGCTATCAAAGCTTCTAAAGCTGATTCTTCTACTTCTTCTGACGAATCTACTTCTGTTCGTTCTACTCGTCGTTCTGCTGTAACGGCTGAATAATTCTTGGTTGATTTAATGCTGTTAAAAGAGGGAGAGATAATATCTCTTCCTTTTTTACATTTAAATCAACTTTTACTCATTTAAATAATCATTAATCAACCCAAATAATTATTATTATGTTTAAAATTAATAAAGAACAATCGACTGAAGGTAATGTTAAGATAGTTGCTAACATAGGTGCTCCAGGCATTTATAAGTTTCAAGTTGTAGATATTTATCCATCTACTAAATTCAAAGGTAAGGACAAAGATGATGCTCCTACTATGAACGTTACATTTAAAGTTGTTCAAGTTATTGATGTGCCTAAGAAAGATGAGCACTTCACTAGAACTTTAATCGGTAAACTTCATACTGATATTATTGATCTTTCTTTAGAGTCTACTTCTGAGACTGCTGAAACAATGTTCAATAACAAACTTGCTCGTATTAAGCATATCTTGAAAAAAGCAGGTATTTCTCCGGAATCTATTGATACTGCTATTGAGCCATTATTGAAGAAAATGGCTAAAGAAGGTGTTTGGGATTCAGTTGCATTTGTAACTGCAATTCAACCTTTGCTTACTGATGACTGTAAGAAAAAGACAGGCTTTGGTAAAGTATCTGGTTCTGTATTTCAAGGCAATGCTCAGTGTAATTTCTCAGGTTTCTTGGGATTCTATACTGACGAAGAGCCTACTTTCACTACTAAAGAACGTCAAACTATCAATGAATATTATGCTGCATTAGATGGTCAAGTTCCTTCTATGGAAGGTGCTCCTTCTAATGGTGGCAATCAAGGTGGTTCTGCGTTCTAATAAAACTATGAATCTAATTAAGGGTGGAACTGTAAAAGGTTTCACCCTTTTTTATTCCTAAAGATATGTTTGCAATAGATAAGGCTAAACCTGTTGAAAAAGTTAATATATCTAAAAGACTCATAGAAGAGAAGCTTTCTCAGAAAGATTTATGGATATATTATCTTAGTGGTTTTGATGTAGATGCTTGGTTAAATACTAGGCAGAATTTTAAATCTGAATTAAGAACTGATAATAAACCTACTTGTTCCTTATATAGTAAAGGTCAGAATATTTATTATAAGGATTGGGCAGGACATTTTCAGGGAGATATTTATAATCTTGTTTGCTATCTGAATAACCTTTCTTATGGGGATTTAATGGGTGCTATGAAAATCATAGTACGTGATTTTGCTCATGTGTTTTATAGTGCTAATGAAAGACAGAATGAATATATCAAAAGTCTTGCTATAGAACTTAAAGAAGAAGAGAATAGATTTAGGCAGATTCAAATTAAGAAAATGATTTGGACTACTGAACTCATTACATATTGGAATAGATATGAAGTAACACCTCTTTCTTTTCTAGCTGACCATGATGTTTTCTGTCCTCAATATATTTGGATTGATAGTAAACTAAGATATACTTATAGTAAACATGATCCTGCTATTGCTTATTTCTTTGGCAATGGTAGATATAAAATTTATTTCCCTTTTAGAACTAAAGGTGCTAGGTTTATTGGTAACTCTAATGCTATACAGGGATATAATCAATTACCTGCTACTGGTGATTTATTAATAATCACAAAGAGCATGAAGGATGTACTAGTATTAAAACTATTAGGATTCAATGCTTGTGCGCTTCAATCAGAGCAACATCATTTAGAGAAGGATGCTTATGAACATTTGTCCAAACGATTTAAAAGAATTGTACTTCTGTATGACAATGATGAAGCTGGTAGAAATGGAGCAACAAAGATTTGTGATAGATATAATTTAACTTATATTGAGATTCCTAAAGAAGAGTATGAGGATTCTAAAGATATAAGTGATGTATCTGATAATTATGGTATGCAGGAAGCATATCAGTGTATGGAAAACTTAACATATCAATGGTTATGAAACCTTTAGAAGAAAGAGATTTAACTAAATTTATAGCTGATGTAGATAGTATGACTATTACATCTATTGACCATAGAGTTATTCGGACTCTATGTGCAGATTTATTAGAGAGAAAACGAAAAGAGAAGGAACAGTTAGAACAACTTAAACATTGGCATCAAACTGCGCCTATTCAATTTGTTGATAAATCTAATGAAGCTTTTGATAAAGCTCTTGAGTTACTTAGAGAATCTATAATACATGCAGAAATGCCTGCAAGATTAAATCGTAAAGTAATTGAATTTCTAAAAGATTATAATAATGACCAAAAGTGAGAAAGCTTTCTTAGAAAGATATATGGATAATTCAGGAACTACTTCTAATACTACTACTACAGATATTGCAGTAGGAATATTGGCTAGAGAAGTCTTGAAGTCAGCTATAAAAGCAAAAGAGTCAGTTAAACTTGATGAACCTGAACCTTATGATATTACTAAGAAAATATCTATGAATGAGGATAATCTTATGGCTGCTCTTCAAAGTCTAGAAGATTCTGTTAGAAAAAGTAGAAGAACTGCTAACTCTTTTGAAATGTGGGATGAAGAGATATATAGTTCTTTTAGAGAGTTTAGGAATATGCTATATCGTATAAAAGACAAATAATATGAAGAAGCTTATTGAGAAAGATGGTAAGTTAATTCAGTCTGACGAAGAGTTATACGTAGCCTTTTGGCTAGAAGAATTGAAAGAAGCAGGTTATGTAAAAGAATATCAATTACAGCCTGCTCCTTTTAGACTTGCAGATGATATAATGTTCAGTTGGACAAAGGATACTTCTACTAAGACTATTAAGAATAGAAGTGAACAGAAGTATTCGTGTATGTTAGAAGGAAAGATATATACTCCTGATGTACGTGTAGTATGGAATGAAAGTGCTAGGAATATCTTTTATTGTATTAATATTCCTCAATCTAATAAGTGTAAGCTCCTTATAGCTCATCATAAGTTTAATCAAATATTTGAACAAATAGAAATTGTTTCTTTTATTGAAGTTAAACCTCATTTCGATCAGAATAATATGGAACGAGAGTTTAAGATTAATCAGAAATGGGTTTATAAGGAATATAATACATTTGTTAATCTAGTAGTTCCTAATAAATTCTTTCCTCATAACTTTACTCCTCAACAATGTATTGATACTATGGTTTACGTTAAGCAAACTACAACCAAGAAAAGAGGTGTTAAATATAAAGGAGATAGTAAGATTACTTGGACTGTTAAAACATTAAAAGAATACACTAAATGAGTAAAGAAGAACTATTAGTAGAGTTTTATAATAGCTTAATAGATACTGATACTATATTTACAGGAGAAGAAGTTATTCAAGCTCTTACTAAGTTTTTAAATAAACATGAATTAAAAGAATTTCTTAAATTCCTTAAAGAAGAACATGGCTTATGAAATTAGATACGCTTTATAAAAGAGATAAGACAGGTAAGAAAATCCTTTCTTATGAAGTTGAAATAGCATTAGTAGGTGGTGGAGGTTTATTTGCAAATGATACTGCAATTATAACTAAGACTACTGGATTCTTAAATGGTAAGAAACAGAAGCATACTGATACAATTCTTCAAGGTAAGCAGAATAGAACTGTTCATCAGCAAGCTATCAATGAAGCTGAATCATCTTGGAGAAGTAAGAAAGATGAAGGGTATAAGACATTAGAAGATTTAGGACTTCATATTTCTAGTGAATATAATGGTGAGTTTTATCGCCATAATTCTAATGATTATAGTTGGGATACTTTACAAGCTGCATTATTTCAATGGTTGCCTGAAGATAGAACAGATGCTTCAGGTGCATTAAAGCCTATGAAGTGTACTGCTATGCAAGATGGTAAATCAGATAAACTTCTTCCTAATGTAGTAAAAAAGATACAGTTTCCTGCTCATGTTCAAACTAAGCTTGATGGTGTTCGTTGCTTTGCTACTAATCATAAAGATGGTGGTTTTAGATTTACTTCTAGTTCAGGTACTTCTTATGATATTGTCTGTCGATTTATAAAAGAAGAACTTGATAATGTAGGTTTACCAATAGGAACTATCCTTGATGGTGAATTATATATTCATGGTACACCTCTACAAAAGATTAGTGGATGGTGTAGGAAACAATCTCCAATAGATGCTCATGAAGATATAGAATTTCATATATTTGATTTACCTAACAAAGATACTTGGGATGAAAGACGTCAACAGTTGGAAAGAATTATTACGAGTTTTGACCACGATAACAAGCATCTTAGATATGTTCCTGTTTATCGAGTTGATTCTCTTGATGAAATACAAGACCTCCATGATGAATTCGTCGAGGCTGGGTTTGAAGGTGCTATTGTTCGTAATCTTAACGGTAGATATTCTTATGGGAATCGTAGTACTGAAATTTTTAAGCTAAAAGATTTTCAGGATGATGAATTCGTAATTACTGGTGCTAATGAAGGTAAGCGTGGTGCTGCTGATATGGTATTTGAATTACGTACTATGAAAGGACAATTCTTTGAAGCTAAACCTCTAGGTACTTTTGAGAAGAAGGAAGAGTATATGGAGAACTTAAATGAACTAGTAGGTAAAATGGCTACAGTTCGTTTTCTGAATTATAGTGAAACTGGAGTACCTGTAGGAAATCCTGTACTTAAAGCTATTAGAGATTATGAATAAGACAGCGATAATAGCACAAGCATCTATGGTTGAATGCAATCATGGAGGTATAGAAATTTCTCTTACTAATACTAATGATGCTCTTTATTGGAGAAGAAATTGGGGAGAAGATTCTATTACAGAATGGAAAGAAGCTGAAATAGATTATTCTACAACAGATAATGATGGTTCTCCATTTCTAGATGATGAAGGTAAAGAGGAATCTATGCCTTATTTTAGATTAGATGATGGTGGATGGAAATATTTTCTTAGTGAGTTTTTAAGATACGATATATGACAGATAAAGAATACTTCGCATTTGATGCTATTAGTCAATCTTCTATTAAGACTTTCATGGAGAACAGAAAGTTGTATGAGTATCAATATGTACTCAAGATAGGAGAAAATAAGCATACTAAGGCTATGGATTTAGGTTCGCTTAACCACTGTCTGCTATTTGAATTTGAAGAATTTCATAATAGATATGCTCACTTTAGTGGTGCAGTTCCTAGTAGTGCTAATCAGAAGAAGTTCGTAGAACTTTATACTAAGGATAACAGTAATCTTACACTTGAAGATTGCTATGCTAATTCTTATAGCACTAAGGGTATGAAGGATTATCAGATAACTCAAAAAGCTAATGAGTTAGTTGGTGAACTTAATGATTTCATGTGCTTTAATGAAAAGCATGGACATAAAGAAATCATTACTTCTGAAATGGAAATACAATCTCGTAGAATGGTAGAGATTGTAATGAACCATAGCGGAGTAGGTAAAACTTTGATTGCAGGTAGAGCTAATTCTAATTATAAAATCTATAAAGAACATTCTATTGTTCTTGAAGATAGACGATTTGGAAGAGTTATTAAGTGTAAGGTAGATGAGATGCATGTAGATACTAAGAATCATATCATCTATGCTTATGATTATAAGACTACTCGCTCTCAAAATACCAATTCATTTAAAGGTTCTGTTAGATATTATGGTTATGATATTCAGGAATCTTTCTATGCTAACTATATTAAGGAATGGGCTTTAATCGAATTTGGTGTAAACTTTGCAGTTGTATTCCGCTTTATTCCTCAATTGAATATTGCTCCTTATAATGTACTCGATGTAATTGAATTCGATCCACAAGATAGAGAGCAAGCATATATTCGTTGGAGTGAAGCTTTTGAGCAACTTGATGATTGTTTAACTAGTGGTCGTTTTGATAATCCTTCTGCTTATAGCGATACAGGAGTCAACATGATGAAGTTAAATATGATTGATTCTGTTGTATTAACTGATGGATTCTAATGAGAGAAGAATTTGTAATTGTAGAACCTTTTAGTGGTAGATATTATGCAGGCAATACTAATGACATTGCTGTATTTGATGTAAAAGGTGGTAGATATATGCCTTTCTCTACTCGTGAACGTGCAGAAGAAGCTATTAAACATTTAAGAGTTGCTCCTTATACTAGACTTAAAATAGAGAAGCATTATGTCTCAGAATAGATATTGTATAATGTGTGATACTGATGTTCCTTGTAAATGGTTAACTTGTCCAAATAGAAATGGCAATAAACACGGTAACAGGAAAAAAGCCTGCAAAGGTAACACCTGCAAATAAAGTAGGTTCTCGTACTAAAGAAGAGATTAGTTATGTTGAACGACCTACTTCCCAACAAAAGAGTTCTATTGCGATAGAACATGAACAAGAAGAGATGCTTATAAGAGAAGTAACTAATCTAGTTCATAGGGAAGAGGTCGCTCAACAAACTAAACAACTTAGTCGAATAACTAAGAATAATGTAAAGTTTGAATCCGTTCTACAAGTTCATAGAGTAGATTTATATCCTTTTGATGGTAAAACTAGAGAGAGATATATTCCTCAAAGCAAATTAGTATTCGAGACAGATGATGAATATTATAATTGGGCTATGAAAGGTGGATTTGATAAAGACTTGAATGATGATTACGATTATGTAGTTTTCAGGAGAATTCTTACTAAAAAAGAAGCATGAAATATTACGCTTATATTCCTAGAGAAGATGGTAGTGAACCTATGGGTACAGCTAATAGATGTTTATTTGAATGCAAATCTGATAGATATGCAAGAGGAATGGCATTTAGAAGATTAGGTGAACACTACCATTTTGTTCTAATACGTTATACTAATTTGTATGATGAATTTACACATATTGTTTTAATGGGCAAACATTTAAGAGATGGAAGTACTAACCAAGAAGCAAGTAATCAAGGATGTTCCGAAAAGATGGAAGAACCAATATCCTAATGGTAAAGAACATATCTATGAGAAACTAATAGCAGCTAAACCTTTAAGTAAGAAAAAGGTAGATGCTATTATAGGTAATGATAGTTGGACTACTCTTACTTGTGATCAATGCAGTAAAGATGTACCATTAGTTGTTCTTCTAGATAATAGTGAATATTCTAATAGTATTTGTGAACAATGTTTAAATAAGGCTTTAGATTTAATTAACGAACCAAAAATATGAAAAGAGAAGAACTAATTGCAGGATGGATTAGCAATATCCAAGATTCAATAAATCAAGCTGTTATTCAAGCTACAGATAATGATACAGAAGTTGAATTTGATTTCAATGGAGTTAAAGTAGTAGTTAATGCTAGTACTGATAAAATAGCATTATTAAGAGATTATATGAATTCTCATTTAATGGAATGGGAACAAGTTGGTCCTAATCCTCCTGTACAATATAGTGCTGATGTTAATGCTCAAATTGCATTAGCTAAAGAAGCTCAAGCAGAAAGACAGAAAGTACAAGAAGCTGAATGGGAACGTGAAGCAGCAGAAAAGCAAGCTAATTTCGATAAAGAAGTTGAAGGTATCGAAATGGAAGTTACTGATACAGAATCATGGAATGATTATGTAAAGGTTAATACTGATGGTTATGGTAAAGCTTGTGTAGATTATGCTAGAAATTGGGCTAGACTAATGCAGAAGAAAATGTCAGATGGTGCAGAACTTAAAGACATTGCAGGTGCTTGTTCTCATTTGGCAGATACAGAAGGTATTACTGGCTTTATGTATGGTGCTGCTGTTAGTATGCTTTCTAAATGTTGGTCGCATGGTGAAGAACTTCGCAAATGGCATAATAAAGAGTATAACCATGAAGGCGAAGGTGTAGTTAATCCTGCTATGGTTACTATTTCTTCTAACGATACTCTTGAAGAATAATGACTGAGGAAAGAATCTTAGAGATAGCAAAGAAACATAATGTGAGT
>Ga0193738_1000265_pt1 | contig 34436 bp, 64 predicted proteins | sample L2a1metaG_FD_144927 | JGI IMG/M metagenome (GOLD analysis project Ga0193738, IMG submission 144927) | Soil microbial communities from a riparian zone of the East river system, Colorado, United States - L2a1 | ecosystem: Environmental > Terrestrial > Soil > Riparian zone | place: USA: East River... | reverse complement strand
TTAACTTTTTCATTAGTCATTAATTTTCCCTAAATGTCTTTAAAAAAATCATTAAATTGTTAAGTGTTTCCATCTCAATATAAATTTTCTGCTCACATTCTGATTCTCTATGAGAACCAGTTCTCAGTATCACACCACAACCATCATATTCAGCATAAACAGCATCGCCTAAATAACAGTGATTTTTTCGTTCTTCGTCATTCATTGCATTTTCCCTATATCCAATAATTCTGGCTCATAACCCATATACATAGCCGCAATAGCTAAGCATTCCAGGCAATAAACTCTAACTTTATCGGGATTTGCATCCCTGATTTTTTCTTTCTTCTCACTAAACCAAATTTCACGATCACAATTAGGGCAACTAATTATCGTGCAAGGCGATTGATCATTAGGATGCTCAGGATGCACACAAACTGGAATACATCCGATATACAAATATTTATCCGTATCTAATACCAACGATTGTAATTTATCAGTCATCGTATAAAGCCCCGTTCTTTCAAGTACGCCAAATCACTAGATGATTCAACAATTTGATCAATAGGCTTCAATCTATCTTTATAATCTAACTCTATTTGCATTATTAACCACCTGACTTTTCTACGCAGTATGTATAAAATAAAGTTATTTATAAGCAATACCACCACTAAAATAATATTTAATATTGTGAACCAATTCATTTTTCACTTCCTCTTGTATTAATTATATGACCAGTCCCACATTGATAACATTGGATGACATTTGGGCTTAACACTCTGTAATCATGCTCACAATAGTTATCGATCATAGATTCAATTTTCATCCAAAGATTGTCATATATGGGAAAATCTGGATATGCAACTTCGGTAAGCTTAAAAAGTGTAGTTAGATGTCTAAGTTCTTCTTTCGTGAAGTCATTCATAATCAACCTATTTTTTTATGCATAAACTCTTGAAGCTCTTTCAATGCCCAAAAATAACCATTGTCAAATTGATCAGTTAGGCACGTTTTATGCTTTTCTTTTATTTTTTCATCCAAATATTTATCTAATATTTCGATGATGATATCCGAACTAATTGACATTTATTTTCCTTATATCCAATGCGCTACACGGCCAATAACCCCAAGCAATCCAACAAAGCCACCTATTTGAAATGATAACAACCAAAAAAACCTGGAATCAATTTTTGAATCAATTTTATCAATTTTGTTGTCAATTTTATCGAACCTATCATCAATTTTATCAAACCTTTTTTCTATTCTGATCAAGGTTTCATTAATATGCGATATAGACATCTCAAGTAATGCTACTCGCGTATCAATTTTAGTAGGATAATCCTTAACATTATTTTCTGTGTTTTTATTCATCGTTCCCATTTTAATCCTTATGTTTTTTTATTAACATTTAACGTTAATTATTGCCTTCAATAACTTAGAAACTAATCAACAACTATATCCACGAAAACTGTGGATAACTATTTTTCTTTTGCAAAAAAATCTTCCACTTTTACGTCAATATTATTTTCCTCAGCAATTACTAGTAATTTCTTTATTAATTCAAAACGTGGCTTTCTTCTTCCTGTCTCATATTCCGATAGCATCGGTCTACAAATTTTTAATAATTTACTTAATCCTTCTTGGGTCAATAACATATGTTCTCTAATTTTTTTAATCGGTGAATCCATTTTTAACCCCTTTTAATATTCCACTCCTTATAACTTAATGTTTGATTACTGTCAATTTATTCTGACATTAATAATACAAATGTAATATTTATGTAAGATTTATTTGACATAGCAAAATACGTCTGCTATTATGCATGGGTAACTTAACGAAACATAACAAAACATAACGAGGCAAATCATGACAATCAAATCATTCGAAAGACCGCTTATTGAAATTTCGGATTCCCTGGTATTCAAAAAAGCTAAACTCATTGATAATGAATATAAACTTGATATTCGAGAATTAAACGCAGAAGATAAACTGGCATTCGTATCTAAGATTTTAAATCTCAATAATAACTTAGATATTATTATGCAAGAGTATATTGATGATGCGTGCTCTAACCGTATGTGTGCTGAATCTGACATTTTCGGGAGTTGGTTTGATGACGAGTAACTTAAAAGATTTTATAACCTCAAAACAGCGCATTAAGAGCCTAAATAGGCATAATAATTTTAACTTAATCGTAATTGGTATAATCATTTTTGTAGTCGGGAGTTTGATATCATGAGTAATGCAATTTTAATCTTAGGGGACAGTGGAACGGGCAAATCAACTAGTTTACGTAACCTTGACCCAACCAAAACATTTATCATTAATATCTTAGATAAGCCCTTACCGTTTAGGGGATATAAAACAAATTATACAAAATTATCAGTTGATGGTTTAACGGGCAATTATTACGAAACTGACGACCACGAAAAAATAATGCGCGTTATTAAACTAATTAATACAAAGAGGCCGGAAATTACTAATCTTATTATTGATGATTTTGGCTTTACAATTACTAATACTTTTATGCGCCGCGCTCGTGAAAAAGGCTATGATAAGTTCACTGATATAGGCCGTAATGCCTGGGAATTAATAAACTCATTACGCGGTTTAAGAGAAGATTTAAATTGCATTATTACAATGCATGTTGATATAGATGTTCATGGTAAATGTAAGCCTAAAACTATAGGTAAAATGATTGATCAAACCAACATGATTGAAGGGTCTTTTACTTATGTATTTCAATCTTTAATTGTAGACTATCAATACAAATTCATCACCGCAAATGATGGCCAGCACATGGCAAAAACACCCATGGGATGCTTTGATGAAACGTATGTTGATAATGATCTCAACGAAATACTAAATAAGATTGAACATTATAACTTAGGCGATAACCAAGGAATCCAACATGCAACTATATAAAATAACCAATGAATATGAAAACGTCTTCAATCAAGTAGATGAAAATGGCGAAATAACAACCGATATGATTGAAACATTAGATGCATTACAACAAGATTTTGAAAATAAGGCTGTCTGCGTAGCAACATATATCAAAAACTTAGAGGCCGAGGAAGCGGCCATTACCCAGGCCATGGATGACATGAAGACACGCAAAGCAAGACTGACAAAGCAAGTAGTATCTTTATCAGACTATTTACAATTCAACATGCAAAAGTTGGCAATCAAGGAAATTAAGAGTTCGCCATATTTTAAAATCAGGATTAAACAATGTCCTGCATCCGTTGATATTATCAGCGAGGATTTTATACCCGCTGAATTTTGGCGCGAAAAAGTAACGACCACAATAGATAAGGTAAGATTAAAAGAGGTGCTCAATGAAGGCATTGAGGTTGCCGGTGCTTGTATTACTCGCCGATTAAAACTTGAAATTAAATAACATAACTTAACAATTAAGGATAAAAGATGAAATATACACCATATACCGAAGCACAAATACAAAGCATGAATGTAATGGAACCTGGAATCTATCGCTTTCAGGTTCTAGAAGCCATCATAACTGACCAATACGGCCAACCATTGCGTGATAAGAACGGTACTGATATGGCCAAGCTTAAATTATTAATTTGGGATGCAGAAAACCGTGAGCGCACATTATTCACCTATATTTCTGGCGATGGGAATTTTGCTTATAAGCTACGTCATTTTGCTAAAACGATAGGAATGCTCCAACAATATGAAGATGCCATTTTTGAGATTGATAAAACAATTGGCAAGCAAGGTCACGCAGATATAGTAATCAAACGCGGCACATTAAAAACGGATGGCTCTGGGGAAATGTGGGCTGACAGGAACGATGTTAAAGATTTTGTGCTTACTGCTGATGGTAGCGTTGTAAATCATTCTCACGCTGCACCAGCGTTGCAAGTTGAACAAACGCTCGAAGAAGATATACCATTTTAAAAAGATTACCACCCTTTTAGGGTGGTAAATATTTAAACTAGATAGGTCATAGTGCCAAGCATTGTGACGTTTGAGCCTGTTGTCATTTGAGTTACTGATAATGCTGTTGTTGAGGTACTAGAGCCACTAGCATTTATCGTCAATATAGATTGCGCCGCTGTCCCACGTAGATACATATATGTGGTGCCAGCTGGAAAAGCCGTTGCTTGGTATTGAAGCGTACCAATACAGCTTGCGCCAATTGCAAATGGTAATCCTGTTATTTGAAAACTACCACTGGCTGTAGTAAATGTAGGCGCAAATGCCAGAATAAAAGTTATGTAAACAAGATTTCCAATGCGCGTATAAGTTCCACTTTGGGTCGAATATGAAACACTTAAATCCCCTGGTGTCGCAAAAGTTATTGCGGGTGTCCATGAAAGATTTACTGGCGGAAATATAGTGCTTATTGTTGCTGACCAAGAGGCAGCCGTTGTCCCAGTGATTAAAATACAAGTTATAATTAATGTATTTCCACCAAGTACGGTTGTAATCAAATTCCCACCTGATGAGTTAACAGTAAGTGTTCCCGTAGAACTATTAATAATCTCGAAGCTTTGACCAGCTTTTAATGTTGAAACCACGGGCATAACAACTGTTTGCGTAGTCGCACCAGTAAATTGCTGAATCTGAGTACTTGCAACGGTTAATGTGGTAGTACCTGCCGCGGTTGCAGTGGTTGTGAATCCAGATAAAAAGTTATTTGCAGATAAGTTGCTATTTGCATCCCATCCAGCCCATGCAGATGCTGCTGGCACCGTTGTAACTGACGTGACCCCGGTACCACCATTGGCAATAGAAACTGGCAATGCAATTCCGCTTGTGTTCACTGACCATGATGCCGCCGTTGTACCAGACGTCAATATACATGTAAATAATGCCGCTGTTCCTGGGGCAACCGCTAAGACTGTATTCGCTCCAGATGATTGTACAGTAACTATTCCAGTGGAGTTGTTAACTATACTATAACTCATTCCAAGTACTAAAGTTGAGGTAACAGGCAAAAGTACAGTTTGTGTTGTTACACCAGTAAAAAATTGCTGAAATGTACTTCCGACTAAAAGCGTGGTTGTGCCTGCCGCTGTTGCTGTCGTTGTATAAGCTTGAATATGATTATTCGCCGATAAATTTTTATTTGCATCCCAGGCCGCCAATATACTTGCTGTAGGTGTCGCCGTGATAGCATGGACAGCATACGTATCAACACCTGTTGTATAGATATACTCATTTGCTGCCGTTGTTAAGCCGCCAATTGATAGCAATCCAGGATAAGCGCCAATCAAGTCCTCGATTGTCATTTGTACTTCATCAAAACTACTTGCAGAATTGCCCCCATAAATTATATCAGCGGGAACTGGCGCGGCTTTTGTTGTGAAGGATTTTAATTGAATATTGATAGCCATGATTTTTAAACCTCTTTTGCAATTACAAATGCGTTATTATAAGTTACAACGAAGTTACCAAGATAATCTACTACATGCGCGAAACCCGTGGGTGGTTCCATCTCGTTTTGATTACCCAAAACACAAAAAGGAAATAATATAGTAATTAAATGCGAATAAAAATGCATATCATACCCCTATGGAATGTTAGTTGAACAATATACAATATTAGTTGCGGTTGTGGTTCTAGAAGTTCCATTTACATCGGCTGTACTTAAAATTCTAGTCGCAGCAATCGGATAAATATTATTGCCCTGCGCATTAGGAAAAAACTGTGGCAATCCAGCGGTGTTCATGTAAACAATGTCACCCGTAGCACCCGACACATATAAATAACAACTTGGAAGTGCAAAATTAATGTCAACCGTAGCCAAATCTGAGTAACCGAAAGCAAAGCCCCAACTTATCATGACATACCCTTATTTTGGTCTATATAAATAACATCATACGATATTTCATTAATCAATTCACTCTCTAACGCCAGCGCTAAAGTTTGATAACTTTTAACCCCATGGCTTGACCAGTCGTGTTTCGGATGGTCTTTAAATTTACCCATTTTAACATCAAATTCCTTTTCATAGTTACTAATACAATCAATCAATCGTTGAGTATTTTCTTCATTGAAAGTTGTCATATAAAGTTTTTGGCGTATAGTTTCAATTGCTGTTTTATGAGTACTTGGCCGCTTCACTATATAAGCCATCTCGCCCATTTCCTGTAAATAATCCTGAGTAGTTTTTAAACCATCACCAAAATTTCTATTTGCTCCGTCATGCGGCACATAATGCGCTTTCAATACTAGATTTCTAGCATTACAAAATGCCTTTAATTCCCCAACATAAAAAGCAAGAGCGCGGTTATTATTTTCAATATAGCCAATTACTGTAGGCCAAAGCTTTCCGTTTCTTGATTCAAATTGCGCAATAGTTATTGACGTGCAATCTGATACACCAATATCATAAAAAGCATATGCTGCTTTATTTGGCAAATAATAACCTTTAATAATTCTTTCTGAATCATGAACGGCATTAATAGCAATCGCAAAATATTTGGTTTCCTCATTTACCTGTACATTGCCGTAATACTCTTGTTGAATGAGGTATTCAGGCATTCCGGCACGCCTATCCTCGTCAACATCCGCATCGGTTATGTATGGCTGACCTTCTTCATCAACCAGTGTATTAATACTTTCCTCGCGGCAAAACCAAAGCGGGTCGTCTTGGTTCTTTTTCAACATCCAATAAAAATGATTCATACCGTTGTATGTGGATTGTCCAAATAACCAACCGCCATTCTGCCTAAGCACCGGCATCATGGAATAAAGAACTTTGGGGTCGGAGAATGCCAGCTCACAATAAACGATGCCACGCGGGTTAGTACCACGAAGCTTTTCGGGGTCAATATCACAACCAACAACCCAAATTAAGCTGCCGTTGGTTAAATGAATCGTCATGTCTGCATCATTAGATTTGCGAGCCATAAGGCGTTTAGGAATCATATCTAAAAACTTGATACTTTTACCTGTCCCCAAATCTAACATTGCCCCTTCCCACAAAATTTTGCGAGCACGAACGTTTGTAGGGTAAACCATCAAATACATGCCTGGGTCACTAATCGCAAAATCTAAAACTAGATTCCAGGTTGTAACCTCTTTACCCGCACGCCTAGGCCATTCCGCTAATATTCTCTTAGATTCCTTATTGAGCAAAACGTCTCTAACTTCACGCTGATATGGTCTAAAATTAATAACCGGAATGCGCACGCTATAACCATCACCCCAATTAACGTGTAAATTGTTTAAATCATCACGCGTTAATTCATAGGTACTTAATGATTGCTTGTGATAAGCGCCCAAAGCCTTATCACGCAAGGCTTTGGCTTCTTGTAATAGACTCATATTGTTAAATCTTAATTATTTTAAGTACTAATGCTGTGGGCTGCACGATAGTAAATGGTGTCGGGGTTGCTGAGCCTGCCGTCTGGGTTGAAAACGCTCCGCCAACACCAGATAAATAGCTTGTCCCACCACCTGACGATGAAAACGTAACCGGCGTACCTGTCTGTCCAGTTAATGCATGTGTATGACCAATTAATTCTGACGCTTGCATTGTGTGCGTGTTTAATCCACCCACTGTACCCACGACATTTGTACCACTGAATAATGTACCATTTGCACCAGCGGTAACGCGTTCTACTAAATTAGGCACGTTAAATGTTGTTGTGCCATTACCTGCACCCCAAAGTACTCCAATTGCTGCAAATAGGTTTGCATAAGTTGTTCGCGAAACCGCACTACCATCACATAATAAAAAACCTGATGGTATTGTTGTCCCACCAAAATCAATTATACATCCTGTAGGGAATGGCGCCACAACCGCACTTGTGAGTAATGTTAACTGCGCTTCCACGGTTGTGGGGTTTAAATTGACCGAATCATAATAGCCAACTAATCCAGCGCCATTTGTTACCGGTTGCTCATTTGCCAGCTCTGAGCGCAAGGTCGAAACATCCGCGGGCTGCTCTAATGTTGCAGCGATTACCCCGCCTAATGCACCAAACCATACTTGACCTGGCTGCAATATAGGAATTTGCACATTAGCATTCAGGGTGTCATCGGGAAAATATGAATTAACAATGTAAGATATGTTTCTATCAAAAGCATATGATTTATTTTGCTGAGCAATAAGCAGTAGCTTATCAAGTACAGCATCTAATGTAATACCTGAAAAATTTTGCGCATTAGAGAATTCCGCATCTAAAGACGCTGAAACATCTCTAACAATAGTAACCGCATACCCTGATGGTGGAATAAATCCAGGTTGAAACCTTATTATGCCGCCTGTAATTGGGTCAAGATTTGGTATGTATATATAATCAACATTCCAGACTTTAATATCATTTGTTGGGTTGGGGGCAGCCGTGGCTAATTGCGAGTAAACATCAATATCGGGCGTTCCATCAAATTCAATCGGTGTAAAAAACGGTACAATATAATCTGTGGCTATACCATCGGCCAAGTATTGAACAACCGTATTTTGCTGGGGTAAATTTGCCATGATATATCCTTAAAATAATGTATGTTGACCAGGTTCAACATAAGGTTTGTTACCCAAAAATGAATCAACGTATTTTGATATCACGGGTACTGTACTTATTGGATTCGCAACATTCGCAAATTCCCTTGCTGCATTTTTAGCGCCTTTTAAGTCACCTGTTGTTAATGCGAATGCTGTTTTAAGAGGGTCATATAGAAACTTCCAGGTTGGCGTACCAAATAATGCGCCAGCTGCTGACTTTGATGCATTCTTATCACCCAATATTGAACCAAATACTCCAAGTCCACCACCCAATAGTTTCGCAAAATATTTTGCTCTTTCCCCCGCGCTCATATTTGCGGGGTTTGGTGGTGTTAATCCATTACTTACTGCAATTACAGCCTCGGATAATGTCGCAAGCATAATAGTACCCAGGCATTGATTCAAGGCAAACATCATCTTGCCCTGATAGCTATCAAAATCCTGCATCCCACCAACCCAAACACGTCTAAAATATTGAGCAGGGTATGCTTTGAACTGTGCAAACATACGCCATATCTCGCCGCCAATATGCCCAGGTCTAAAATTGCCTGTAGTTATCATGTTGGTATAACCTGTTGGGTTCAAAACTGAAAACTCTTGTGCTGTATCAAACATTGCGAATACTTTTCTGTATAATGTTGAACCATACTCAGACAAAGGTACGACTTGATCTGTATCTTTCCATAATTCGCGTATCTCGCTTTCAGTCATATTTGTAACGTTGTCTGTAGAAAATAATCTATTATCAGTCTTGGAACGCAACGCATCCCATTCAGCCTCACCAATATTGAACCTTTTCAAATAAGCTTGTTGCTGATGGTCTAGCGCATTGAATGCTTTACTAGATTGCTTTCCATAAACTTTCATAATCGGTTCCATTGCACTTAGCTTGTTCCCTCTATCTAGCGCATGCAATCCCATGCGATGGAAAAATTTATTAGATAATTTATTTACTGTATCACCCATTCCGCTTAAATCAGAAAATCTGGATATTGTGCCACTGTGAACGTTAATTGAAGATGACATTATTCTGGACAATGCAATCCTGCTTTCGCTACTAGGAAGTTTATCAAACATATTAACTATTGCATTAACATACGGTGACCAATAACCCGCACCAGCACGTTGTGCGAATCCGGCAATGTTTGCCGTATCTGAAATACTTAAAAGTGCAATTTTACCTAAACGTGCAACGGATGTTATGGAACGAATGCTAGCGCTAATGTTAGCAATCTTAGGATTCATCACACCTTTAGTTGATCCTAACAGGTTATTAAATAATGCATCACTAGTTTGATGTTCAAGGCCATTTTTAAGCGTATTACCCTCCGCTCCTTGTTTCGCAACTTGAGCATGACGCATTTCCAACCACATGCTTTGCGGAGCGCTTCCCAGGATTTCAGATAGTCCAACTTGTTGACCGGATGTTCGAATATCACTATGCCACGCTTCAATCAATGAGCCTTGGCCATATTCATTATTAGAAATTCCCCAGCTTTTCCAGTCTTTATACTTGTAAAACATATGGCGACCGCGTTCTATAGCCTGACTATCCCTTGCAACGGCTGCTCTTGTAAATAATGGCCCATTCCCCTGGATGATGTTATCGAAGGTGTTACCTATCATTTCATTTACAATTGCGTCATCTAGTGAACCATCTATTTTCATAGCCCTAGTATTTCTAAACGTTGCCTCAACATCAATTCTAGATTTGTGTAATTCTATCCAGGATTCACGACCAATTTTTCTTATTTTGGATTGATCGTACATATTGCGAAAAAATCTTTCTTCACTCATTGCTGATGGTTGCATGGCATCGGATTTAATTAACATAGCATTTCGCGGGTCAATGTAATCTCTTAATGATTCACCTATTTGCATTACCATTTTATTTTCATGCGTTCCACCATCGGCAACCGCAAAAATAGCATCATCAAAAGTTTTTTCTTCTAACATATCCAAATGTTCTTTAGACATTTTATTGAATGCTTGAGTTGTTAAAAGTTGCCTCGCAGCATTTGACGCCGTTTCAACATTATAATCTGTGTTCATGCGCGTTTTTTCCAAGAATGCTCTTGGGGTAATATAGGTGTCTTTCTTAGTCTTAATAGTATCCATCTTGGTTTTAATGGTATCCCACTTGCCAATATTTCTCGCTGACCTAGCTGAATCATCTAATAAAATTTCTAAATGAGTTTTATTGATTTCTTTGATAGCGGCATTTCTAGCAAATGGAATTCCCTGGGCTTGCAATTCTCGTGCTCGACTATTAACTTGTTTTATATAGCCTTCCAGTTCTTCACCGGTAAATAAATTAAGTGCCATTCTAGCCGTATCAACACATTCACTTCTGCTTTTAGTCATTATTCACCCAGTGCGCATGTTATTAACTCTGCAAGAGCCTTTTCATTTTCAGTAAATTGTTTGTAGCGCCTTACGCTTTCTTCAAAATGCACCGCAGCTTCTTTGTATTCCGATGTCGTGACTTTCTGTACTGAGGCTTCATTATATAAAACATCTGGCTTCATCGATTCATTCAATGCCGCTTTTTGTTCTGCTACAACGTCTTGATATTTGATTCCAGTTGATTCAAATTCTCTAGCGCCTGGTACAGATTTTTCAATCCTTGTAGATAGATATCTTTTAACATTATCAGGGTTAGCAAGCAGCGCAGAATTAGAATCAACCATATCCATAAATTTCTTAAGAACCGCATTAAGCCCTTGCTGTTTAACATTGATTGCCTCCATATGGATTCTATCAAGCAAAACTTTTGCATTCGGCCAGACTTGTGATAAGTCCTCTAATCTATGATATGCGCTTCTATTTTTGAAATCACCTATTAACTTGCCTTCCGGTAATAATGTATCTTTTATATGCAATAACTCATCTGCTGGATGCATAAGTTTAATAGCTTTTAACATCTCTTTGAGAACTAGGTGCTCGCCTTTATCAAACATTCTTTGATATTTGGTTGTTTTCTTAGTCTCAATTAATTTAATCTGATGCGCTAAATTTAACTTTAATGCTACCTCTTTTGGTACATGATGAGGTATTTCACTACGCCTAACAGCTTTACCATTAGGCTTTTGTTCTTGAAACTTCTTCAAGTTTTGATAAATATTATTTTGTGACAATATCTGTCTTTTAAGTAAACCTTCCGGTAATTTTCGGCTTAATGCATAATCAAATTCTTTTAAAGCCTGACTATGCGCTTCAATCTTTAATCCTAAATTATGTGTCATGCCATTTATAGCATGGATTAAATTTGGATTTTCACGCATATTTGCTATGTAACCATCCAGTTCGTTGTGAATGACATAGCTAGATAGCAATTGATTTTCTTCTTCACTGAATCCGGTAATATGTTGATCGAACATTGCGCTTTGAACGTTCTTGACGCCCTCAGGGCTTAATACCTGATTCCAAACCCTACCTGTAACGCGGTCATAGGGTATCTGTAAATCTTGTAGTATCTTTAATCCACGCTCATGAATATTTCTTTCATTGTTTTGCGTTATTTTATTAAATTCTTCTTTTGTTCCACCAAATGAATAATGTTCATTAAAAGTATTTTCATCATGCGTTTCAAAATGTTTTGTTAATTCTTCTGGTGAAATATAAACTTTTGAAATTATATGTCCTTCCTTTTTTGCATATGATTTTGCCTGCTTTAAATTTTTTGTCCACCATATACCATGTTCCTCATTCTTATGATGTCCTCTATATAATGTGATTTTTTTAATATTGTCATTAGGATTTTCCAAGTAATCAAGATACCAACTGTGCATTTCATGTGTTATAAATCCTTCGTCTTCGGCTTGTTGTAAATGATTTTGAAGTTCAGAAACTTTGGCTTCTCGTGCTGCTGTCTCGCCTTCTTTAATCTGATTCTCTTTTAATACTGCTTCGTGCTCAGCATGCAAGCGAGTTAATTCTGCCTCTGCTGCTCGGCCTGTTGCTGCGGCATTTCTACGGCTTATAACTCCACCAATACCTTTGTATGCTATATACCCAGCGGCCAGTGGCGCACCACCTAACAAGAAACCGTAATTATCTGAACCCCAATCTTGAATAGCGTGGCTTACATCTAGAGAATTTTCTACAGCATTATAATGTTCTGCAAAGTGCTCAGGAATCACAAACCCTTTATATGCTGTATATGCCTCGGTTGCACCTGCTGCTATTGCTCCTATACTGGCATTTGGCACAAAGTGGCTTACAGCTTCCGGTACTAATTTGCTAATAGGAACCTGGGTTGACAGGTATCTTGCTAATGCATGTTCGCTTGCGATATCTAATGCCAATTCTCTCGCACCAAATCCTATAACACCAGCCACACCCGCACCAATAGCGCCGCCGGCAAATGCCAATGGTGCTGTTGGTAATAGTCCGCCTACGATACCACTTATTGTATTGACTGTTTGCTGGCCAAATCCTTGTCTAGGGTCGTTCAATGTTTCATTGATAGTCGCTAAACGTTCGGCTCCTTCACGCCTAGTCTTTTCACTAGATAATCCTGGAAAAACATAGTCTGCGAGTTGCTGTACCTGCTCAATGGGTTTGCTAAATGCAGCACTTGCTGTCTGACCATAGCCAGGCTTAGGCGCTATATCATCAACTCGTGCTACTTGACGCTCACCGCCTAACATTATTTTTCATCCCATTTATTTGATTTTCCTAGCCAGCCCATTCGCTCATGCAATTGCTTGTCGTACTTATTGGCCTCTTTCTTAGTTTTGAATATACCCATATGCTCGCCAGTCTTTTTATAATGCTGGAATGCTTCTTTTCCTGAAACTCGTTTACCATTTATAATAGTGGGCAATAAAACTGTTTTACCATTTTCATCCCCTTTTTCATCGATTCCAAAAGTGCTCGTTGATACCGTGCTGTACTCGCCTTTTTCATTCCAAACTTTCGGCCTATCCTCTAGCTTAATATTGCCTTCGGTAATAGGGCGTACAATCTCAGGCTTACCACGCAAGAACCTTCTATCCTCTTGCTTCAAAAGTAAATCAGGTCGTCTTGACAGGAATGGATTTGTTTTCACCGTTCCCGCTGCCTCACCTTCTTGATAAATATTCGTATCATGTTCAGCCTTGCGCCAAACTGACTCGGTAAATAATTCATTAAACGCTGGCTGACCATGCGAATTAGGAATTGCTTGGCCATTTGGATAAATAACGGTAATACGCCCACCTGGCGAACTAACTAACCTTGGTGGAGTTTGTGCAAATATTGCATCAACTTCCGATGGACTTCTATATTCTAATAATTTTTCTCTAGTTTCATTTAAAGCGTGAGATGCCAAAACTTGTATTTGATTATCGTCAAGTGGCACGCTATTTGCATCTATCACATAATTAAATCCAGATTTTACCGGATAAGCTTTATCCATATTGTTTTGATAGGTTTTAAGATAATCATCTAAATGCTCAAACCCATAATCGTTATGGTCTGCTGCTACCTTCTTAATATACCTTAATGCTTGGTCTGTTTTAGCTGATATAAGATTGCCGCCATTAGGCTGCTGGCTTAAGTAATTATTAATAGATGTTAATGCCGGACTGATTCTAGCTATCAATTTCTTATCGGAATATCCTTCTTTACTAGTATCTAATTGCAAAAACTTTTGCTGACTATCTTTTTTATCACCCTTCGCACCAAGCGCATCAACTTGTTGCGAGGCAAATAAATCAACCATGAATCCAGCATCGGCTTTGCCTTCAAGATTTCCTATTTCATAAACGGTTAAAGCTTTTCGTGGATTATCTTGAAAGGCATTCATCGCATAAACGCGATTTTTAGGATTAAGCGTCAATATATTATTAATCGCACTATTGATATCGCCGTCTTTATTAAACGCATTCACAATAGGACTTAAAAGCTGTATAGGAATTGGTTGGCGTAAATAATCTGGGTAATGCATGCCAATTCCTAATGCATCAGATTTGCTAATAAGATTATTTAAATTATCGTTTGACCTGATATGCTTTTGATTCGCAACTTGCGCCTCCGTACCGAAAGGAACGTCTTTATCAATTGCCGTTTGGGTCTGCGCAAAGTCTTGATACATTCTTGCGCCTTCGGGTGTTCCTGCAATAAAGTTTTGATAATGCCCAGGTTGTTTCGCGTCATTAATGAAATTATTCAACCTGTTTTTGTAACCTTCCTCTATAGAACTACGCTTTTCTTTCTTTTTTAGTACCTCAAGTTTGTGATTTAATTGCACCCATGACATACCACTATTGATATCACCTGTAGATTTTGCCGCACCCATGCCATAATTTAAAACGTGGTCTAAATCTGAAATCTTTTTAATAGATACCAGATCACGTGGTGTTACTCTCTCACCATTTGCAATTTTTGATTGAATATCATTTAACGTTAATTGCCCAAAGTGGTGGTCGGTATTCATTGCTGTACCGTGATCCATTGGCAAATGAGCATTGCTCATGCCAATTTGACCTGGATCTGTTGCATGATACGCACTTAAATCCGATGCCGTTAAAATATTTTCTTTTAACCCTGCCACCAACTCATGTGCCATATCTATTTCAGCTGCAAATTGCTTATGTAAATTTGCACCTTCAACGGCTGTAATAATTCCTGCGCTTACTTGCCCTTGAATAGCTTCATATTGTGCATTAATTAATGCATCAGCTTGTTCAGGATTATTATGAATATCATTTCTAATCGAGCGCAATGTATCGCCCATTGAAGAAAGAGCGGCATATTTTGCACGCTCTCTAGATAGTGATATAGATTTTTCTGCCGCGGTTAAACTCAATCCTCTAATAGTACTATCTGACATATCTTTGAGTAAGCGCCTATCACCGCTATTTAACCTAGCGTCGCGCTGAATTTTTGCTGTTGTCTGCTCTGCATTCTTTGCTATTGCCTCGGCATTACCCGGATTTTTAAATATCTCAATCTTACTTTGTGCTTCAACATCTTGTAGCATTCCATGGGTTTGCAATAGGTTTGCTTTTGACGCTTCACTAGCGTATTCAGTAGCCTTGACCGCAGTTCTATCAGCTATTTGGCCAAATGCTTGAGCCATATTATTATAACCCGTAGCCGCTGACTTACTCGCAGGTGGATTAATGACTGGATTAGTTTCTTTATTTTGTACAATTTCTGATGCCATTATATATCCTCAACCTGGGGCAATTTACTCGTTCCACCAGTCGGTAGTTTTGTTCCGAAACCTGCTAAATTCAGCGCTAGGTTTGATACGTCACCGAATAATTGCGCATGTAATGTGTTTTTCACATTTTTCTTTTCAATATTGATTCCCTGCTGAGACAATGATTCCTCTGTTTCTAAATTAGATGCCTTACGACCACCAATATTTACTGTCTCTCGCTGAATGGCATTAAAGCTGGGCGAATCAAATGCAACTCCTCGGACAGCCATTTGCGCAGCCTGACGGCTCAGCATTTTATCAGTAATATCTAAATTCTGGAGCGTCTTTTGTTGATATTGTAACGCAGACAATTGTGATTGCTGATTAAGCGCGGATAGATTTGCTTGCTCTGCCTCTTTTTCAGCGCTCATCTTACCAATTGTTGCACCTGTTGATATTGCAGCCAGTGCAAAACCTGCGACTTCTAATCCCATGATTGCCTCATTATTAAATAACTGCCATATCTATTTGATACCCAATTGATAGAATTTGTAAATCAAATGGTGACGATTGTGTGATTACAATTGAATCTCCGTCAAACCTACTATACCCAGAAACTGGCGAAAAAATTGCTGTATCCGTTTTCGGAATCAATGGCAATCCTAATTGAATATCATGGAAATTTTGATATTGAACCAAAACACCATTGATTTGGAAATTCAGCGACTGATAATAGTCAATGTAAATCCTCGAAACTTGCTTTTCAAACGGCGCACTCGTTGCGCTGTAATACGGGTACATTGGTATCATCTCAACATCATATAATATCCCAATTTGTACAATATCAACTATTTCATCAGGATTATTTACTGTTATCTCGCCATTTACAACTGTGTATTTTCCATAATCCTGTGCTTGATAAATTACCTGTACCAAATAACCATCCAGCCTATCTAAGCCAGTAATCTTTCCATTTGAACTCATTAAATAAGATTGCTGGCTATCAACAAATACCCCTCTTTCTAATCGTTCAATTGTAAACTGCTGAGTAAGCGCATAATATTTCAATATATAAACAAAATTATCTACACTAACAATATCAATTAACTGCACGTTTTCTTGAAAAACTATAGGGGTTAACGCGGCTAGCTTAACCTCTGTAGCAAACTGAAAGGCTGTTAACGTATTGTCTGTATTTTGCAGATAAATAAAGTTGTCTTGTGATAAATCATTACCACGCAATAAGGCTCTATTGTTAGGATTTTTCATCAAATGCTGACTTTGCGGTGCTACATTTGTCGCTGCATACGCAAGCCCTACACCTGTGAAGTGGAAATTAATCGCCGCTTTCCCAGTCTTTTGTACAAAATATGAATCATTCAAATACGTTTGAGGCTTTAATATCGTTGATGAACCATAGGATGATTGCTGACGCACTGAAAATGTACTTGGAGTTAATCCTATTTCTTCATTCTGCGGACAGGCAAATTCATAATTTGAACAATATATTTCCAGTTGCTTACCACCATTTAACCATTCAATCGCACCAGTATTAGTTTGTCCAATGGTGAATATAATTGCATCGGTATCTTTTCCAGTTCCTACGTCAAATGAAATCGGCTGATTAAGCTTGGAACCAAATACAGTATTTCTTAATAATGCAGTTCGTGCAAACCAAAGTCTATTTTGAAAATATAAGCATTTTGCTGGATATCCTAAATCAAAAGGATTTCCTAAGGTTCTTACCCATGCTACTTGTCGAATAGAATATTGACTTCCTACCGTTGAAGCACCTGCGGCCGTAGTTAAAAACGGAATCTGCACAAGTACTGTAAATGTAACAGTCGTTGTTCCTTGTATGACTGTTTGAATTATTCCATAACCAATTGGTGATAGTGTAGTTGTTCCACCACCAATAATTTGACCGCCTAACCATGCCGCCGTGAATACTGGTATACCTGGCCCAAATGGCATATTTGTAAACGTAAATGTCGTTATTGAACCACTTAATCCCGTGCCAGTAATAGCTACAGTCGTATTGTTATAATTAATCTGGTTGAAATCAAATGCAGGTAATGGGTAGATATCAAGATATTCAAATGCAAAATGCAAAGGTGAATAGCTATCAATAAAAATCCTGCCTGGTGGGTAATTCGGGGATGTTAAAATAAGTGAATCATTATCTTCGGTGTAATCTATGTCAAATAAATCAGCTGCATTATAATCAACTGGTATGGCTTGAACAAAACCGACTGTTGCATCATTGTAAACCACCTGGTTCCCCAGATAATCTACGACCAATAAAGCTTGGTAATCAATTACGTTCGCCAGCCCACTTGGTACTGAAAAAACATAAAAAAACTTGTCGCCGCCCATTACAATGTAGTACGTGCCATTTTTATCTATGAACTCATACATTGTAGAACTTAAAACAGCTTGGTCTGTTGCATTAATTTTAAATGACGTGCCTTTGCGCTTTCTCGATAATCCGGTTGTACCAACTTCACAATTTAAAAGGCTTTGGGCTGCGGTTAAATATTCAGGGATATCTGTTCGTTTCCATGTGACCTCGTCTGCTTCACCTGCTAAAAACGAAGTCTGTCTTACCATCTCACCCATAAAAAACACCTTCAAAATTTGTACACTTCAACTAATGCATCGTTTTAGTAATAGTATACTTTAATTAATATAGCGTATTAGTGCTAAACATAGGTAATACGGTTGAAATCGTTGTAAGGAGTTGCAAATACCGGCCTCTCCATATCATCCTGAATAATCGCTTTGGCAATCATTTTCTCATATTCTTTTTCTAGATATGCTGTCAACTGAACATTATTTGTTAATGTTGGCGATAATTTTGCAGCCGCATACAATACTAATGCTCTAGCGAATAATGGTGTGTAAACCTCTGGTACTGCTTGGTTCACTATATAGTAATATCCTACAGGCTTAACCTGGGCTAACAATAAACCATCCGCAAATTGATAAATAGGCCATTGCGAACTCGTGTCTTGCCACTTAAAAAAATGCCCAAAATCACCCGGTAATTGATATGTGTAGCTATAATCCGGTGAAAAATTGGTCGTTAATGGCGTGTTATCAAATATGTACTTAACTAAAAATGTCCAATTATAGACAAGGTATAATTCTGGCTCTAGTTCTAATATTTTAGCACTTGCTGTTTGTGCATCTGGACTTTCAGCAATTGCAGCTACTGATAACCTACCTAACTCAGATAGTGTTCGATTAACTAATTGCAAATGAGTTGGCATTTAATCACCTTGAAAAAATAGGGGTATTGCTACCCCTATTCGTTAGATTACTTCAAACCCAAATATCAATGTACCGTTTAAAGCTGTACCGGCAACATTGTTATTATACAGTGATAGCGTTGCTGAACCTGAGCCTGGGATTGCTCGAAGTTCAATACCGCGCGTTGTATTTGTTCCGCCCATCAACGTTAATACAATAATCGAAGTTGAGGCGATTCTTGAGTTAGTTAAGGTAAACGCATACGCTGCGGCCGCTGCCGTGGTTAATGCCTCGGTTGTAATAACACCAGACTGTTTATTGATAGTTGCAGCACCCGCTGTACTAGTTGCGGTACCACGGTCTAGCAAAATTGAACCAGTCATTTGACCGCCGGCTAAAGGCAATCCACCAAGATTTGCTAATGAAGTACTTGTGCTAGCAACATCTGATAAATTATTAGCAGATATCAGCGAATTTGATGCATCAGTAGTTTCATTTTGCGGGGTTGCTTGGTAATCAAGTACCGAAACGCCAGGATCTGCACTCGATAAGATAGTCAATGTGCTAGCACTTGCTGTCACTTTTTGAATATTTACTGCGGTTACTGATGACGCCCAGTTAGCTACAACATCACTTGTCGCGCTTATGCTCGCATCCGTAATAGTAGTTGTTGCACTACCGCCCGCATTAGAGTAAGAGGTCGCATATAATCCCAGGTTAGTTAATGCTGTTGATGCAACTGTCGCTACATAACTAAACACGGACAAACCTGGATTACTACTGCACAATATTGTTAATACTCCAGCCGTTGCAGTTACTTTTTGAATTATGACTGCATTTGCTGAGCTAACAATATTCGCATCAACTATCATTGCCGCTGTGATTGCCGCATCGGTAATAGTAACTGTAGCGGAGCCGCCAGCGTTGCTATATCGAGCTGCATGTACGCCTATGCTCTCTAATTGAGCAGATGGTGTAAATGCAAGATAAGTTAATGTTGACGCGCCTGGATCACCGGATGATAATACAGTCAATGTACCGACACCTGGAGTAACCTTATTGATTGAAACTGCATTTGCACTTGCTTGCCACGCAGCTAATACAACCATATTTGGATTGATTTGAGAATCGGTAATAGTGGTTGTTGCTGAACCGCCTGCATTTATATATCGGGTTGAACGCAATCCGTATGCACCAATGCCAGTGACTGTTGATGATGATTGAATCATATTCCAGTTTTCTGCTGATGGATCATAACTTACTGTAAACGTTCCTCTCAATGCTGATTCCCCTGTATCAAGCGGAAATACACTTGCATCCAGGTAATTAACATAGATAATGTCGTTCGATTTAACTTTTTTCTGAATATCATTAAGATATCCCGCTGCTAATATCGTAGCCAATGCATCAACCGTACTCGCTACAAAAATATTTGGAGCAGTACTAGTATTGCCTTCGGTCACAAGCGCCAGCGTTTCAAAATTTGACATGGGTTGCTCTCCTTATCTTATGCGTTGGCAGCGTATGGGTTGTTAGTTTCAATTAATGCAATACCGTTGTACTGAATCACATTTGCACCGGATGTTATAACAGTCAATAATTCCCAACGGTCATTTTGCGGTACCCAGGTAATCGAGGTTGAAACATCACGGTTAAAAATCTGCACCATCGAATCCATGTGTACAAGCGGAGTTAGATAGGTATCGATTCCTGCTGCACTAGTGAATGGGATTGTATTGATACCATTTGCGCCCAGGGTTCTAATATCAACACCAAGGTAACTAGACAATTTATTATCAACCAAAGGTCGAACGTCATTGTAAAATATATTTACAACTCGATCGTCATTCAACATTGATTGTTTAGTGATTGCAGGCAGCCATAGAGAGCAAGAATGTTCCATGACATTAACACCTTGGTTTTCCAAGTAAGATAATGCTTGAGCCATTTTTGCTTCATTCATACCGGTATTCACACCAACAGTAACAGGCACACTAAATATTGTGCTAAATCCTGCTGAGGTAAACAATGCATTAATTTTTATGTAATCCACCATACGCGCTGCCGCCAATGCATGTAATTTTGCATGGTCTACGATTTTATCGTACGCAAATAATGTCTTTTCACCACCGCCAATAACAGTTTTCAGCGCATAGTTATAAGGCACAATCATTACGTTTGTGGGATTTACTGGAGTAATAGGGATATCTACAGGCGCAAAGGTCTGTGATTGCATTTCGATAATATCAGAAACAGGAACATTGGTTGCTTCACCAGTAGTTCCGTGACGTTCTTCAATAGTGTCTGCCAGATACTGGCTATTTTGGTATTTTATTGTGACTTCGGTATCAAATAATTGTGACGCCGTTGCCAGATCGATTTGATCGGCCATGATTGCGAACCCCAATAGTATTTATAAATACACGCTATGCGTGTGCCTATCCATAACTATTGGGTTGCGGAGTATTCCGGCCAATATTAAGACTGATTTCAAAACGAAAGGTTGCCATTCGGGCTTCCGTTCTGTAATGTCTATATTTTATGCCTCAAAGTCTGATATTGTCAAATATGAAAGATGTTACAAAAATGCGGTTGCATGTTTTGCGCGAATTAAAAGATATTCGCAGGTTTTTTGATATGATGGAAAAAGGAGTAAAATCGCGTGATACAACTAGAGTGCAGCGTGCTTATTTTTTTATTAGTACTCTTGCTTATCATATGGATGAAGGGGATTTGACGCCTTTATCTATCGAGCTTCAAGAAGCTCTAACGCTTGATTATGAAAATGACAATCAGATGGCTTCGAACCATCTTGACAAACCTGGTAATGACTTTCCAGTGTCGGGTTAAAAGTCAATAATATACCCTGCGTTTCCCACACGCCGTGATTGTCATAATAGGCGACAAGTGTAACCATTTCAGGTTAGGAAAGTTTTCAGCGCAACTCATGCCCAGGTCTCGCACTTTCATAATATAGCTCAGGGCTTAAAAGTTTTATATCCGCTCAGGACTCACTTGTCATAATCTTGGTTTTCTATAATTACATTTCGTGCATCTTTGAATATCAATGTCTGCAAATAATTTAATTTTCTCATATTGATGATGACAAACATCTTCAATTTTCAATCCGCATCTTTCAGCAAGTCTTTTGTCTTGCCAGTATTCAATCATTCGTTTAAGCCAATTCATAACTACGCTTTAATCCCTGTCAATAATTCTAGTCTCGATAATCTTTCATATATTGTATTCATCATATCTCTGTGAATTATATTTTGTACTTCATTACCGAACAACCCAATCTCTGGTTTTTTTATTTGTTTTGATATCTCTTGGTTTTTATTTATCTCCAACCAAGGTTTGAAACTATCTGCTATTTTAAATAATTCTTTAAATAAATTTTCCAGTGATTCCGATGCTGTATGAAACTTTATATTATTTACTAACAATGCATCTGCTTCATACTGCATTGTATCTCGATTATGTCTAACTTCTATTTTCATAATTTTATATTCCTGATATCTATATAAATCAATTATCAGTTGATGTCATTTGATATCAGCTGATATCTAAACAACCACATCCAATTTGTACTGTTGGACATTGGCAATTAAAACAAACTGCCACTAATTTACCGCTTTCGTCTTCGCATAAAATAAATACCTCTGATTCACATTCACCACAAGTATATTGTGGTAATTTTCGAGGTAACGAAATAACGTTATTCATCATTTACCTCACTATATGCCGCATCCATTCAATGAGATTACCCCAAACTTCATCAATTGGGGTTTCGCGAATAAATGTCAAACCACCTAAATTTTCGCTACCTTTATACACAGTAAATAAATACATTGCATTTATGACGTCGAACTTGATATCTAACTTGTAACTAGGATAGTTTAATTTGAATCTTGATTTAATGCCTGTAACTGGTGCTTGCATATCCATTTTATTCTCGATTTATTCGTGATTTATTCTTCTTTATTCTTGAAATACTGGCTTTGTTACTGAATAAATATAATGATAATTATGCAATAACACACCTTGTGTATTGCTTTCGTTAACATCGTGCAAACCAATATAACAAGTAAACGTATGTATACCTCCTGTCTGTCGGTCTCTTTTTTCTATGAGCGCTAAAGCAACTGCTTTTTCTGCCCAATGGTCATCTTTAGTTTTGTGTTCAATCCAAATATTTTCACATGGAATGATTTGGATAATTCTTGGATAATTAACAGGTCTCATTATTCACCTGCATGAGCTAGTTGTGCTGACAATGCAATATAATGTCGCTGTGCTTCAACCCTAGCTTTACCTCTGGATTTTGTCATAACTTCACGAGCTTTTATAATGTCTTGATGCGTAACATTGTTATAATTACTAGAACTAACTCGACCAACACCAGGCGTACTTGAGTTTAAAGCCGCTGTCCGCTGAGCCATGATTGCCTCGCGCACCTCTTTGTTCTTGATGGCTTCTTTCATTAATGCTTCACCAGCTTTTTCAGGATATGTTTTGCTGATAAAGTCTTGCATTAAATTAAGGTTATCTGCTCCAATCTCTTTTTTTGAGTTCTCAAACGCATCCATCTTTGAACGTGCACTATCATTTTGCTTCAATGTTAATTTTTCAAACTGTGCTTGATTCAATCCACTTTCTTTTGCTGCTTGCTTGAGCTGAGCAACATCATTATCGTGCAGTGAGACGTTTGCGGGAACCTGATAGTCATCAGGAACCGTTGTTGCCTGAGTATATTTGCTCTTGATATCTTCATTCTCTTGATAAACTTTCGCAGCATTGTTGTATCCTGCCTCTAGTTCTTCAACTGTTTTAAACTTACCTGCATATAACTTGTCTTGTGTTCCGTCTGTCATTCTTTTAGTTCCTCTAATTGCCTAATCATTGCATCTATTGCTTCGTTTTTTGTGTGAAACATACCATTTGACATATAACTTTTAGTACTATTGTACTTAGCATTAAACCCTTCTACATTTTCTACAAGCTGATATTTCATTAATTTAAAATCTATTGTAAAAGTAATCTCACCATCTTTAAATTCAGACATTGTTTGTAGTCCTATTATTCCATTTTTCTATACAAATTTTCGCATCTTCAATTACTGATTGTCCTATATTACATTCGCTACAATATATGAAGCCCATGCTTATCTGGTCGTTATCCTCACCAATACTGTCATACGCCCTACACATAAATATTGGTAATGCACCACAAAATGGACAATCTTTTATTTCAAAATCTTCAACTTTAACAATACCCGTTATTTTATCAAATTCAGTTATTGCCGCCATATTATACGGCATCTTGACTCGCTGTATTTTGTTTATGAATCAAGTTTTGAACCTTCTCAATTGTTGACTTAATACCGCGCAATACCGAACGTCTGCCATCGTAGAATCCCAGCACGCCTTCGGTCATTGCTTCCTCACCAGGTTCTTCCCAAAATAATTCATCAGTCATCGTAGTAAAACATTCTCGACCTAAATCACTAGTAAATAACTGATAGATTTTGAATTCCTTAGGTGATATTAATTTGGCTTCCATTAGTTCCTGTATCATATAGTAACACCCTGCTCCTTAGGAAACTGTACAGCGCCCGCAGTTGTTGACGGTTGCGCACCAGTTGCTGCTTGTTGTTGCGCAGCACCTTCCGCAAGTGTTTTCTTCATCTGATCATCGGATGCCGATAGTTTTGCGGGCAAGTTAAGCTTGTCCATGATAAACCTATTTGTCTCAAATAAATCCATGGTAATCATAGGCGCGCTTTGTCCCCAGAATTGCTGCTTAGTCTGCAAAGCAGTGATAAGATGATTTAAATCTGACTGGTTTTGGATATCGTACAATGGTGATTGAAACGCAAACTTTAATTGTCGTGGATCAAATCCTGGTATCACTTCTTTTGGTTTTAATAATAAGCCTCGTCCGTTTAGAATTTTGGCCGAAACTTCGAATATCTGCCTTGGCAATTCGTTTATCAACCGTGATATGTCTGTGCTTGCTGTACGTTGCGCTCTGTTTTCACGAATCGATACCTCTGTGGCCGACTTAACCGGTGTTTGAATTTCTCCAAGGGGGTCAACCATAAACGCCTTTTGTATTGTATCCTGCATATGAATTATATGCTGCATAACATCAGGATATTCGGGCATTTGCAATGCTTCCAAAGGATTGCGGCCATTCGGCTGACGCGCAATCATTGCACCTGCCCACTGCCGAATCGAATACGGATTAAAATAGCTTCCCGCATCATAAAACATTGGTGGATTTGCTTTGAATGCCATGTTCTTTCGTGAATATTCAACAATACGGTTTAAATCCATAATTGTCGGCATCATGTCAATGGCTACGCCCCGACCTTCCGCTTCGCCTGGTCTTACCCTATCACGGTAAACAATGATTTGGCGATAATCACTATACCTATCCCATAAAACAGTAAATGGATCGTTATCAAGTACAGCATATATATAATACTCCTCTTTCCCTACTTCTACCTGTCCATAATTTACTGAGTATGTATCATTCGGGTTATCTTTAAGATTGTTATATTGCGTACCGTTGTAATCAGGAAACGTATCAAGCACCGCACGGCCTGTCATTTTAGAAACGTACCAACAGTTTCTAATTAGGTCATCATTGCAATACTCAATATACAAAGCAACAGCGGGTATACTACGAAAATATAAAGGTACATCGTCGCTTGGTGACTCCACCCAAATAACACCCGTGCCGCCCACCAAATCAAGATTACTAGAACCAACAACACGAGCAATATTTGATTCGTTGAGATAGAACATAATACGGTCATTAATTTTATCCAGAACAATTTGGCCTTTTTGTATATCTTGCTCGGCATGTTGATGAGGGTCTAAAACATATTTTCCCCATACCCTATCTTTTGGCATAAGCAAACCGTGCAAGTCATTAGCTCGTTGATAAGCGGCAATCATCGCAGTACTATCCCATATCATTTGCGTGACAGGTTTTCCGCTATCGGTGAAATTGAATTTTATGTTGAACGCGTCACGGTCTGGAATTACATAGAGGTACAAGTTTTTATAGAGCGCGAGCCACCTATCTTTATAATAGCGAGCTTCTTGAAATCTATCGTTCAGCTTATGAAAATTTTCAGGTGGTTGCATGATAACCTCTATTTTTTAGGATGCCAGGATTGACCACCTTGGGATTTAATGATATCCAAGCGCTCTTGGTATAAATCTTTCTTCTTCTTTTCAATCTCTGCCTGATTTTGCCTAAACTGATTTGTGATTAATGCATCCGAGGTGCTTTGTGCGCCGGAATTTCCACCATTACCAAAAAATCCCATTTTATCGCCTCCAGTGGTACAAGACTCTGTAATTATTGCCGTTGTGCTTAAGGAGTTTATTGTACAGGTGTTTCGGGTTAAACGTAAATCCTACATCAACGCCAGATATGTACCTATCAAGCTCGTTACAACTTCGAACGATATAAGGTTTCCAGCAATGCCTAGCACGCTCTGTTACATCAACCGTGATTATACCTATTAGGCTTTCAATATGCTTTAAACCACGTAATAATGATTTTCCGGTGTAAACATTTATACGTCTTGTTATAATGCCTTGTAAATCAAACTCAGTAGCTAACCACATTTCGCCGTCAAATGTGATAATGTTACAATGTTTAAATGTTTTACTAAATGATAATTTTGCTTGAATGCCTGAGGAGATGTTGTAAAAACAAAAAACATGTATCATATTTCTTTAATTTCATCGTTTAGATACCAGATTGCTTTAAGCAAATCCTCTTTCTTATTACCTTTGTAGTCGCTGCGCCAAATATATTTTATTGCATTTCCCAGGTTAAAATTAAAGTGACGCGTTATATCAATGCATTCTATAGGCTTTAACGGCAAGCATCCGCACTCACAAGGGCAATAAATGTTTCTCGACAAATAGTGTTTAGGGTGATTTACATTATCTAAGTCTACATTTTTATCCATGCAATAAATACCACCCTACATAATTCGCTTCGATTAATAAACAGAATACTAGCGGCTTAATTGAGATTGTAATCAGGTAATCCAATGCTCTAAAAATATTGCCTAGAATATGCATATGATTATCCTTAATGTATGATATCAAGCACTACTTGCTCGTGTTCAATTTCAGTATTCAATAAACGTAGGTGTCCATCTTCAATCTTGAATTGACAGCGATAACGATATTTTTTTTCATCGTGTGTGAAGCCGCGCTCGTACTTACGCCAGTTCGCATAATTGGGCAAGTCTTTGACGTCATCCCAAACCATCTTGATGATGGCTTTTTCTAGCTCGCTCATTTCATATATGCGTTTAACCTTCATCTATAAATACTTCCGCACTTAATACACTTAGATAGATAATGACCATTTCGTTCAGCATCATCATTTGTATAATTTTTACCATCGCTTTGATGCTCGCATGGCATGTCAATGCCTATTATATAATCTTCACTCAAGATTTTTTCAGCCCTATTTTCACAAGCCTTTTTAAATGCATCGGCCATCGCTGTATTTTTAGGATCTTGATAGCGGCTCATTATGCAACCGCTAGAGGTTCTTGATTGACAGTTTCTGCCGCTGGTGCACATTCATTATTTGATGCTGGCGATTTTACTTGTGACATTTCTGGCGCTTGATCTGGTTCTTTATAACTAGCAATTGCATTTTGCATCCACATATGACCTTCATCAAACCTAACCAATGCTAATTGCTTTTGATGGTTTGAGCCAGGCGCATCTATAACATGCTGCATAAACGTCACGAATTGTTGACGTAATACTTCTAATCTTAATTGTATAATTTCTATATCCATAGTTGTTAATCCTTTTTTCCCATTAATTGTTTTAAAGTATTTTCAAATTCAGCAATACGTTTATTCTTATCTTCAATTTCTTTTTTTAAGCTAGCAATTTTTTCTTGTTCTTTTGATTTATCAGGTTTATAAAATCCACCTTTGTAAGACAATTCAGCAATTTTTTTTATGAATTCTTCTATTAGAGACATCCGCCCTATTAATGATTCCTCTATCTGTAAAAACTTTTTATCTCTTGTTTCAATCTCATTTAAATATTCTTTAATTTTTATTAAAGCCAAGCTTTCTTGTTGATACATATTTTCTATTTGAGTAATTCTATTTGGAATATTTTGTTGTAATAATTCTTCTAGCGTCATTTACTGAGCCTTTGCATTTTTCATTTTAGCTTTCATCATCTTGGCATCTTGTTTAACATCTTTCTTCTCAGACTCTTTAATTTTCTTATCCATCATTTTTTCGCCTTTCTTCATATCAGACTTTTTCGGTTTCATTTTGTTTTCCCTTGAATAATGTATCTAATAGATTAAATAAATCTTTTTCTAAAACAATAGTACTATTATGTTTCTCATTTTCTAAATGAAACCTATCAACATCAGCCATATTTAAACTTAATCTATATTGTAGCAGATAGCATTTGCTTGAATCGCGACTTTCAAAAACTTTAATGTACATTATTCAATCTTATTAATCGAGGTACGCATGATAATCTTTTCATTTGTGCAATTTCTTAAGAGTTTGTGCTAACCGCGCTCGCTTGCCTTCTTTGCCTGGTTTCTTTGCAGCGACTGCAAGTTTCTTAGCGGGAATCTTTTTACCTTGAGGTACTCCAAGTTGTTTATGAAGCGCACCTGGCTTTTTGATGGCCTTCGCAATCCAATTTTTACCCGGCATGATTAACCCCTTTGTTTTGATCGACAAGAGACTGTATCAACATCTTATAATCTTCAAGCAACTGCTTATACAATTCTGAATCTTTTCCAAAATCTTCAGCGCAACAACGCTCTAATAACCAAGCGTTTGATTGCCAATTCTTATCACCGGTATTGATTATATGTATTGAATCATGCACAAATTCTGCTCTTGCACTTTTTATAGACTTCGTAAACTTTGAGAATATAGTGTCTATTCCATTCTCATAGTCTTTGTTTCCATGGCTCATCCAAGTAGCAAGCGTGCTACGTGGAATCCCATTAGCTTCTGCTGCGTGTGCAAGAGATAAATATTTTCGAACATCCGCAACAATAAGTTCGGCCAATGCTTCGGTAAGAGTGGTTGGTCTACCCCCAACATTTATCTTTGCTGTTTTCTTAGTTTTTTCTTTCATGTTTGAAGTATCACAAAAAAACACAAAGATTTAAAGTTTAATTTAACCATTAAATTTCATGACAGTAAAATTTAAATGAAACTATTTATCAAATAAGTTAAATTAATGTAAGATTTATTTGACAATACTCATACAATGCTCTATACTTCCCTCATACCAACAACAAATAGAGAGAATAAAATGTGCAACAACCAAATAATAGAATTATATAAAAAAGCCTACGAATCGGGTTCATGTGATTTAAGGAGCGCGAACAAATGGCTGAAAGATTTAAGGGTTAATATGAAGTTAATCGCAAAAAACGGAATAATAATTAAAGTAGTAGCCGTGTAAACGGCTCTAAACCTAACATAAACAGGATATTAAAATGAATATTGCAATGATATTATACAGCGAACTTTATACTGATTCTAAATGCCCAAATCGTTTGGATACTCTTAGAACCGCAGCCTATCCACTGGCAATAAATACTACTGATAAAGCTACCGGCCATTTGTATTACAGATTCAAAGATGGCAGCCGAATGATATTTACTTCTGATAATGTTCAAGTAAGCGTATTTTAATTAAAAATTATAAAAGGAAAATAAAATGCTAAACGAAATCAAGAAACATATAGCAGCTATATCCCTGGAACTACAAACTAGGATTAACATTGAATGGGACTTTGCTTGTGATAGCCCAACTGACATTTGGCCGACATCACGCGAACAATATAGAGTTAATGCGACTGGCTACGAGTATATCTATCGAATGAATGTAGAACAAATTATGAATATAACTATTCATGATTTTATTAAAAAAGAAGCCGAATAAATCTAAACCCCTAGGTTAGCTCTAACTGCCCTAGGGGAACTTACTTATCTTTACCTAACGCGAGGAATATAGCATGATTAAGCACGAAGTCAATCGAGGTCAACGAGTGAACCTTGCAGATTTAAGCGACACGGAATTTGATTTTAAGTGTGAGTTTGAAGGTGACGGCCAAGAATATTTTGATTACAACCTTTGCGCCCGGGTTAATGATTACGAATACAATCGTTCCATGTCACGCATAGACATAGAATTTTTACGCGAAAATTGTAAAAGGATTTTAGAAGCCACCGAGGGAGCTTGTTAAAATGGGCGAATTTCACGGGGATGAATTAGAACTAGAATGTGAACAAAGAGAATTACGCGAACAACGTTATGATGCCGAGGCAGACGAAGAAACCGAGGATTGGGAATAGCGCGCCAATTACGTTTACTCAGCTTCACTTAATGGCAAGTCTATCAGCAACAAGACGCCACCAATTGTACCCATTTTGCAGGACTATACAAAATGGGTACCGAATTTTCCCAGCTAAGGAAACTTATTGAGGATCGTTAATCAATCCCAAATCATTTTTTCTCTTACTTGCTAGATTAGATTTACTATCACCTTTAGCAAGCAAGTTTCGCATCTTATTTTTTGCTAGTGAACCAAGCGCATTATTTTCTTGGCCACCATCATAATAATTTATCGCATGACCAGACTTTAATCGGTATTCGTGAACCGCATCTAAATATTGCTTATGGTTCATTATTACTTTTTCGCTCGACGCGCCAATTCTTTTTTATTTGATTCTCTTTGTAATTTTTGAGAAGCAATATAACGCTCGTCTTTATTCCAATTGTAATTAGGTTCTTCGCGTATGCGACGCTCACCTTGCTCGCGCCCCATCATTGCACGAACGCTTTCTTTTGGCGCTCCAGCATCGTTATATTCCATGGGGTGGTTCATTTTATCCGAAACAGCTTTAATCCTAATCTTATGAGCTTCATGATCAATAGCCATTTTAACGCCCCATCTTAGAACCGCCACAATAATACGTTGGCTTGCCACCACCACCTTTAATGCTTTCCATCGCAGCATTTACAACCGCTGACTTATAGCCATCTAGGCCAGCACCTTGACCTTTAGCGGCGCCAGGCCTTGCTTTTGCTTTATGGTCACCATATGCACCAGCACCCATGCTTTTCTTAAGTTTTAAGTCTGTACCGTAATTCATTTGGATCCCCATCAAATGTCAAAAGCACGTTCCAACCATCCGTCTAAGAATACCTCACTTTTAGGATTGACAGCAACTAATTGACGATAAAATCCTGTCCTTTGTGCAATCAAAGCCGGTATCAACATAAAAGACGCTTGGTTAATGGCTTGCAGCGTTTTAGCACAAAACATTCCATCATCTTTAACATAATCTTTCATCTTTTGAGCAGCACAACAGGCTCGCTGAGTAATCTTAACTGCCTCGGCAATACCAAAATTAACTGACATATCGAAAATATACTTTGCCAGGATGTTATTAATTATCTTTTCAAAAGGAGCTTTTAGCCAAAATTCACTATAATAAATCTTTTCTGCTTGGTCTTTCGTCAAATCAATAATAGTCTGGCTTGAAACTTCTTCAAAAACCCCGATACGCTTTAATAGTAATGCATCGACTTCCCGCAGGAATCTTAAAGAGATACCGAAATTTGTGATGCCGCCAGGGTCTGCCACATCTTTTGTCAATCCACCTTCATGTTTCAAAACATAATCTACACATGATTCAAATATTGCCACTTTAATCCTTTAAAATGATTGTGAGCCGCCATGACTACCACCGTATTGAGCTGAAAAACGACTTTTCCAAAAATTTTCAGTTTCTCGCATGTGACGCACTATCATTTCGCGCGGTACATCTTGCATAGTCAATCCTGGCGCAACTTCAATACCTTTATTAGGATTCACAAAGCCTGGATGTTTCTTGCGTGTGGATTCTGTCACTACAGGTACACGTCTCGGTTTATCAATAATTTCTTTTGCCATGGGATTAAATCCTTAAGTAATTTTGATTTATCGTAACAAACAATGGATTACATGACAAATAAAAAAGCCCAGTAGCGTTCTGGGCTTTAGTTTAAAACAGGATGACAAACGAGAATATCTGGAGAACAGGATAAACCAGATAATTTATATTGCATGAGTTTTTTAGGATTTACAACTGATTTAAATAGATTATTTATATAATTCTGTTTAGTATGGCAAGGTTGAACAAACGGCCACGCAGTAACGCGGCCAGTTCAAGTTGAAGGTTCTCCGAACGCTAACAACACTCTAAACACGAGTTGTTGGATTTTAACGGATGCCTTTTGTTTATGCAACTAAATACTAAGGTAAATACAAATGGAACACGCTTTTAATGTAACAATAGCCACACAATTCGATATAGACACTGCTTTATTTCTTCAACATCTCAAACATTGGACTTTCAAAAATCTAGCAAATAAAAATCATATACATGATGGTTTTTGCTGGACTTATGACACTCTTGAAGCTTTTCACGATATTTTTCCCTATTGGACTAAACGTCAAATGGAACGTGTTATTACTAATGCCCTCAAAGCAGGATTAATCATAAAGGGTAATTATAATACCACTGGATATGACCGAACATGTTGGTATGCCCTTACATATAAATCCTATTGGTTTTTTCCTGAACTAGCTAATGAAAAATACCTTAAACTCCTTTACCTATCGATTTCCCCAAACGGTGAAATGAGTGGCAATCACCATTTCACCGAATGGGGAAATCAATTTCCCCGATCCGTGACACCTATACCATATACTATTCCAGATACTAAAAAGAAAACCCCTATAGTCCCCTTGGGGACTGATACATTTAATGACTTTTGGAATATTTATCCAAGAAAAAAAGGCAAAGAGCATGCATTGAAATGGTTTAGGAAAAATAAACCTAATGATGAATTTGTTGCAATGCTTATCGCAGACATAACAAAACGCTTGGAATCAGAATGGAAAGGCAAAGATTTGGAATTTATTCCGCACCCCTCAACGTATCTCAACGGCAAAAGGTGGGAAGATGATATTGTGACACCTGCTTGCGCAGATAAACCTAGACCGTCAAAGATAATTACTGAAATTGCACCCGAAGTTCACTATTCAAATTTTGTTAATGAATTAAATTCAATGAAGAAGTTAAAACTTATTCCTGTTACCACGCCTACACCAACATTTGAGAATTGGGTCATCAATGGATTCATGAGCGATACAGGAGCCTATATTAAGAGTTTAAATACATGATGGGTCACTTAGGTATCAAAAAAACCGTAGCGTTTAACCACGGCCTAATTTGGCGGTTTTTATTAGATTTTTAAGAGCAGTTTAACGCAGGGGATTTATCTTTTGAGATTTTAATTTGAAAAGCTAATTTATCATGCATGCCAAATATTACGCGTTGCAAGTGTTTGAAATATGCATAATGTGGTGAATTTTCATTTATCATTCCTTTTGCACCCTCTAGTTGCTCGCCCAAGGCTGATAAGTCTTTTTTTATTTCAATTAATATGGCAATTAAATCATTCATTATTTTTCTCAACGCTTTTAATCCCGGATAAGTTGATACGGTGTAATGCAATATCATCATACATAGCAAATAAAACCTTACGAACATACATTAAAAATTCATGATGAGGTGTTTCAGCACTCAACATATGTGCAGCACCTCTTATTGTAAGAGTAAGCTCATCTATTTCCTTTTGCATTTGTACTAAAAAATGCTCGTTATAATCATTCATTTCAATAAATCCTTTAAAATCTCACAACCATTCTTAATAGCTTCTTCGGCCGTTAAAAATAAATCCCATTCATTAATCGCCATAAATCCAACCTTGCCGCTCGTATACTTATATCCAGACTTATCTTGCTTAATGCAACCAACAACGAAACTTTGTAAGTTGGGTATACTATTGGCATATTTTATCCAGTACAATATTTGCCCTATTTGATACTTATTCACGATAACACCTCAGCTATTTTTAAACGTTCAATTATCGTAGCTAATTTATTTAAAATGTCTGCTGTCTTAGGATTCACACATAAGTTTAAATAAATTATTTCCAATTCTTCTTTTGTAAACCTAATTTCAATCATTCTGGAGCCTCGTTTTCTTTAATTGATGCCTTCATTGCTGCTGGTAAATCACAAAAATACCCCCATGCAATCGGTAACCCTTGTCGTTGTGCTGCACCGCGCTGTAAATCCGTAATTTGTCGCCCGCACTGATTTTTACAATCAGGTGAAGCACAAAATGTTTTATCCTGATAACACATCATCCGCATTTTCCTCTCATACTAAGCTCAACCATTTCACCACAACATTCACATTTAAGCTTAAAGGAATGGCGACAAGCAGGCTTAACCGTTACCTTAATTTTACCCTTCAAAACTTTCTTAATTGTCTCAATAGCCGAATCTTTAACTTTTTCATTAGTCATTAATTTTCCCTAAATGTCTTTAAAAAAATCATTAAATTGTTAAGTGTTTCCATCTCAATATAAATTTTCTGCTCACATTCTGATTCTCTATGAGAACCAGTTCTCATAGAGAAT
>Ga0193738_1000264_pt1 | contig 34522 bp, 62 predicted proteins | sample L2a1metaG_FD_144927 | JGI IMG/M metagenome (GOLD analysis project Ga0193738, IMG submission 144927) | Soil microbial communities from a riparian zone of the East river system, Colorado, United States - L2a1 | ecosystem: Environmental > Terrestrial > Soil > Riparian zone | place: USA: East River... | reverse complement strand
ATCGCAATAACTCCATTTGTATCACCGAATAGAAGTTTAGCCGGCGTAATCACATCTGATGCTAGCATCTGCGTTCTACCTCTGAAGGTTTATCGTCGTGAATAGTAACCTTTGCATTACGCTCCGGGTCGATATAGGAGTAAGAAGACTTAGTATTAGCAATGATATGTTCTACTAAATCCTTCTTAGATTCAGACCGCTCTCTCGCAGCGCTTTTAAGATCGTCTTGTATCTTCTTATTATTCTTGTCAATCAGTTCAAGAATATCATGCTTGCTGGAATCAGCTAATTGAACCCGTTCTACCACGGAATCATTTAGTTCCCAGAATTCAAATACTTTGAATGCTCTCAATCCTGTAGGAGTTTGTCTAATTTCCGCCAAGACAAAGGGCGCTTCCGAGAATGGACACATATCTGGATCGACACATAATACTTCGAGTGAGTCATCAATATCTTTGATTCTTTCAACAATTGCATGAGCACGCTTTTCTACCATCATATCACCAACCATGATAAAATCATCTTTACCCGGAAGGTGAATTGTTGCAGATTTATTATCTGTCATGCTGCCACCAATGCTAATGTCATAAGATCTGCAACAGTAGATCTAGATGTTTGATATCTAGCAGATAATCTGCTGCCAATTGGAATATCAATCCCAAAGCACGCAGGACTGGGTAGAGTATCTAATATACTCTCTGTAGCGCTGAAAGTAATAAAAATATTTGATACTATTGCTATCTCAGCAGCTACCGCCCCAATGCCAATATCAATAAGAATGGTACTGACTATATCAGCGCTAGCTGGTTGAGGGAATACTCCTAGCACACTATGGGCTGCTGTTGTGGCAGCTACAATTTGAGTCCAAGCTCCCTTAGTGTTTATAGCCCCCGAATGAGCTAAAGCAACTCCATTAGAAGCAGCTGTATTGAAACCATAATTTACTGGAGCGCCCAAAGCAGCAGCACTAGCCCCAGCAAATTTAAAATTAAGAAAAGCAAATACTTTAGAAACGACTAGACTTCTAGCTCGTACAGATACTCTAGATCCGGCAGGAATAAAACCTGGAACAAATACCTGCATCCGAGCGGTCATAAATCCTACTAAAGCACTAGCCCAAACAACTTCATTACCTACCGTGCCCAAACCAAATTCTAAAATACTAGAGGTATCTACAGTTGTAGCAGCATAGCTAGCTGCAAAAGTAAAATATATCCCTGTACTGTCATCAGATAAAGAAGGAACTACTTCAACCCAAGCTCCTGCTGCATGAGGAGTAGCACTAGCGGTGCACGTTATTGTTGTAATTAGTGATGCAGCTAAATCCACTTTATCATTTAGAGGGGGTGGAGGAAAAAGAGGATTAGCTACAGCACCACCAACAGAAGGTATTATTACATATCCAGCCATGTTATTCCTTAAACTTGAGCATATTGAACGAGCGAACCTTGCTTTGCAACAATCGCTGAGCTTGCCACTTCTGAGGCAAATCTAGCAATAACATTACCATCTGCTGAGGGAGTGATAAAGCCCTCAATTACAGCCAAGTTACCAGCTGTAGTTGGAGAAGTAGCGTTGGATGCTGCTGGTTGATCGTAAGCATTTAGAACTGCTGTACTGATTTGGTCAGTTCCAGTAGCTGCCAGCAAACCCCAACTAGTTTGATAAGTCAACAAAGTAAAGGCTGGACCATTAACTGCAAATCTAGCGCCTGTAGTTGTTGCAGCAGCAGTATAATGAATTATAAATTTGAAGTAGTATCTATTAATAGATACTACTGGAAAAGACAACCCTGTTATATCTGCAATGGTATTAGCAACACCGTTGTTATTTGTAATATCTGCGCCAAGAATGACAGTGCTAAAACCAGAGCTAACAAGATTATTTGTTCCTGTAATAATTGTTTTTAAGGCGCCAGCGGAGTTATAAACTGCGACACCATTTGCTTCGGAATATTCAATTCTCTCTCCCACACCTAAAGAAAGAGAAGTGATAATAAAATCTGTTGTACCATCATATAAGGAGAGGGTTACGACTTTAGTAACGGAGTCGCTGTTATAAATAGAAACAAAATCAACAACTCTTTGTGTGCTAGCAGCAGGTGCAGGAACAATTTCTACTGGTGTTGTACCATTAGAATTAGCTAAAGTACTTCCGGGAGTAAAAGTTGTTGAAGTTGTATCACGCCACGAACTAACGATGCGCATTGGTGTGGTAGTTTGAGCCGTTCCCAAAGCCAATCTAAGTCGTTTGGTTGTGGCGTCTAATATTAACACTTTATAAAGCTCCTTGTTCTAACTTGTGCTTCAGTTAGTCCCGAGCCTCCACCACCAGAAGCTGTAGAATTAATTGTTAACGTATTTCCAACATCACTATAAACAAGATCAATATCAGTACCTTCAACGAGAAAGGTGCTAAGCATATCTTGCACAATTTCTGTTAAATCAGTAACATCTGAAGAAGGATGGGTGTGTGCAAAATCAGTAGTATCGGCTTTAACATGAGTATGTGCGAAATCAGTTATTTCAGATTTTATATGATTATGAGCGAAATCGCTTACGTCCGCTTTTACGTGTGCGTGAGCAAAATCGCTTATCTCAGCTTTAGGATGAGTATGAGCAAAATCTGTTACATCTGCTTTTACATGATTATGCGGAAAGTCGGTTACATGAGCCTTTACATGGTCATGCGAAAAATCAGTTACTTCTGATTTAATGTGAGTATGTGGCCCGCCGCTACCTCCAGGAACAAATACGCCACCAGCCATTTAATCGCCCGCACCAACTCTACTATCACTCAAAGTAACTATAGTTCTAATGGTCGGTGTTCCTGCTGAAGCTACAGCATATAAATCATCACCTGGACCAAGTTCCAAACTGAATATTTCTGAAGCATTAATAGGAAAACCGTTAGTTGCGTCAACCAAGGGTCCGCCAACATAAACTGTAGCAGAGGCATCTCGAATCATAACAGTTTTCCTATTGACCGCACTTCCGCCGCTAGCTATAAGTTCTGGAGTTGTAGATAGTGTTCTTGCATCATCTTTAATAGCCATTTAAATCCTTTCAAACAGAAAAAGCTAGGGTTGAGCAGACCCACCTACCCAGACCCTAGCTTTAACTGCCCCTCCTTTGAGGTTATTTATGCTGCTTTCTTAAGCAGTACTCCTAGCAGTCCCCAGTCATTAGCAAGAGTATCTCCAACATTTGCAGATTCTCTACCAACTCTGAGTGAATGATATGCTCCTCTTGTAGTTGCAACCTTTGTAGGTCCAGCTACAACAGAAAGAAGATCTTGCGCCAATGCTGTAAAGGTGGTGAAGTTAGCAATTGCAGGGGCTTCTGTAACCATATTCTGCCCCTGAATCAAATCTTCAAGATAGTATCCAATTACTACTCCACCTGCACCTGCACCTACATTATATCCGTAGAAAGTCATATCTACCGCATCCCAATAGGGCGGGCAAACAAAACCTGTTGATACGGATTCAGATGCGCCTGCACCATCTAATGCCCATGATTGATGGATAGCATCAGAGATAACAATTGCAGGACCAGCAGCAGCCGCAAGAAACATTTGTGCGGGAATAAAAATTCCAGATGGAACCAACTGGAATGTTTTTGTCCCGTCATCTTGTTCCATAGGCATCAGGCTGAAACCTCCGTGAGTGCAGTAAATCTACCGTGAGCATTACGCTTGTGAGTACCAAGCTGCCAATACTGCTTCAAAAGAGCTTCATACGCATCGAAGTTTGAAACCCACTTAAAGACTGCACCGTCAATATCTTCCCAATACCAATCCTTATCACGGAAAACCTTCATTTCCTTTTCCGTAATCATTGCCATATTGGATGCCGGTGAATCAGGATCAGCGACAACTGGAATTTCTGCGCCTTCTGAATCAGCCTGGAAAGCCAGACCAACAAGACCGCCAGTAAACTTCTTCGGCTCATTAAACCGACGAAGTCCAGTAAGAATATTCCAGTATGCTCTACGAACTCCGAGAGAACAGAACACTGCTGAAACATGCGCTCCACCAGCAATTCTAATTCTATCAGCCATAGTAATCATGGCAAGTTCAGTAAGATTAGTTGTAGTAGTATCCATCGTGGACTTCCAGAACTCTTGAGTAGCAGTTGCTGGGTTAAGTCCATGAAGTGCGCCCGCTGAATTAACGAGATTGCAGATACCATAAGGCTCTTGGTTGTAGTTACCAGTACGACTAATGTAGTGACCAGAAGTCGCAGTAATAACAGCCGTCATAGTAACAGTATTACCAGAAACGGATGCAATTTCGAAGTTTGAGTTAGTAACAGTCGGACCAGCCGAGTTTACCGTATCAATCTTCATACCAGCTTCAAGCCAGTGAGCGTCATCAACAGTAAATGTCAATACGCCAGCAGGAGAAGAAGTAAGCTTAGCAAGAATTCCTGTATGACCTAGAGCACCTTGATCTGGGTGACCCCATGCAATTCTGTTTTCGTCCTTACCAACATCAGTCTTAAGTCCATCCATTTCCTCATCAAGAGCATTGGAGAAAGCCTGCTTATTGGTTCTAGCAAGACGAAGAAGCTGACCAGTAAAATAAACACGGCCATAACCGTACTTAAGTTGCTCAGTAGCTGCTTTGTAACCTTGACGACCTGCGGCCGCCAACTGAGTATTTTCTGCACGATATGAAATACCGTGGTTTCTAGTAGAACGAACGGGGAAGACAACATACTTACCACCGATGTTTTCTGTAACATCATCAGCGGTTCTTTCGAGCCGCTTAATGGTAATTCTTTCCTCATTCAGCTGATCGTTAATCTGGCCTTCATAAACCTCTTTAAGAATGCCAGCGACGGTAGTAAGAGTTGCGGTCATGAATCAATTCCTTCAAGTAGTTGACCAACTAGAGCTTTTCTAGCTGTTTTATCATTTCTAATCTTTGAAGAATCTACTTGATCCACCGCAGTTCTCCCACCACCAAGAACAGGTGGTGCAGAAGCCTTTGGCTTTGGATTGTAATTCTTAGCTAAGTAATCGTTATAATCTTTAACTGCTTCGTCCGGCTTTTTGCCATTCATAATTCTAGCTAGAACAGCCATTTCGTCGAACTCTCCATGCTTAGTATGCAGCTCTGACATCATCTTGTCAAGCTCACGTTGACCAGCCGCATTAGAACGCTCTTGTTCGATATCAGTCATGAAAGAGTCAAACTTGCCAACTTTGCCCTTCAGCTCTTTGAATTCTTTCACCAATTCGGGGGATGCCCCTTCGAACATTGGATCAACTTCTACTTCTTGTTCTTGAGGCATTTCGAGTAAACCTTCTTCCTTAAGATATTCGCCGATTTGTTTGTAGAGCAGTAGAGGATCTTGGTCCCCAATTTTCATTAGATTAACAGCAGCAACAATACCATCGTAGTCAACTCCAAGATCTAGATATTTTTGAAGTTCAGCCGACTTTTGCTGCGAACTCTGAGTTACTTTTGCACCCCAATCCCTATAGTACTTCTCTACTGCTGGCAAATCCTCAGGAGCGACATTCTTAAGGAATTCATTTACAAATGCGTCATCAGTATTAGGAGTCCCTACAGGAGGAATTTCATCATCTAAATTAGGCGGACCATTTCCATTACCATTAAAGATTTCTTCAGGTTGGTTGCCCAGATTCAGTTGGAGCGCCTCCAGACGAGTCTCCGTTTCCGTTCTCTGTTCCTCCGGCATCAGTTATCTGCTTTCCGTAAGTCATTAGATGTTCGTTATAGTGGGCCAAGAACAATTGTTGAACCATCGGATCCAATTGTTCATAGGATTGCGACTTCATGAATTTACCATGGACGTAAATGTGTGCTTGATGGTTGTCAAAAGTATTTACCATCACAGGATTTTGGAGGGGAGCAGGTTCCGGAGTTTGACCAGTAACTGCACCCATTCCGTCCAAAGGTGGTGCAGCAGTTTCAGGCTGCACTTTCTTCATCTTAAAGTTTTCTCGCTCTGCTTGACGAGTATCAATTGCAAGTTCTGCATACAAACGAGACACTTCAGACATTTCAAGATATTTCAAACCCTCCATTGGAGGAATCAATTGCTTATCAATCAAATCAATAATAAATGCTTGCTTGGCCGCTCTTGAACGAGGGGCCATTGAACCGTGTTCGACTTTAAAGTCTACTTGATCTGGCAATGAATTCTGCTTGAATTGCATTACCTCATAAACTTGATCGCCAGAAATAATCTGGACCATTTTCTGTTCATCCCAGAATTGCTTAGCTAACATGACAGACTGATAGCCCACAGATTGAACCATTTCCTCCATTGAGGCAATAGTTTCTTCCAAGATACTATCATTTTCTTCTTGCAAGTAAGCAATAGCAGAAGCTGCCTCTACTCCTGGTGGTGTTCTACCCTGACTAACTTCATATTGATTACTGATGTAATCCATATCCTGCAAAGAGGCTTGTTCCAAATTAAAGTGGTATGAAGGAAGTTCAGGATTTCTTACAGGTGCAGGAGCATCAAAACCGGGGGTGAATTCAATAACCAATCCAGGTTGTGCAGAAAGTTTCTTAACGTCTACAGAACCTTTAGGTACTGCCCATTGAGGCTTACCAGTTAGATTTCTAGCTTCAATTCCTTGAGAACGTGATCTATTGTATTCCTTTTGAATAGGAATCAAGTCCTTAATGACAGATTCTGCATAGAACCTACCTGTAGGGATATGATCTACTTTAGCAAAAGGATACTTACCGTGTTCATAGGGGAATGCGGATTCAGGAGCGTCTCCACCTAGAATATTACTAGGTTTAAAAGTCTTAGCAACTAGTGCAGGTTGTCCTGTTGCCTGATCTATTACTGGTTTACCATCCGGTCCCAACTGCATTTCAGGAGGCTTCTCAGCCATAAATATAAGTTCAGAATTTGAAATAACAAACATTGCGCCATCAGGGAATGAAGGACATGACTTGACCCAGAATTCCTTAAGAAATACGTGATCTTTTGCATCACCCTTCTTAGCAAGACCCAAGCTAAGTCTGAACTTAGACTCAGGAATATCCGCATTAGAATCGGGGTCTACATCAACACCATACAATGCTTTAACAGCTTCAACAGTTGTAGCAATTCCGTGGCAACACCAATCTTGTTCTTGAATGTCCTGTTCCTCAAGATTAGGAAACCACATATGGAAAGTAGAGGGTGCAAGATATGAAATGTCCTTCTTTGGATCGAAGTACGTTTTCATGAATCCTGTGCCACAAACACCTCTCCACCAAATAGCTTCCCGTTTTCTAAGCTGGAAATTCTTTGAGTCAAGAAGTTGATCGGTAATAGCCGTCGCCATTCTGGCTTTTGCCAAGTCCTCATCATCTGGAGTTTGAGGAACTACATACCAAATCCCACGTTCCTTATTGACTTTTGAGTTCTCTTTGCGAACAATAGTCTTAACACGGTTAGCTACCAGTCTAACTCTCCATGCAGCCACTTTTGGCTGATTCATAGAGAATCCAGTAGTTGCAGAACCAGACCATTGCATGTAGTGCTTACCGAAGAACATAGCTAAATTGTTGTACCATTCTTTTTCGAATGGTTGCCGCTGAGATTTTGCAGCATCAAATTTAGCTAGGTACTCCTCCACTAACTTCTGATCCGGCGTCGAGCTGATCGAGTTCGCCATCTACATTACCCCAGACATTATCGAGAAAGGATTCTTCATTAGCATTATTATCTAGATCATTAGGATCTAACTCAGGGTCAGGTTCATGAATCCCCGGTGTTGAAGTGTCCGAGGGCGAAAGCAACATGGGCTGTTTCGAGACTATCAGATTTAGTTGTTGAACTGTCTCCACTAGTGCTCGGATCTGTTCCCTCTGTGTCCCTATCACGTCCATCAGAACTTGGATCATTACTTCCGGCTGGATTTCCATCTGTATCGTTTCCTAACATCTTATCGACCAACTCATCAGCTGTAGGAGTAGTTGGTACAGGAGGGGAAATTGTTTCATTCTCCATATCAAGACGAGATTGCAGAGCATATCTCATTTCCTGATTCTCCACATCTTTTGCATTCAAAAGATCACGAAGCATAAAAACTTCGTCTTGAAGTGTCTTAATTTCATCTTTATTAGCTTCCTGTAGGAAACCTCTAGCAGTAAGATAGTGTGTAAGATATGGAATAAGCTTACGATTAAATTCAACAATTAGACTAGTAATACACTCACTGCACAAATAAACGACACCTTCAGTACGATACTTAGTATCGTATTCATCATTCTTTTCCATCAGAGTATCAACGCCAATATCAACAAAGAATAGTCTCTCATTACCAGCGCCACAACTTATGCAAACATGCGGGTTTGCAGCAGGCTTATCCATAATTTGAATAGGTCTCATGTTTCCGTTCCTAAAAATTCGTCGATAGTTAATTCGTCTTTAACAGCCTGCTCCCAATCATAATCAGATGCAGGCAATGCTACATGCAATCCTTGAACTACCTCTCTCTGTGCAGTTTCTGCATACTTAGTAGGCCGAGACATGACACCATAACGTAAGGCGTCACATGCATGATCGTCCTTCTTGACTGGCTCTTCTTTTAGATTTCTGCGATCACGAATTTTCGTAAGATGTCTATCCCAACGATACTTACGAATTTCTTTAAGAGTCTCTTTACATCTTGACGATATAATGAGCTGTTGCTCACGGAACATAGTTTGCACGTATGTGATACCGCTGTCAACACTGTTGTTTCCTAAACCAATGTAGATCCCATGTTCAGCAAATTGAGCTTGTCTTGAAACACCTTGATGCGGGTCAGTTTGAGCTAGCGCAGGATCACCAATAATATATTCTGTCTTAATTACTAGAGAGAGTTGCCTATCTAGCCACATACTAGCTAGTTCAGAAATGATTTTCTTATTGATATAGATTTCATCATATATAATTATTTTCCCATCACCATTGTACGCACCAAAAAGAATAGCCGTTGGATTATTAAATCCATGATCCATCATCTGAAAATGAGCCCATGTATCACGAAGTATAGCCCAACGAGAAGACTTAAGAATATCAGGACATACATTATTAGATGGACTAAACACCTCACCATATACCAATCCTGTATGAGAGATGTAGACACCTGTTGATCTAGTTTTCTTTTCCTCCTCACTCATTATCTCCGTAAGTCTGTCATAAGACTCTTTTCGAATATACGGGTTCTCAAAGGTTTCTACCTCAATAACTTCTACAGAAATATCTCCCGCCAATGCTGGTTCATACAGGGTGTCATAGGTCCAAGACATTTCAATCAATGGAGTCATGGTCATCCACCAAGCTCCATCTGCATCAATAAGTCTAACTAGGCATTCTTTGAAGATTTCATTAGGTGGTTCTTCATCGAACCACGTCCAATCTCGACTAGTGCCTTGAAACTTTTCACGATCTTGCTCATAAGACATGAACTCGCACGTTGAGCCGTTAGCCAGCGTAAGAATTCTATCAGTCTTAGAATAGGATTGATCCCACGAATTACCAATGAGGTACTTAGAAGGAAGCCATCTTTTAATTTCAGGAATGATAATCTGATTAATTCCTAAATTAAAATCAACTCCTACAATTCTACCTCTTGTAGGAGCGGCTGGAACGTAATCTAGATGAAACTCGTTCCCTTCTTCGTCATGTAAAGTATGCTCTCCCGTCATATAACATACTGCGAGAACCGCTCCACCAACTGTTTTACCAGAACGGTTCCCGCCCATCAACATCTTGCCTTTGCATTTTGAAGCAAGAAAGCGTCTTTGTTTACGGTTATTGGCCTTGAAGCCCCCGATACCAGGGGCTAACTTAGCCTTTCTAACGGAATTAACGAGCAATCTCTGCAAATCTGGCAGAGCCAGCTCATCAGCTTTACGTGTCATTAAGTTGTCACATCTCTAAATCTACATGCTAGCACACCTACATCAGCTGCAAATGTGTCTGACGCATGCCCACCAGTTCTTTGTACTCTCAAGCTCAAGCAAGTAACTTCTGTAAGAGCAAAATAAAGAAGCTGCCCAGCTGTTCTTGAATACCAACCGTATTTATTGGCTATTCCAGGCATAGCGTGAACAGTTGTAGTTTGAATTATAGGCTCATTCAACAAGGTATTTATATCCATAACTTGTAAATCAGTAAAGAATCTAACGTTCCCAGCAGCGGCACTAACATTATGAACTAGCAGTTCAATTGCAACTGTACGCCAAGTTCTAGGAATTTCTGCAATAAAGGTACATTCAGTATTAACAGCATCAGCCATTAATTTGCCCGGAAATTGCATACCATTTAATAGAGCATATTGAGAAGCATCATCATTCATGGAATACCAATTAATAACTTCTTTGGGATTCCTTGGGTTATTTCTGACGGGAGTTAACTGAGCAACTGTATTATAACCATTACCTACATAAGTATATCCTTTCTCAGTATCATAAACCTCTTGCCCCGCTGAGGGAACATACGATGCTCCTACATCAAAAGAATCACTTCGAATTAACATTTAAGGCTTCTCATGAGCTTGAATATCTTTCGCTTGCTGTACAATATTTGCTTCAGCTGACTGCACGATATGCCGACCTTCTTGAGCCGTGCGATCCTGAAAAGGGATTTCCTCAATTCTACGAGTTTCGGTATTGGCACCTAGTTGACCAAGCGTCAATTCATTAGAAGTTTTCAATTCTTGCTTAACACCAGCAACTTCATTCTTCACGTTATTAACTCGCCAGGCACCAATAATGCTAACTACTGCTGCTGCTACTGCACCAATAAGAGTAACAATTTCTCCTGTAGTCATAGCTACAATCATGCTGCAATTCCCTTTCCACATTGCCAACCAGTCTCACGACCAAATTCAGCAAGTCTGTTTGCTACTTCTGCACGGACATAATCCATCTGACGGATTCTAGCTGCACCAGGACAAGTCTTTCCAGTATAACTAGACCATTCCGGATACTGACTATGATAACCAATTCCTTTATCATTCCATCTAGTTGGATTAGTACACCACATAGATGTAGGATAACAAACATTAACACAAGTAAGAACACCAATAATATCTCTAAGTTGGCTCAACGTCCACGGAGTAGTATCTAGCGTAGGCCAGCCATTATCTTCAGTTTCAAGAGAAATAGCTCCATATGTTCTACCATCAACTACAAAAGCATTAGCCTTAAAATTACAATCTGCACGCCTATTAAAAGGCATAGCTTGTTCAGACATTGTGGTGGAAATCTGTAAATGAGCTTCACCAGTAATATCTGACCTACGCCAAAATGCAACAAGTCTTTCTGCCAGCGTTCTAGCTGGGGCAGCATTACTGTGCATAATGCCTAATCTAGGTAAGATAAACGCCTGAGTTGAAGCTTCAGGAATTAGATTTACTCTAACATGCGGACTAACAATCAAATGCTGGTTGTTGATGTAGAAATCGTTAGTGATCCACTTAAGGATATCTACATGTCGTTTACCAGATGTCGTTTGTCCATTAATAGCTGGATGAGGTATGAGGCTTAATGTCATCTACGAATTCTCCCCAAAATCATTAGAACACATACAATAATAGCCAAAACAACCAATAGCCAAATTAGATTAACTGTATAGGTAGCTGCAAACATTATTTCTCCTCCGGTGTGGGCAGCACGTTGACTAGGTTAGCTTCCAAATAAGTTTCAATCTGCTCGACAAATTCTTTCCAGTCATCCACTTCTTCAGCTGTTCTAACCAGTACATCTGGAATGTACGTATAGGCCATACGAACAACCAGATCCTTCAGATTAGTCTCAGCTGTAGGAACTTTCTTAACTGCGGCTGCCTTCTTTTTTGCAACAGATTTCTTAACCGCTTGTACTTCCTTTGGAGTAATCTTCTTAACGGCAGCTTTCTTTGCAACTACCTTTTTAACTGGAACTGCTTTCTTAACTGGTGCTGGTTTCTTAGCTACTGATTTCTTTGCACTCATTTACTTATTCTCCTGTGCTCGTCTAGCGATTGCTATGTCTTGTCCAGTCACTATAACTGGATTTAGTTGACCCTTCACTTTAACTTCGAATTTATCATACCCGCTTACTAAGGTAGACCATTGAATATCTTCTGGTCTCTTATTTAATACAGCGGCGAGTATCTTTTTGTTTTCGTCATTCATAACTAGCTCGCTCTCATTAACTCCCCTACAGGTGTGTTCTCTAGTTCTAGACTGATCTTCTCTAGAACACTAGCTTCTACGTTTCTACTCAGAATCTCCATCAACGCAGTAATCAGCATCAATAGATTAACCGAGTTGGTATCCTGCGGCTTGAAGCGACCTGTGAATTCATGGAAGTACTTGATACTCTGTAAATCGCCATTTGCTACGTTTCGACTAATCCCCATCTTTGCATCTAAGTCGGTGACGCTCTCAAATTGGACGTCCATGAGTTTCTTAGCGTAATCAAAATAGCTGGGTATACTTAGCCAAGCATTCCACATTGGTTCATTAACTCCAAGTGTACTTAAGTCTTTAAATTTAGCACCTTTCGATTTACCTGTAGCTCGGCACATAACGTTACAAGCTAGAACAAATCTGGGATCTAATCCGCTATCAATTTCCCCTACAGGGGTAGCGATCTTGTTAAAGGAGTACTCTGGAATTCCCCGGCCTCGCAGCTTTGGGTTAATTACCTCTTTCATCTCATCGAGAGTAATCCCTAGATCCAAGAAGATATTCACACTTGGTAGTTCAGTTACTTGCCAGAAGTACTTCTCGATCGATGCTACCGCATTCATTAGCAGCATGTCATGAGGATCAATAAGATGTAGCACTACTTTATTGGCTACTTGTATTTCGTCTTCGCTTTGTTCCGGAGGGGCAAAATTTTCTAGAAGTTCTGCCTTTTTAGATTCTATGAAAGAATCCACTTCTGAAATTAAATCATTATTTTCACTGCTCATTATTATTTCGTCATCTCCTTTCCAAAAAAGGTGCGTCGCAGATAGGGGAGGTAAAGAAATTCCGGGGGTCGGTTAACACATCTTGTTAGGGTCGCCTAACATACACAGTAAACTGCACCTACTACTACCTGTCAAGTAGACCTTATATACAGTATCTTGCTAGCCTTATATATTTCAAATGGTGATTCGTAACACAACCTTTATCTATGTGACCTTCGTCACATCCCTATATTACTAGGTTATAACTATTGTCATAATAAGGGGTCGGGTGTATATTGACCTTGTACCAAAGAACCGACAAAGAAAGGGTAGAAATGAGAATCGAAAGAGAGAATCAGGAACTTCAGGTCATGGACTACATGACTTGGCCAGTTGTCCAGTTGGCGCAGCATGCCAACTTTGATGAGGAAATGTTCCTCGCATGCGCCAAACTGGCACGAATGACACGGTACGAGTTCAACAACATTTCGGTTACCGTCGATTACTTGAGCAAGTTGTCATATTCTCAGCGTCACACACTGAGGGACTTCTACAAGTCGACATTCGACGAGTATCTTCCGATCTAATCAACCTCGGCCACCTGGGAAGGTCGCCGAATCAACAAACAGAAAGGTAACTAGTCATGGCAAACACGCCAAAGATTATCGGTCCAGTTGCGGACTTCATTGACAAGGAGTCCGCAACGGTGCAAGTCAAGAAGAAGAAAGGTGTCGTCCAAACAGTCATCGACGACAAGATGCTTCAGCAACTTGTCAGCGGTTCGATCTGGACACAAGATACCGACCAGATCATTTCGGTTCGGAATACTCTTGAGAAGTTTATGAAGACCGTAAAGGCTTCTCTCAAGATGTTCGATGAGGAACTGAAGAATCAGCGGAAGATTCACGGTGACGACCATTTGAAGGAAGTCAACTTCTTCCGCAAGCCTCGGACACCGAAGGATGGCGTTGACACTTCTTTGATGGATGACTTGTCCTTCGGAGAAGATGAGGATGAGGAGGATGACGAAACCTCGGAGTGAAGTTGAATGCTGAGAGAGGGCAGGAGAAATCCTGCCCTCTTTTAGTTTTGTTCGTTCCTCACAGTCGCATTACTAGTACCGATAATAACTTAGTTATATCATCCGTCTATTAAATAATAACCCCTACAGGATTGAATTAATGAAATCCATTTCTCTTGATGATTTGACAATAATACCTCGAGTGTGATAGATTAAATACGTACCTTGAAAACTGAAGATTTATTCCGGACCCGCCTTTCAGGGTATATCCGATTATCAACTTGAAAGGTAGGAAATAATGGCTGTAAAAGCAAAGCCTATTAAGCGATCTACTCTACAGATCGTAATTGAGGATAAGTACCTGAACGAATTGGTTTCAGGTTCTATCTGGAAACTCACGGATGAGGAAATTGTTTCTCGCAAAGAAACTCTCGATAAGTTCCGTAAGGTTCTAGCCTCAGCATACAAAATGTATGATAAGGAATTGCAAAACCTGCGGAAAATTCATGGTGAGGATCACCTCACTAATGTTTCTTATTTCCGCAAGCCACGTAGCAAGAAAGAATCCAATGATGATGATTTGCTCGCTGAATTGGAAATGGGCGAGTTGGATTCATTGTTGGATGAGTAAATAATAAGCGGATCCGGAATATATTAATAGCCCCTGGATAATATCTGGGGGCTATTTTTATGGGTTCGTTTAGGTCCGTCGCATAATTAGTACCAACACATATACATTTAGTTATTAGTTATTCAATTTATATATTTCTTTGCTCTATCTTCATTTTCATATATGTAATTAAGTTGGCCCCTACAGGGGGAGATATACGTATAGACTATTTCTGAGGTTAAGTCCTCTGAATGGTAAATCGTGTTTTTAGGTATGGGTACTATGGGACTCGGTAAAATTAGAGGAGGGCGGGAAGTACTAGGGTACGGATAGAATCCTACCTAGTTACTTTCCCTATTTTTAACTTTAGAGACAGTAGCCTTACGCTGGCCTTTTATACAGTGTACGTTACCGTATCACACCCCGACTATACCATGTAGTTATGCCTATCCGATACCTGCCAGCTATCCCCAGCCCATACCCCACCACTACCCGATCGGCACTTCCGCCAGCTATCATATTTTACTTGACAGCCATACTCCTCATCTATGTATATGGATGGCCTATGCGATCTTATGAGCAACCTATTTTAGACTACATTATTGACCACCCCGGCTGTACAAGAAAGAACGCTTTAGCAGAATTTAGCTACCTCGACCCTAAGACTGTGTATCTAAATATCCGTAAACTATTAGCAAGTAAAGCAATAGAGGAATCTCATCTAGGTGAGTTGAAAGCTACTAGGTCTACTCGTGAACGTACTAAGGATTCTTGGCCCGTTCATAGGTTTTTAACGAGCTTTACTAACGTCACCGAAATTACCAATGCATATGCATGTCAAGACGATTTGTTCCGTGAAAGAATAACTGATCTGCGTCGCAAATACGGAGAGGTACTAGGTCTACTAAGTATCAACATAACTCTCATACTAGCTATGGATAACGGTTCCGATATGCATACAGGATTTCATGAAAAGAAGCCCATTAATAGGGAGCAACTCGAGATGGAACTTAAAACCTTTGAAGCAATGATTGAGAGGGCTTATGAACTACTCAGCTAAATGTACCATCAAGAAACATGGACGTATTTGGTTTGTCTACGTTCCACCGGGAGTAGTAACATCTATTAATTATGTAGCTCCGTTTCAAGACTACAATCGAGCTTGCACCTATGTACGCCATCTAATAAAGCACTATAATACCAAGAAAGTGCTTGACTGATTGACCGATCGGTGGTACGCTTGAGTCGGGACAGAGGAATGCCCGAAATACAAAATATCCCCGGCAACTAATAACTACTTGAAAGGTAGTAACAAACAATGGTCATTGATATAACAACTGAGGATAAAGTAGTTCTTCATCAAGGTGATAGGGCTTTCAACTATTACGATATGAAGCCTGGAGTAATAGAAAGAATTCATCGTTATCCGCAACCTAATACAATGAACGGACAGAATTCTTCTACACCAATAGAAGAATGGGATAACTACTGGTTCGACTTCAATCACGATGATGGTTCATCTACTACATTAGATGGATCACGTATCTGTACTGTCGCTTTTGCAATTAAGAAGGGTTGGATTAAGTGATGAATGATGCATTGATTGTTCATGTTGCAACTTTGCTATGGCACGAGTATGCTAAGGCAGATCAACAATTGAAAGAAACAACAGCAGAAACAGATGATGGTTCTTCTGATTGGGATTTGTTTCATGAGGTACAAATTGTTAATCTAACTCTTGCTAAGGAAGAAGCATTTACTTTCTACAATGAATTCAAAGATCTTTACACTGATGTTATTAGAAAGGCATTTGGTATCTGAAATGAAATATGACGATTTATTTCCACAATGGGCAGCAGCATTAGCTAACGAGATATATGGCAATGCTTACAATACTAAGAGTGCTCATTTAGATGGCAATTTACTTTATAACGATAGCCTTTATCTAGGTCATCTTTCAGATAGCGGAACATCAATAGTATTTGATCGGGGAGATACTAATGAGACTTTTCATATCCCCGGTCATTTTCTCATTGAAGATGAATTGAAATACGATACTTCGATGGACCCTATTTCTCCCGACTTTAATTCAAATAGTTGGGCAACCGAAGATCATAAAGATCCTCGTGCAATAATGGAGATGTTTCTCGATATCACAAAAGAAACAATGATTGGGGATATCATTGTAGTCCCTGAACATAGGTGTGATATACACGATTCACAAGCACAATTGGCGTCGCAGTTTATGCACGCCTACAATATTGATTCCATGCAATGCATCGTTTATTCTGGTATGCAAATCACTTTCAGAAAGGTAAGTGAATAATGTCTAACAACGTATTCTATGACTTGGAAATATTCCCGGAACATCTAGGATTTCTTGATGATGCTCTTAACTTGAAGAAGTTTGAGCAAGCTGTTAAGATCAAGGTAGATGAACTCGAAGAAATCCTCGAGGAAAAAGCGACACCTACTTCTAAGATTGAAGATAAGGCTCGTAATGACTTCAAGTCCAGCCCCGCTTTTAAAGAGACGCTCAAAGAGCACACTTCAGAAGTGATGGGCTTTTTGACTGAGCTAGGCGAGACTCTAGAATTCCCTGTAGTATTGGGGATGGTTGACGAATTGCGTAGATTGGCGCAAGACTTAGAGAACGCTGTTCACGACCGTGCTAAGAGAGAGTCACTAACAATGACTGAATCAATTAGCGATAAGAAGATGGCGCAAGTTCAACACAAGCGTTTACGTGATGCATGGCAGCCTATTCGTGCGATCGCAAAATTGATGTACGAACTGGATTTGTTCCAGATTAAGAGCAAGCCAGGTAATTACGCTGCGAGTCTTGCAAAGACTTATGCGTTCTATTTCCCCGGCGATGAAGAGCCATTCTATAACTTCCGTGTTGTAGCTCGTAGACTCGGTATCTTTACTGAGGGTATCAAGTACATGGATGTTATGGAGTACGCAGATAATCACCCCGAAGAAGTGCAAGTTAAGGAAGTGATCCTGTGAAAAAGTCTACTGTTAGAGATATAAAAGATATGATTCTAATAGGAGTAGGTTCTCTCTGTGGTACTTCCGTTACCTGGATCTATATTCTCTCAAAATATGAGTTGGTGCGGAAATGAGATTCCTGCTAAGTCATGTCAAAGATGATAAGACTACGGATTTACCTGTAGCAGTAGAAGATGTGGCTATTTCTACGCTGATAGAGAGACTCTTAAGAGAGGGTCTAATAGAGTCAGTGAATATTTCGACCACTACTGGTGATGACATTATTTTTGTGAAAGGATGATGATGAGTGAAACAATTGTATATGTGGAGTGCGCTGGTTGCGAAAGTAATACTCAACCAGATCACTATCATCAATATATTAACATGTTTTCTGATGTTGTGGAATGTTGGTGGATTGATAGTAAGTTCTTCAAAAAAGTAACAGAAGCAGCGCTATATGTTTCTGAGACTCTTGAATGTGGTAAAGAAGAAGCTATGCAATATATTCATGCTCTTCCAAAGAGGTACAACTGATGACTATTTCATTTGGAAACTTTGAACCTAAGCCTGATGAGCCATCTGGTGATGCTGAAATTGATGCGATCAATGATATCATCAATGAACAGATGGGCATGAAAGATGCAGTTGATTCAATTGGTCATAACTGGACAGCTGAAAAAACTATCGCAGAAATGACATTACCAGAGATTGAAGATTCTCTGACATATGTTAACTATGAACTTGCCTCTGAGGAAGATACGTACGCACAAGTAGTTGAAGAAATGCGTATCCTCCGAGATAAGCTTCGTATGTTAGATGAAACACGTAGCTCAGTGTTGAGCGATATTAATCGCAACAAAGATACTAAGCTTGCTCTTGCACGTCGTAAAGAGGAAATGCTTCGTGATGCATTGAAGAATCAAGCTATCAATGAAACAGCTGATAAAGTCTTCAAGATTATGGAGAACAATCCTTCATGGGCAAAAGCTCACCAATATCAAAAGGAAGATGTTGTACAAACAATCCACGCATATCTTTCTGGTTTCAATGGTTTCTTGAACGCTAACGATATGGGACTCGGCAAGACTAAGGAAACATTCGATACACTCACAGTACTATCCGCTTTATTCGAAGCTGAATACGATCGCAAACCACGTATTCTTTGGCTCACTAAGACTTCCATTCTAAAGACGGGTGGTACTATTCGTGAGGGTAAAATGTGGGCGCCCGGTATTCAATTAATTCCGGTAGAAGGATCAATGAATAAGGCTCAGCGTGAGGCATTCTTCGAAATGATTGATGAGTTCGGAATGTCTTGTATTACTAACTACGAAACTGTCCGTACAACTGAAGCCCTACAGGATGTTGATTGGGATTTCGTTGTAATGGATGAAGTCCACAAGCTAAAAGGTGGGGCTAATGTCTCAGGACCTACAGCTGTATGGAAGTCTGTATTCGATATAACACGCAATGTAAAAATGCAGATTCTTATGTCCGGTACACCTATGGTTAATAGAGTGACAGAAATGTGGGCATATTTGCATATCTTTGATCCTGAAAGATTCCCGTCTGCCCGGCAATTCGAAAATGCGTTTACTTCAATGATGAGTGTTGCCGGAGAATTTCAACTGGTAGTTGATGCCGACAAGCTTTTGAATAATGCACTAGTTGGACGTATGTGTAAGCGTCGCAAAGATGAGGTAGGATTACAGATGCCTCCTGTTACACCGTACGAACAGCGAGAAGTATTGCTCGAGATGTTGCCAGCACAAGCAGCAGTCTACGAACAAATGCGAGATCAATTCTTCGTGTGGTTGGCAGACCAGGATCAAGAGAAGATCTTTACTGCATCCGCTATTATAGCTCAGCTGATTCGTTTGCGCCAATTGAATGTTTGGCCGGTTATCGACTTCAAAAAGTCTGTAGTTGATCCATTCACGGGAATGCCAGTAACAACTGATGACGGTAAACTGTTGGTTCAGATTGATAGGCTAGATGTTAGAGAGTCTAGCAAAATTGATGAAGCAATGGATACAATCGAAGCTATCGGTGATGAGCCGATTGTTATCTTCTGTTCATTCAATGAGCCGATGAGAGAGATTCAACGTCGCTGTTTGGAGCAGAATATTACTTGTGAACTGCTGATTGGAGAGAATAGTGCTAACTTGGCTAATCTCGAAGTTGGTTTCCAGCAAGGAAAGATACGAGTATTGTGTATCAACTCAGCAATGGGCGAGGGTCTTAATCTTCAGAAAAATCCCTCTCAGTGGACTGGCGGGGCTTCTTATGTCGGTTTCTTGGACCTTTGGTATAACTCTGGTCGTAATGACCAATGTACTGATCGTGTATTCCGGCAAGGAGCTAGTGAACCAGTAACAGTTTATCACTGGAAGAATATGAACTCAGTTGACCAGTGGTTAGATGAGATCATTAAGAAGAAGGACAATCAGATCAAGGGAGTTATGGAAGATCAAAAGCTGCGTCCCGGCGATTGGGCCGAATATTTGAAGAAGCTCATCTAATGAGCAACGAAGCTATATGGCTTAAAATAGGTGACCTGATTAGTGCTAGAGGTTGTGAAGATCCATATCAAACAGCCAAAGATATATGTCAGATGGTCAATGTTAATCCTGATATCATAGAAGAAGAGTTTCTTAAGGAGCAGAAAAAATAATGGAGATTTTCATTTATTCTGGAACTGCACTAGAGGAACCTACCATGCGCATTGATAATGCGCACGAAGAAGATTATCCTGAGGAAGAATCGCATAATGGTGTGATAGATATTATTGTTCATGCTCATGGAGACGATTGCAATGCATATATTAAAACTCAGGGAATGGATTGTGAGGCCGCTAGATTAGCTTGGTATGCTGCAAAGAAAATGTATCTTGCTAATCAAGGAGAACTATGGGCACGCTAGCAATATCCGTAAATCACGCTATTGGGTTCTTTGCTGTGTGCGTGTTAATATTTACTATTCTATTCGCTCGACTTACTAGATATAAGGATAACTGATGTGCTGGGCCTGCGAATTAGAGAAGATGCGGCAAGAGGAGCATAAAAGAATAGATAGGTTCTACACCAAAATATACATATGTTTCATAGCCTCTTTATTAATTGCAATTGTATTGATGATTCATTGGAATTCAGTGTCATGAAACCTATGGATATGAGCTTTAAGGATGGATATATGTTCGGACGCAAGAGAATCCCGCTTTGGTCTATCTTTATGGATTGGATATGCGATAGTTTCCATAGAGAGCATTGGGAGTATGTGTATAACCCACCCATTAGAATTCTGCGTTGTTTGATGTGTAACAAGATTCAGTGTATTGATGACCCTAAGAATAACCCCTGTAGGACGGATCATGGACGTTTCGGACCTAATTGCCGCCAACGCTGAATTACTGCGGGGATTTACGAAGTCGAAGAAAGGTAGATCCAATGTTGGGGATGATATCTTCATATACCAAAATCGTCCAGTTGAAAGTACCAATTGGCGTAAAGATCGCAATGTTGTATTTGTTAACGTATTTTTTCCTACAGAAGTACCGGCATTTGATTTTGCGAAGTCTATTGTTCTGCACAATCATACAGTATTCGAGCGTTGCACCAGGGATAGATATTGTCACTTGGTCGGATATAATGTCGAAGAACGGCATTCTCGTGAGTTTTATCTTGCTTGGGGGTATCTTTATAGTGAGAAGATTCCTCCTTTGGTATCTGTACGATTAGATTTTACTTTAGATTGAAAGGATTGTAATGGCTACACGACGAAAGGTAGTGAGTAATCTTCCTATCACGGAAGACTTATTCATGGAGTTCTTGAAGAAGGAAAAGGTATTAAAAGCATATCCTTTCCTATTAAATAGAGCAACAAGTACTGAGCTAATGATAGCAGCGTCTTGGTTGCTTAACTTATTACAACGGCTCAATGATTTCCTCCTGGAGGCAGAGAAAAATGATGTCTAACCAGACACATGCCATTGCTTTTGGCGGGCCTATAGATACTCAGGAAGTTCCTATCATTGGTAAGCATCTAGAAGTACTAGTTGGTGAACGATGGGGAGTTAGATATTTATACGAGTGGTTTTTTATTAACGGCACAGTATATGCCATATATGCAGGAGAAGCCTAACTATGAGTGGACCCAGTCATATAAGATTAACCCTGTATACTAAATGTGGTTTAAGAATAGAACGTAAGACACATATAGCTAAAGACCCTAAATGGGCAACTTGTAAGGAGTGTAGAAAAAATGCAAGCTAGAGAAGTAGAATTAGATGAGGAATTGATAGCAGGTAAAATGTATATATGCTATTATGGTAGCAAGAGGTTTGCTGGCATCTATAAACCCGGACGGGGTAATGAAGAATTATATCCTTCCTTTGATGTGAATGGAAAGTTATTCTCAGTTCGTAGAGAAGATGTGCGAGAAAAGGTGATTAATAATGCCTGATGAATTCACTCCGACAACTATTTGCTCTAATTGTTGGTACGAGAACGGACGTGCGGTATATAATATTAACGGCCGTTGTGATAGCTGCGGTGGAACGGATTTTATAGAACATGGAATTGATCCAGATACTACTAAAGAACTGGAACGACCTGAACATCCAGAAGAATACGATCCTGATAATGGATCCCCAGATGATACATATCATGATTCAATTAGCAGTCGCGATAAAGTAAGACAACAGATAGATGATATGCGTGAAAAGAAGTACCCAAATCCATTACGTAGATCCGGCTTTTTTAAGGACTGAACGTGAGCAAAGCACACTACGAAAGTCTGAAGTATTCATTTCCTAGCGGAGTATGCGGTGTATTTCGTAAAGGATTAATTTACACCAGAAACGCTAGACTAGTATCTTGTTGGCATTGTCAAAAATGGCTCAAGAAGAATGGTATGTAATGAAAATTCAATTTAAATTTGAGAAAAGAGATTGTTGGATAGGTGTGTATTGGAATTCATCTTGGTCTGTATTAGGTTATGGATACAAACATCCTACCTATTATAAGAAAATAAAAGATGGTCGATGGGGCAGGGAATTTCTTAAAATCTATATATGTCTGATTCCTTGTTTTCCTATAGTTATAACTTTGGATAAATGAAAGATGGCAAAAGATGAAACAATCGTTGATTGGCGTTCTACGGGAAGAAGAAAAGCACGGCGTGCGTTATATAACGCAAGAATTGAATTCAAGTGTGTTGGCTATACCGACACTTTTGGATCATATCATAGTTGTGGTAAAACTACAACGAGACCACCAAAGGATGCACCCGCTTTCTTTGATGAAATATGGCCAACTGAGTTGCGTGTATTATCTCCTCAAGCTTTGCAAGCAGATCATGAAAGTAAAGATTTACAAGATAACGACGTAGAGGATCTTAATTGGCGATGTTCTTCTTGCCATAAATTAGCTGACATACAAACAGATAAAGGAGAATCGAGAATTGAAAATGATCTCTCCAATCTCCTGTAGGTGTGGATAACCCATAGCTGTACCCTATGCGGATTCGATAGCTGGCAAGTGTCAGAAATGTCTTGCATTGATACTTGAAATGTATGCTAGTGGAGTCTGCGAGGACCACTCGGTCTAAAGAAACAAACACACAAACAAAGGAATGATTGAAATGACGGATGTTGCTGAAACAAAGGTAACTGCTGTTCAGCCGATGTATGATAAGGTGAACTCTGCAATTAATTCAATTGATGAGAAGTTGGATTCATTGCAGGATTCGGATGCCGCAACTCGTACAAAGGTTGTTAACGAGCTTGTTGAGCAGAATAAGGAAATCACTTCTCAGGGAATTGATGACACAATTGTTCAACTGAAGAACTTGGATGAGGCACAACTAGTTGGTGTTGTTTATGGCATCATCAAGTCTTTGAATACTGCATTCAAGGAGCAGATGGATAAGACAGTCGCAACTCTTGTGGAAGCTGCACCAAAGGTTGAGCCTCTTATTACTGAGGCAGAAGCTGAAGTTCTTGGTAAGCAGCGTTCGGAATTGTATCAGCAAATTAAGCAGATTGTTTTCCTTGCTGAAACAATGGACGGAGTTGAATTGGCAATGCCAAAGGCTCGTCGTGGCGCAATTGGCAAGCGTGGACAAAGAGCAATGTCCAAGATGGTTTGGGCAATTGACGGCACGATTCTTGATCCTCAACCTAAGTACAAGGATCTTGCTGAGATGCTCGGTTTCGTCGAGACAAAGAAGACGAAGAAGTCTCGTGAAACTGGTTTGGAAGAGGAAGTTTCTGTTTCTCCTTCAACTAATCTCACTAAGTATCTTCAAGATGCAAAGGTTGATACGAAGGCTCCGAAGGATGGAAAGCTTTCAGTTACCATGCCTAATGGTTCAACTGTTCTTTCTGGCTTTATTCCTACTGCTGAGGATACGGATGTTCCTGAGAAGCCAGAAGATGATGACGATGATGATTCAACCGATGATGATGATGAGGATTCAACGTCAACCAGTTAATCTTGCAAGTTCTCGGAGATTCCCTGTGAGTCTTTGATTGAACTTGTGATGAAGTCCTGAGCAAGACTTTAAAAGGCTCCTTTTTTCTCTCGGCACTCTAACCCGAAGTCGTTAAGGCAGATCAAGTACGTTTAAATCGGGGATGGTTAGTAGGAAAATTTCTACCTTTCATCCTACAGGAAGTACTCTGCGCCGAGTTATTCTAAGGACAGTCAGTAGTTAACTTATACTATTGATTGTCCTAATTTGTCGTTTTTGTATAATGAAAGGTTGACCGCTATGAGAATTTCTGATCTAATAATCGAACTAGCTCAAGCTCAAGCTAATGTCGGTAATGTTGAAGTAATGCATGCTCACGAAAAAGAATCTCCTGCATTTTTTAGTACGCAAAAGGAACCTGAAACAGTATATGAAGTTATTGTTTCTGTTCAGGTAGAGCGTTTAAGGGATCGGAATATAGTCTGGTTCGGAGTATAACGGTCGCAATTTGTGGGGCGCGTTCGTAGCTCAATGGATAGAGCAAGAGGCTTCTAATCTCTTTGTTGTGGGTTCAAATCCCGTCGAACGCACTATGAACATAGATGATGCACTTCATGCAATGGCTAAACACGCCGCAGAGAATCCTACTCATGGGTATAATTGTGCTTGTAAAGATGAATTCACTGTGCAAGCTAAATCATACCTCAGAGGAAATCCTGAGCTATACAGTGAATTGCTATTATTGACTAGTTACGTAAGCAGAGACAACTATCTGAGAGTAGACGTAGATGAAAAGCTTAATGCCAGGAAACGAGCCGCAGCGGGAAGTAATCGTTCCCGATGAAATTCTTCCTCCTGGAACGCCCATTAATTTACGGAGAGTAGATAATGGTGTGGATTACGGAAGATTTGATTACAACCTCTTTCAAAGACAATATGGAAAACATGATCCCAGAGGTAACGATTTATATGAAGCCTTCATTACTTCCTATGGATCGTATACATGGCCTGGTAGAACTACTGGAAAATTTACAGATGCGAGCAATTCATGAGAGGTAGCCGTGTCAAACGACTTAGAAGAATTTTGCAAGAATCCAGTGGACGAGTCGACATCAATTTTAAGCCCGGAAGAATTGGCAAAGGCACAATCGGATTTGAAGTACACTCTCCGAATGAGAGGGCTAGACAACAACAGGTTCTCTTACCATTACACGCTGAAAACAATTCTGGAGAATCTGGTTCAGAGAACAAGACTTCCGAAGAATTTCAAGATGAGGGTAACATGGAACTCAATGAATCCAATCGAACCCCCAACAGTTCTACTGACAGCAACGTGGGATGATATTTACGATCCAGGCAGTCTTTCAATGACTTATGGGAAGATTCTTGGTATGGAAATGTATATCCCGCACTTAGATGGAGAAAAACTCGAATCCTTGTGGCGCCATAAAGTAGCGGATATCGTGGGTCTTATGTGGGATCACGAATTACATGAATTTCTTCAATTTGATGGGAAGTATTTATATGATCCACACCCGGAAGGACGAGATGGACCATTGGGATGAATATCTGTCGCAATTTCCAAAAATGTCGGAAGTTAAATCAGGGATTACATATCCTTTAGAGGATGCCCACAAGTATTTTAGATCTAATACCAACCCGGAGATTCGTGGACCAAAGGAAGCGATGATCCAACAACACTTAAGGATGGAATGACCAATGGGTAAATATGTGCCAGATGAAGATGATGTTCAATTGGAACGTCCCGATGATGATAATGCTGGCTTGATGCCTGATGAAACTGGAGATACTAAGGATTTTGTAGATGTTTTGCATGATAAGGTAGAGGAGGCAAATACAGTAAAACACCTGGATGACGATTACGATAAGTTCTTTCGATCCTTCACAAATATTCGCCCGGAGGGCGATCAGATCGAGAGAATTGAGACAATTAGAGACGACTACAAAGCTGTCCTTTCTACCATTATAGCTCTTACTAATCGTACTCCTGAGAGAACCATTGCTCTACGTAAATTAGAAGAATCTTTGATGTACGCTGTTAAGTGTATCGCATTAGAGACCTGATGTGGTTACTTTGGGTGATAGTTGTCATTTGTATTATACTTCTGCTGTATTTGACATTCTTCTACATCATGGGAAAGGTATTCAGTTCTGATGCCACTAGTAAAGACAACACGAAACGACGACGACGGAACACTTAAACAAACAATGCGGATTAATGATGAATGGAGTGCATCGCTCTATCATGATCCTGAAGATGAAAGAAAGTGTTCTCTCGTTGTTGAAACTTTAATTGAACGATTTGTACTTGATGTTTATGTAACTGATAGGGAGAAGGCCACCGATGCGTTCAACCAGTTATTCGATACCCTACAGGAGATTCAAATCGGAGACTAGAATGTTTACCCTTAACCAAATCATCCATTTTCTGAAGACTTGCGAGAGCCAGGATTTGACTTTGAATGATGTTATTCAGATTCTTGAATACACCGGTTCTGAGCAAATTCCTCAAACTATCAAGGATCCTCATGTATTTAGTGTCTCCCAGCCAGTTTAGTTGTCATCAGAAATGTCCACAACTTCATAAGTACATCTATGAGATGGGATATCGTCCTAATCTCGGCACTGAGAAGCACTTTGAAGTAGGGCTCTATTTCCATGAACTAGCACACTTCTACTATCAGCTATTGAAAGCTGGTTACAAAGTAGGGGACCCGCTTACCTTTTCCGCAATGGATACAAAGATGCGGAATGATATCATGGAAGTTCATGACGACTTTATTGGTACACTGACACAGGTACATTTGATCTTTAGACGGTATCTCGATCGTCGCACAGAAGATATTGATATGGGAATACAGATTGTTGAGGTTGAAAAGGAGCTTCAGTATCCCCTGTATGAAAATGCTGGGTTACACGGTATTGTCGACTTGCTTTACAGAAGTAGAGGAAGACTTATTCTTCGGGATCATAAGACTGGAGAAAACAAATCGGCACATTCCGATGACTCTGTTGAAATGGATGCTCAGTTGATCCTGTATGCATGTATTATTTGGATGTTGTTTGATGAAGTTCCAATCGTGGAAATATCTTGGGTTAACACCAAGATTGACTACAAAAATGGAGCGACCAACGATCAGTTATTTGGACTCTATAGGAAGACTTTGACTAAAGAATACCTAGAAGCCTTCTGGACATACTTCCGTGATTACGTCTATCATATGCAGACTGTACCCGCGATAAGACACATCAGCAGTTTCAACTGTAAAGGTTGTAAGTTTAGAGACCCCTGTAACTTTGAATTGCGTGGTTTGTCAATCAAAGGTATGCTTGAATCCAACTACAAGCATGTCGAGAGAGACTATGAGTTTTCCAAATTCACAGAGATTGCACGAAAGCACACCAAGACAGACACTTCCAGTGAAATCAATCCAGATAATTCTAGAGGATGGTTCACAATTAACGGTAGAGTGCCCGCCTAATGGACGTGGCTTTTATAGGGTTACTGACAAATTGATGTATGGTTGTTCCATTGTTGAACATGAGGTGAATATTAGTTATGATCCTAAAACCATTAACACTTGACCAGATAGTATGGTACGTAAAGGTACTCCTGTATGGACCAGAAGGTGAGGGAAAAACATTTTGGACAGCTGATAATTGTCCTAAGCCTGCTGTTTGGATAGATTTCGAGAGAAGTTCTGATACTATTAAGAAAGCCTCAGAAACAATTCGCCCCTCCTGGAAAGACGAGATTGAGGTTATTCCTATTGGTACTGGAAATACTCCCGATGAAGTAAGAGACTTCTGTAGGAATGTTGAGAAGACTAAGTTTAAAACTTTAGTCCTCGATACTCTTTCTACATCACAAACCTTCCAACTAGATCACTGGATGACAACAGGTAGAACTAAAGGTGATAAAGGTGGAATGGCGGAGTGGAAAGATTATCGTTGGTCTACGACATTGTTTAGTCGCATTCTCATGGACTTGCAACAGGCAAATATTAATATCGTAATCATAGGTCATGAAAAGATCTATTGGGAGGGAGAAGGAGAATCCCGTAAAAAGACCGAAGTAGGTCCTGCTGTTACACCAGCATTACATGATGCTGTGAAGCAGTTGGTATCTGGAGTTATACGACTTCAGAACAAAACAACCACTAAATTAGTGGCTGGAAAGTCCGTTACTGAAACTAAAGCTACAATGCTTGTTAGACGTAAAGGATTGTACGTTGCTAAGAATCGGTACGGATTAATGCAACAAGAAGTAGAATCTCCTACATGGGAGAATCTTTTTGGAATTGGAGAATTAACTGATGCCTATTGATATGGACCTGGGTGGTGTTGCTTCTGCTGGTACACCCCTCCCTGAAGGCGACTATGTCTTTGACATTGTTGATGCAACTTGTAAGAAGGCTGGTCAAGGTAAAGGCGGATATAACTTCCGTTTGCGTCTTGAAGTGGCCGAAGAAAGTGGAGATGAGATTGGAAGAACTCATCTAGAGAACCTCAATGTTCAGGAATCAACAAAGCCATTCGTAAAGGCTTTCATCACTAAGTGGTTGAACCAGACTGATGATGAAGTCACTCGAATGACTTTCGATATCAATGATCCTGACGATGCGGATTCCTACGATGAGTCTATTCCAGATTACACTGTTCGTAGTCTCAATGATGTTGAAGTCATTGGAACTAAGATCGGTGGAACGATTAAGCACACAGATGGTGAGAAGTCCGTAGTTTACGGCAACATCATTGCGTGGCATTCCGTTACTGAATAACTGATTAGGGAGGCTAGTCTACGGATTAGCCTCCCTTTTCCGTTTTTGTACGAGAAAAGGACATGGACGACCTTTCGAGATTCCTAGACTTCTTATTCGAGGAAACCGAAGGTTATGTATACGTAGCAACAAAAGACACTTTGGCGGTAGACCAAAAGTGGGAACAAAAGTTCTTTCATTGGCCGGAGAAGAAACAACAAGTCTACGATTATGTAACCAGAAATCAGGAGACACTAGATGTCTACGTAGCCCCAGCTTTATACAAGACAGGCTTAAATGCTCTTAAGCCTAACGTACAAGGATCATCCGTTGTTTGGGTAGAATTCGATGGGCAAGAAGAAATTGATTTTCAAGATTTACCCGAGCCAGATTGCGTTATTCAAACCAGTGGCGAAACGCATATGCATTGCTACTGGAAGGTTCCCTACTTTACCGACATTAAAGTCCTAGAGGGAATCAATAGACGATTGATGTTTTATCTAGAGGCGGATGCTTCTGGATATGATGCTACACAAGTTCTAAGACCCCCTCAATCAAAAAACTGGAAAAGAGAAGGTATTCCAGTAACTTTAAAGCACCTACAGGGGCAGGGATCGCTCTTTCCAAAAGAACTATCCGTTTTTGATATTGCTCCAATAGTAGAGCGAGAAGTAATCCGGCTAAATGCCACAATGCTTCTTGATGTTCAAGACCTTCTTAAAGTTCTCCCTCTGCATGTTCATCTTAAAAAGAGGATCATCAGTGAAACGCCAAGTAAAGATTCCCGTGCCCGTTCGTCCTTCCTCACTAAAATTGCACACGAACTGGCAGAAACTGGATGCAACCACCTTCAAATCGTCACCCTATTATCGTATGTGGATGACAGAGTTGGTAAGTTCAAAGGTAGAAAAGATAAACTTACGAGACTCTCTGAGCTTGCGAGTCTTGCTCTTTTGGCCCATCAAGTCGAAGAAGGCTATACTCTCTATAGTCCATTGGACATTATCAACCACAAAGAAAACCTCGAATGGATCATAGATAATTGGATACACACAAAAGGTTTTGCAATATTAACAGGTCCGCCTGCTGCTGGAAAAACTCAGCTAATGGTAGAACTCACTTGGCATTTAGCGACTCAATCTGATTTCTTTGGAAAGAGCATAGTATCCAACGATCTTAGAATGTTGGTAATTTCTCTAGAAATGTCAGCTATAGAGTTACAATACATCTTCCAACGTTTGAACAAGAAATTCGATAGCAGTGCAGTATGGAATCAGAATGTGAGAATTCTTGATGAAGAAAAAACTCTCATGGAGTATGAGGAAATTATTGCTGATTACAAGCCGCACATCGTTTTTTTGGATTCGCTAACAGAACTTGCATCTGAGGAGTTAAAAGAAGCTGAAGCTAGAGCCATAACAAGATGGATCAAGAAGTGTCGCAGAAAATATAACACGGCCTGGTTATGTATACACCATAATCGTAAAGACACCAGTCGTAAGAAGTTCAAAGAAACTCAGTTGGGTGACGTCTATGGTTCATACATTTTTGGTAAAGATTCTGATACTGTACTGAACTTGGAACGTGATGTGGATGATGATAAACTTATTGCCTTGTACTCCTTAAAGAACCGATACGATCGCAAATTCATGGTGGACTTAGTGCAAGATACTGAGACACTATATTATTCGTTGAAAGGTACACCCTTAGATGTTGGTGAACACGAGGGAGCAGCTAGCCCAGGTAGAATCTCTCTTGATCTCTCGGACACAGCTTCCCATAGCGATTGATACTGAAACTAATTGGACAGATTCTTATGCAGAGAGATTCTGCTTAGGCGTATCAATTGCTCAGGGAGATGAACATTGGTATATTCCTGTAGGGCATAGACCTATTGTCGGTACTCCGCAAGAGAACATAGATTACATTCCTCCAGAGTTCTTTAAAGCTCTAGAGCCGTTTACAATTATTATGCACAACGCTAAGTTCGACTTGCATGTGCTCAGATCCTTAGGTTATAATGGTAGATATAATAATCTATTCGATACAATGTTGATGCACCATTTTATTGATGAGAATTCATTTCATGATCTAGAATTCTTATCTAACAAATTCTGTACAGTTCCTAAGAATGCAAAACTTAAAAAAGCTCTCATGTTATGCTGGGACAACTCACCTATCTATGGGATGGATAGATATGCGCAGGAAGATGCCGTTTCTACTTTGCAATTGTTTGATGCACTCAGACCATCATTCGGCCCATATGAGGCAGCATGGAATGAGGTTGACAGATACTATCTCTACTGTTTACTGGATATGGAAGCGAAAGGTATTCCAATTGACAAGAGAGAATGTGCAAGACAAGAAATCTTGTGCCGAGAGCGAATGGCAGCTATCAAAAGTGAACTCGGTTGGGATTGTGGTTCCAGTAATCTTCTACATGAAAAACTCTTCTCAGAGAGTCCTAGAGGTTATGGACTCACTCCTCTTAGTTACACTGGTAACAACAAACCCCAGATCAATACGAATTTCTTGGAAAAGACGAATCACCCTGTCTGTGGCCTTATTCTTGAGTATCGTCGGTGTCAAAAAATGGCGTCATCCTACTTTGCCAATTATCTACGTATATCTGGATCAGAGAGTAGGTTGCATCCGACTTTCAAAATGCATGGAACTGTCACCGGACGCTTATCTTGTGAATACCCTAATCTCCAACAAGTTCCTAGAGATTCAGGCGTCAAGAAAATGTTTCTGCCGGAGGATTCCTACCAACTCTGGGAAGTTGACTTCCGAAATCTAGAAATGAGAATGGCTACGGTTTATTCTCAATGTCCTGCTCTACTGGAAATTTTTAAGGAGGAAGGTGATGTCCATCAATCGGTTGCAGATGCACTCGGAATCACAAGGCAACTTGCAAAAATTGTCAACTTCTTACTTATTTATGGTGGACAAGCAGAAGCTCTATCTTACCAAGCTAAGATTAGTATCCGTCAAGCGCAAAGGGTCTACGGAGACTATCAACGGAACTATCCTGAGTTATTTAGATTCGCTAAAAATGCTGAAGCGATTGCTCAATCTAAAGGGCAGATACGTTTGTTTAGTGGACGACACAGGCACTTTCAGTATCAGTCTGAATGCCGCAAAGCATTTAACGCTATCGTTCAAGGAGGAGGATTTGAACTCGTCAAAAGGTCGATGCTCCTTCTTGAAAAGGCCGGATTTGACATGCGAAACCAAGTTCACGATTCAGTATGGATTAATTGTAGTTCTCAGAAGGATGCGGAAGAAGCAGCCCACCTTATGTCTGATTGGACAGAAAAAGATTTTGGTCTACTTTTCAGCACTGACATAAAGAGGTTAAACTAATGACTCTTATAGAACAAATGGCAGGACACGCCAAACACATAGAAGAAGCAGAGAAAGCCTTAGAGAATGCTAAAATGAGCGGCGATTCTCAATTGAAAAACGAATGGTATAACATTGCTAATACACATTGTCGACTAGCAATAGCATATGCAACGAGGTTTCACTGATGGGATGGTTTTTACTTAAACTAGAAATGTCCGATGAAGAAGCAGCTATAGAGCAACTTCGATTCTACAATGAACATCTGGTTCATAGAGATGGTGTAGAATACATTGAGACTGGCGAGAAGGATTGGAGAACACATTCTCTCAAACCAGAATATGAATTCAAAGCTGTATTAGATTATGGTACAGGTTTGTACGTAATTCATAAAGAAACAGGAGAAGTATGCGAACATTACATGAAATGGTTCTGTAACGATTCTGTACTTCTTTGTACCATTTGCCACTTTGAGGGAACATAATGGATGAACTAACCTATATTCCTGTAGCAACTGAACAAACACCATTGCCATATTCTGTGATAGCTGTATCAAACGTCCACCCAACAGCTAAAGGTCTGATAGCTATGTTTAAATTCGAGGATGACAGAGATGCATTCATTAAATCTAAGAATGAAGCTGATGGCTAGATATCAACTCACCTTTGGACCACCAATTGATACTAGAAAAGTACCATGCGACAGATGCGGTTTAATGGATGCATCTGTTAAAAGATGGGGTAATAAATTACCATGTCAATGCGGTAATGTTCCTCTATGCGAAGACTGTTTTAATATTCACGCTGACGAAATAGCTAGAGAGGTAATAGGATAATGTTTTTTGTAATCGACTTTGAAACAAACGCACTTGATCCCTGGCAGGGAGAGCCATTAACACTAGGGATTGTTCCTGTAACTCATTATGGAGAGATCCTACAGGAGTCTACATTCTACACAGAATTTGATACAACTTTTATTACTCCAGATTGGGCATTTCCAGCTAACTTAACTGATACACAAGCTTGGTGGAATGAAAAGCGTCAAAATGATGACCCGGCTTTTGCAGCTGCCTGGTTGAGATATACAGATGCAGAAATTAAACGGGACAGTGTAATTCTAGATGAGCTTGATGAATATGTAGGCATGATTGAGCCTGATAAAGATAAAAGATTCATGTGCGCTAATCCAATGTTATTTGATGGAATGTGGATGAATTATATTTACTCCATGCAAGATAGGAGTCATCCATTTCACTATCGCAATTTGTGCCTGCGCAGCATGAGATATGGTTTGGAATATGGTGGCAATCCGGAATTTGGAAATGCTCGAGATGAGCACCAACTCAACGGATACATTCCACATCATGCACTTTGGGATGCTAGAATGGAAGCTATAGATTTAGTAACTCTAATGCGAAGGAGTGTAAGTGATACGGCTCTTATTAAGCAGTATTCTGCTCACTTTGATTAGTCCAGAATCAGCAACAGTTGATTCTACGGCTGATAGACTAGAACGAATTAACTTGACTCCAACCTACATCAAAGGCGATTGTGGCTCTCTTGAACAATTATTCAGATTCCATGGAATGACCAATGAAGAACATGCATTTTTCTTTAGTAGAGGTATTCTTAAACGAGAATCTGAGTGTGGTAGGGATACCTACAATGAGGCTACTGGTGATACAGGAGTCTGCCAAATCAATCCAGTCCATTCCAGATCAGGTTACTTTTTTGGAAAATATTACGAGCACGGATGGACTATTGACTTATTTGGCTTCACAGCTGGACATAAAGGAATTGATAGAGACGATCCCAATATTATCCCAGCATGTCTTTGGCTTCTCAGAGGCGGGAATTACACACCCGGAAAGTTGAATACATCACCATGGAGTTTACAAAGATAACCTACAGGAGTTCATTTACGGAAGAAGCTGTTGATTTAATTTGCCCCTGGTCTGATGATTCTGATATGACTCCTCCGACTACTTTAATATTTCACCGAGATCAAAAGAATGTGCGCTTTATGCTTTGTAGTCGAGAAATAGTAAAGATCTGTTCATGAAGCGACTTCTAGGAATTGATCCTGGGGAATCGACTGGTTGGGCATCTGTAACTCTAGACGAAACAGGGGTTTTGAAAGTCGTTGATTTCGGCGTATCCCGAGATTTGACAACACACGAACTTTCGGATCATATTTCGGATTCTGATCTAATGATAATTGAGTCTTTTTTAGTTGATCCAGCAATGTCTCGAAAAGGTGCTTTTGACCATTCTGATATGAAGACGATTCAGGTGATAGGAGCGTTGAAACTTCAATCCCGTTTACACGACACGCCATTTGTCGAGCAAAGTCGAAGCGTGAAACCTGTGGGGTACGGATATCTT
>Ga0193738_1000263_pt1 | contig 34833 bp, 38 predicted proteins | sample L2a1metaG_FD_144927 | JGI IMG/M metagenome (GOLD analysis project Ga0193738, IMG submission 144927) | Soil microbial communities from a riparian zone of the East river system, Colorado, United States - L2a1 | ecosystem: Environmental > Terrestrial > Soil > Riparian zone | place: USA: East River... | reverse complement strand
AGTTGTTCGGCCCGTTGGTCAGGTAGGCGGCGCGCGCAAGACCCCGCTGGGCGATGTAGCGCACCGCACGTTCGATATGATCAAGCCGCGTGCAGTCGTACTGCAACTCACCCTTCATGATCAGGTTCATATCTTCGGCCAGCATCGCATTGGCGGCGGCCGGATCGAAGCGCGGCTGGCAGCGCGAGGTCGAATACCATAGCTCAGGACAGTTCGCCGTGTTCACATCGGGCAAACTATTCTTGGCGTCGCTGGGCGGCACGCCTGAGTCCGGGAACATCGGCATGGTTGTTTATTTCCTCTGTGCGGCGAGTTGGGCTTCGAGCGCCTCTACCTTGGCGCTGAGTTCCTTGACGGCGTTGATCAGGGCGTAGGTCAGCGCGTTAGGGTCCATGATCCGTAGGTCACTAACAGGTTGACCGTCAATGAAACCAGCCGACTGCGTGATCATCTCGGGGAAAGTGGCCTCAGTCTCCTGTGCCACCAACCCAATGAAGGTTTGATTAGTGCTGGCTGCGCTATAGTTCTGACTGTTACCGTAGGGTGCGACCGGCGTTGTCTCCGGGTCCGGCATCCGATTGTTATTCTCGTCAAGAACCGGGACATGGGTCGGGGATTCCAGCGTGTCATTACCCTTGTAGGAATACTGAACCGGCCTAAGTGTCTTGATCGCTTCGAGGCCCTTAGTGTAGTCGCTGTGAACGGTCTTGATCCGAGCGTCGGAAGCCGCAAACCACGCCCCGCCACCCGGCTTGTAGGCCTGAGCCGAGTAGGCCCACTGGCCGGTCCCGTTGCAGCGCCATAAAGACGTCACCGGGTTGCCAGCCCCGTCGTGATTCCCCATATGGACGCCAGAACCATCAGAGTACAGGCCTGCGCCTCCTAAGGTCACAGAGGGCGTAGGACCTCCTCCCGACAATAGAACACGATTAGACAAGACCGTGACGACGCCATAAGCAGTAAGCGCTGCGGTCGATGCGAACTGCAGGCTGGTGTTACCAGCGATACCGAGATTGCTATTGATCTGGAGCGGGCCTGACATCGTGTCGCCAGTCACATTGACATACAACCCATCGGCGGTAGCCTGCGTGAGTGCGGGTGGGATCGCGGCGATAGCACTGTCAACGTACTGCTTGTGAGCTGCTTCTGTCGCTGCCGCCGGATTCGCGGCGGGCAGATACAACGCGCCCGTCATCGTGTCGCCGGTGATATTGACGTAGAGCGCGTCAGCCTGAGCCTGCGTGAGACCTGCGGGAGGGATCGCCGCAATAGCCTGATCAACGTACTGCTTGTGGGCAGCGTGCATCGGGTCGGTGACCGCTGCGGGCAGGAAGAGATTGCCAGTCATCGTGTCGCCGGACTTAATAACATAGCGAAGGTCGAGGTCGGCCCCACCCGGCAGATTACCCAGCGCGCTATCGACGTACATCTTGGTCGCAGCGTGCATCACGTCGGATGGATTGGCATGGAGCGTGAGGAAGCCGCTCAGCTGGCCTCCTGTCAGGGGGAGATAATCCCCAAGCGTCGCATCGACGTACTGCTTGGTTGCGGCGTGCATCGGGTAGGCCGGATCAGCCGACAGGTTCAGGTACCCAAGCATAGTGTCACCGGCACGCTGGACATAGGTCCCGAAGGCAGGGACGCTGTCAGTGACGAACTGCTTGGTTGCGGCGTGGAACGGATCAAGAGGATGCGCATTCAGCGTCAGGAAACCGGTCATCACGTCGCCGGTCTTAAGCACGTACTTGTCATAACCGTCGTTGAGCCAGCCGTAGCCGTTCCAGACGTAGACCGCCCCACTCACGGGGTCGGTGTACCTCTGGCCAACAAGCGGGCCTGCGGGGAAGTCGTACATGCTATCTGGCTCTCGTCGGAGTCACGATATTGGGTAGCTGCGCTTCCAGCGCTTCAATCCGCGCCATCGCCTCCTGCAACGCCTTGGTAACAGCGGCGAGCAGGGTGAACGGATTCGGCGACTGGATTGCAATCGGATCATCCTTGACACCGGTCGCTGCGCTGGGAAGAAGGGTCGCCTGAAGCTCGTGGGCAACGAAGCCCCAGCGCTCAATGCTGTCGGCCGCGAACATCGGCGTGGTGAGTGCATCGCGATCTTCCTGTCGCCCCTCGATACCAAGCGTGTTGCGCTCTACTGCCTCGCGCTGCTTGCGATCAATTTCAATCTGAGGCGTGTACTCCGCCTGCGTGTAGCTGATTGGCCGGAGTGCCTTGACCTGATCCCACGTCGAAGAGAGGTTTACAATATCCTTCTTGACGCGATAGTCAGAGTTATACGCGAAATTGCCAAGATGGGCATCACCGACATAGCACCCCATCTGCCCAGTCCAGTGGAGATTAAACGTGTCGGGACCCGCGAGCGCCGAGACACCCGGCTTGCAGGCGTGACCGTAATAGGGGTTGAGCCAACCGCGATAATCAAACACGACGATGCCGGCAGCACCATTCATGCGAAACACAGCCTGACCGTCCGCACGGTTACTAGCGTACTCGCCATTATTCAAAGTGAACTGGCTCGCCGTCACCGTGCCGCTAGCATTGAGGTTGGCACAATTTACCTGTGTCAGGTTACAGGTCGCGAGGTTGGTCCACGTACCGCCGCTGTAGATGTCGCTACACGTGACCCCCTGAAGCGATGAGGGTCCCATTACTGTCAGTGTGCCATCCGAATTGCGGAGCTGAAGACGCGCTCCCAGATAGGTACCAGCTGCATCGTACTGGTGAACTTGGAAGTCGCCATCTGTTGGATTAGAGCGAACCAGATTGCGTTGAACTCCGGCATTGACAAGATTGATGTCGGAATAGGAGGCATTCGAAATGGTGAGAACGAGAGTGCTCAGACCCCCGCTCATCGTGTCGCCCGCAATGTTCACGTAGAGGCCATCAGCCGTGACCTGATCCAGGCCAACCGGTTTGGCATCGACGTACTGCTTCGTCGCAGCCTGCAATGGCGCTGTTGGGTCTTTGGAAAGATAGACGGCATTGTCAGTAGAATTAAGTACCAAAGCCGGGAGCGGTGATCCGGCAAGCCCGACGCGGAACCACATATTACCGCTGACATCTGCGCCGACACCGGCCCAGTTCTCCCCACCGCCATACAACAGGAAGTTGGCATCGACCGTGGTGACCGGACCCCAAGCCTGCGCCCCGCCGTTGTTGCCAATCTGGTGGCCCTTTGGAGTAGTGACAGCCGTCAGTAGTCCATGGGCAAAGAGAGTACCGCTGACAACCAATGTAGAACTAACCGAGACCATGCCACTGGAACGTTGAATACTTAGCGGGGTCCCGATAAGAGCCGTACCTGCATCGTCAAGTGAGTTGATGCTGAAATCGCTCCCTGAGTTGGCGCCACCTTCCGCCGAGCCATTGCCAAGATACATCTCCCAGCGGGTCTTGCCGCCTACCTGACCGCCAAGGACGTTGACGGTCCCCGGAGGCGTGTCCAGCGTGAGGCGCGAATGCGTTGGAGTGCTGATTAGCAAACTACCACTCATCGTGTCGCCGGTCAGATTGACGTAGAGCGCGTCAGCTGTCGCCTGGTCAAGTCCTCCGGTACCCGCGTTGGCATCGACATACTGCTTGGTTGCGATGCCGAGCGGCGCGACCGGATCGCCAGCCACGGTGCCAAGACGCGTGGTTCGAGGAAAATTCAGAATCTGACCGCCGTAGCTGCCGTCATTATTGTAGCAGTGAATGATGAAGCTGGAGCCATCAGCGACGCCGCCCTCGGGGTCGGTGCTGCCCAGCTCAATATTCCACCGCTGTGCCAGATTGGAACCCAGGCCGACGATATGTGCGGCCTCTGCCAGCCCGGTTTTTTGAAGCTGAATTAAGGGCGAGGCCTTCGCAATCACCAAATTACCGCTCATCGTGTCGCCAGACACGTTGACAAAGTTGGCGTCACTCTCGGCCTTAGTGTAGGCATCGACCGGCGGCGGCGCGGCCCCTGCGGCCTTCTGGGTCCAGCCATAACCGTTCCAGACGAACGTCACACCACTGACATCAACGAACTCTTCGCCGACAGTCGCGGGGGTGGGGAAGTTGATTGCCATCAGTTCTTCCTCTGCGGTGTAACGATGGGGCCTGAGGTATTCGTCTCAAGCTCGCGCACCCGCTCGCGCAGGCGCTTTAGCTCCTGGAGGATGACTGGCACGTACTTGGAGTAGTCCACGCCCCACCATTCGAACTTCTGATCGGTCAGAGTGTGGGTGACGGCCTGCGGATAGACCGCATGGGCTTCCTGCGCCACCACGCCATAGGCACGTTCACCGGTCGACTTCCAGGCGAAGTCATAGACCTTGGTGTCGTCAATAATGTTACCGGCGTCGAAGGATTTCAAGTCTTCCTTCATCTCGGCGGCGGAAGCCACGTTGAAGGCAACAGCTGTCGCCGTCTGAGAAATACCGCCAACAATACTCTTCGCGACATTCTGGCACCACATCGACGTAGCGTCATCAACTGCCGGCGCCGAGAGCAGCCCCTGTTGCGTTCCGCCGCCAAGGAAGTTCATGCGAATGGCCGGATACCAATCCGAGCCCGGCCCCACCGAAATCGTAGTCCCAGCAGTTCTCAGGAACAGGTTGGCGTACACGCCGACATCGCCATCGTTGCGGGCGATATCTAGCGCTATTTTTCCTACCGCTGCGTCATCATAACGCGCGAGAGAGAAATCGGACCCGGAGTTGCTGCCAGTCTCCGTACCGCTACCAATGGCCATTTCCCAACGAGGCGCACCATTCTTTCTTGCAACGATGAAATTTCCAATTCCACCCAGATCGTTCAGGTAAAGTGCAGCTGTCGGCATTTCGATCCTGACATCGGCGCTAAACCGGCCGCCACCCGCCACACTCAAGAAGCTATTGTTGGTGTCGTACCAGAACGCCCCAGTCACCCCGGCGTCCTTGAACATGCCGGGATAGCCGCTGACAGAGCCCATGTAAGAAACGTACATACCCCCGACGGCAATACACCCGTTGGCGCCGACCTGATCGTTGGTGAAGCTGGCGACGACGCCTGCCGTGGTATTCTTGACGTCGAACGTGCCAGAAGAATTGAACGACGCAGCACCGCTGGCGCGGTTAATATTCAGCACCTGGCCGATGTAGTTGCCGTCGTTCTTATAGCGGTGGATTACCAAATTCGAACCAAGTGTGCCGTCAACTACACCATCTTCCAGGTCGTTATTCCCCAGCTCGATATTCCAGCGCAGGCCGTTATTCGCACCGCATCCGAAAATAGACGCCGCTTGCCCAGAGGCAGCCTTGGTGAGTCGTATAATGGGGTCTGGTTTTATGATTTGCAAGTCACCAGACAGCGTCATCATTTTGTTGGCGCGACTGATGGTCAACGGAGGCGCACCACCAATCGCTACTCCTGCGTCGTCAAAGTTAATGATGGTAAAACCATCGCCAATCGGCTCATCGCGCAGCAGCCAGCGATATAACCCGTCCTTCTTAAAGCCAAAATCACCCGCCGGGCCACCTGCGATATTATTGACGATCACTTCAGGGTATGACTTCTGGACCGTCAGATTACCGCTCAGCGTTGTATTGCCGGTGGCGCGGTCGATAATTAACGCAGCCCCAAGGCCAACACCTGCGTCATCATATCTGGTAATACTCAAAATCAAAGGTGTGCTGTCTATCCCAAACTTTGGGGCACCCACGTTCCAAAATGTGAGAGTAGATGTTGCATCAGCCGTCTTAATATTGATTGCACCCAATCCAGTAGGCGGATCGATTTGGAGATAGTTCTGAATTATGAGTTGTCCCGTCATCGTGTCGCCGGGGACGTTGACGAAGTTCGCATCGCTCTCGGTCTTGGTATAGGCATCGACCGGGGCCGGGGGCGCAGCGGTACCGCCCTGAGTCCAGCCGTAGCCGTTCCAGGTAAAGACGACGCCGCTTGAATCGGTGAACGTCTCACCGACCGTCGCGGGGGTGGGGAAGTTGATTGCCATGACGGTTACTTCCTTCTCGGGGCGGCGCTCGGCATCTTGGTATGAGCCTTGAGGGCTACGATGTCAGCGGCCTGCTCAGCGACGCGGGTGCGCAGGGCCTTCAGCTCCTGTAGCAGGACGGGAACGTACTTGCTGTAATCCACGCCCCACCATTCTGTCTTGTCCTCGTTAAGCTGGTGCGTAACGGCCTGCGGGTAGACCTCGTTCGCTTCCTGCGCGATCACGCCATAAGCGCGCTCATCCGTCGCGCGCCACTTGAAGTCGTAGACCTTGGTATTATCCACGATGTTACCGGCGTCGAACGACTTGAGGTCTTCCTTCAGTTCGGCCGCCGACCCAGTATTGAACTGGACCGCCGTTGGTGTCAAGTAGATGTTACCAATGACCGCCCCAGTCGCATTGGCGAACAATTGCGCATTGGTGTCGTCAACTACCGGCCGCATCGACATACCATGAGACCCGGCCCCAGACCACCCGATATTCATCACCCCCAAGAGTGTGGCATAGGAAACATTCGCCTCTGGTTTTACAAACAACCTACCAGCGAGCGTGATGTCACTTCTTCCACGATGAATGCTAATCGGGGTACCAATGAACGTCCCAGCGTCACTCCAGCTGGAAATAGAAAATTGTGACCCTTCATCACCCCCGTTCTCCGCCGTGCCGTCGCCGAGCGCCAGGGTCCAGCGATTGATACCGTTGACTTGACCAAGAACCTGCGGACTGAAATTGGGGTCTGAATTTATGACAACCTGCGGATAATCTCCAGGATTTGTGACAGTCAGTAACCCAGTCAGCGTGCCGCCTGTCAGTGGCAGGAAGTCGCCGCCACCACCGCCGATGGGGACGCCGAGGACAGTCGGGGTTTGCGAGAAGTCAACGACCCCTGTGGTACGGTCGATACTAAAAGATAGGTCGAGCCAGTTGCCTGAAGTATCGTAGCGATTGATGGAGAAGTCATCGTAACCGCTGAGCAGCCATCGCATCGATGACCCTAATTTGAAAAATATTCCGCAATCAGTATCTCCGTCTAGGTTCAGGTACGCATTGGAAGCATTGATCCGAAGTTCTCCGGACATCGTGTCTCCGGCTACATTGACGTAGAGGCCATCGGCCGTAGCTTGATCAAGACCACCACCGCCCATTGCGACCGAGCCTGCCGCCTGCACCCACTGGCCAGTGTCGGCGTCCAGATACCAAATCCAGAGGATAGCTGTGTCGCTCTCCCACCACAGCGTACCAGGCGTGGGGGAAGCGGGGGCGACATCAGCAATGATAACGCCCCCCGCATTGAGCAGCTTCATTCCAGACGGATCAAGCGTCGTCGGCACACCAACCCACAAACGGGTTGGTGACGCCATTTCAACAGCAAGCTCGCCGGGAACCAGGCCGGTCGGCGGCTTGTCAGGGGTGGACGTGCGCTTGATCTGGACTTTCGCGACCATATTGGTCTCCTGCTAACCCTATTGTTTCAGGGTGACGTTGAACTCAGACGTACTCGCCGCCATCGACCACGAGCAGGGTCAGCGGCGTAGCAACAAGGCCGTTGCCGCCAAACACGACGGCCTCGGCTGTGATCCCGGTGAAGGTGATCGGGGTCGCCGCCGCACCATCACCGGTCAGCTCCGGGCCGGTAACCACCGGCAGCGTCGCACCCGGGATCGCGGCAATGGCTGTGTCAACATAGCCCTTGGTCGCGGCCTGCAGCGGCGGGTCAGCCAGTACCGGCGCAGCATGCAGGATCAGAGCACCGGTCATAGTTGAGCCGGCAATCTTGACATCGAGCAGCTGCTCAGCGGTCAGAGCCGCTGTGGTCGCCAGCGATGCAATCGGAGTAAGGCCATCCTTTATTAGCTTGCCGGTGACACCGTCATAGACCGCGATGTTGTTGGCTATCGCAGCCGCCGGACCCTTAACGTCACCAGCCGTCGCCGCATCAGCCTTCAGCGCAATCGCCGCGTTGATCGCCGCGATGGTGGTGCCACCATCCTTGATCAGCTTGCCGGTGGCAAGATTGAAGACAGCGATATTATCGGCCACAGACGCGGCCGGGCCAACCACATCGCCCTTAGCGGCAATCGCTGCATCGAGCTGAGCAATGGTACGTCCACCATCCGCTGCCACCCCACCGGTGAGATCGGCGAAGGTCGCAATATTGCCAATGGCTGCAGCCGCCGCAGGCTTGGTAATCTTGTTGGCAATCGCCGTGGTGTTGGCAGCAATCGCCGCATCCTGCGCGCCGTCGGTGACCGCCTGCGCGGTTTCCTGCGCGGTATTCTCTGTGTCGACGTAGGTGACCGTGGCAAGGCTGGCTGCTGCGATACCACCATCAACCAGCTTGCCGGTCGTAGCCGCAAAGGTTGGAATGTTGCCAACAACTGAAACCGCAGGACCAACCACGAAGGTCGCATCTGTCGCCTGCATCGTCTCCAGCACGGCCTGCACATTGGAGCCGCCGGTAACCGGCGCGACCACCCCGATTTCGGATGCCATGTCGGTTTCGATACCGCCGAACGACAGATGGGTCCACGCCGTACCGTTGGAAATAACCCAATCGCCAATGTTGTAAGCACCAGGCGGAACGTTGGCCGGAACGGTCGAGCCTGCGGTATCGGCGATAACGTAGTGGCCGTTGTTGGCGGGCGCAGCAGCCGGAAGACCGGGGCCGGGATGACCTGACGCTACGGTGAAGGTGAGTGAACCTGCGGCCGCATCAAGTGAGCCGACGAACTGCTGGGTTGCCGACACCATTGGCGCATAGGCCAGTGTACCATCGGCGTTTGAGATCGACAAAAACTCGCCAACATTCCCACCCGGTATTTTCAGTTGCGGCAGCGGGAAGGTCTTGGCGCCACCAGCGACGGTCTGCGCAGGCGATGCTGCGTGAACCTCCAGCTGCCGCTCTGAGCCTACCAGCCCACGCACGGTGGCAAGATCGCCACCGACATAAAGCTTGTCACCAGTAGAGTTATAGGCCAGCTCACCAGGAGCTAGAGCAGCTGGTACACCCGCGCCCGTAAACTTACGCTTGATCTGAATAACTTGAGTCATCGCTGTCTCCTGTTGTTAGAAGTTACCGCCGTCGGCGGGTGATCCCCACTGCGGAACGCCCGCAGGATTTATTGCCAGTACCTGTCCGACCGTACCCCCAGGTGGCAGCCCAGCGATGCTGCCGACAAAGCCCTTGGTCGCCGCCTGAAACTCACCAGATGCGGCCGTCGGATGTTCCGACAAGGTAAGGATACCGGTCATGATGCCTTCAGCACCACCTTCCTTGGCGACCTTCTGACCGCTATCGTTTTGCAGCTGTGAGATATCGGCACTGAAGCTTCTCAGCACCGCATCAACGGAAGTTTCTCCGTCAATCGGCGGCTCAACCGGAATCGTCTCAGCAGGCGGGTGGTTTACTCCGGCAGGTGGCTCGCTATAGCCCTTAGCCCAAGCCACACCGTTCCACATGTACTGCTTGCCGGTCGCGGTATCGGTCCAGACTTCACCCTGCGCCGGATTGGATGGGAAATCGAAGGCCATTAGAAGTTCCCCGAATCAATAGGCGTACCCCAAGCGGGTACCACAGGTCCTTTTACCAGAGCCTCGCCCGCGTTGCCGCCAGTCAGCGGCAATAACAGCTGATCGATATACTGCTTCGTCGCAGCATGGAGCGGATTGACCGGATTCAGGGTAAGGTGCCCGGTCATGGTGTCACCAGCCCTGAGCACGTACTCAGAGCCACCCGGCAATCCTGGAATTGGGTCCAGGCTCCAGGCATAGCCATTCCAGACATAGGTCTTATCACCAGTCGGGTACGACTGCCCTACGGCCGGGTTAGCTGGAAAGTCGTATGCCATATCAGTAAGTCCCACAATCGACCAGATCGACTTTGTACGGATTGACCGCGTCACCGGAGCCGACGATTGAGACCTGATCCATCACCACAGAGGATGACGCGCCGCCGCCTGACGTCTGGATCCATTGCGTTGAATTACCATCGTTATAGTAGATGTAGAGCGTGCCCGTATCGCTCTCCCACCAAAGATCATTCTCAACTGGGGACGCCGGTGGGCTATCCCCAACGTGGATATTTGACGCGATCTTGCCGCCGCCCGCGTTGGTCTGGACCCATTGCTGAGTATTACCGTCGTCCCACCATATCCAGAGGATACCAGAATCAGTTTCCCACCAGAGCTGGTTCGGGCACGTCGCCTGCGGAGGATTATCTGACGTGATGATCTTACAGACGTTCAACGCGGCCCACGCAGCGAACGCTGTGCAGAGATTGTTGAGCTTGGCACAATCCCACTGGCCATCCGGGTCTAAGCATTCAGCGAATGAGAGTAATTCGCTGACAATAGCATTGATCTGCTTCGCCTCAATCCGCGCATCGCAGTTCGATGGTAGCGCGGTCAACTCGCAGGTTGAAAGGAACGCAGGCGCAGGCGGATATGCGTTGTGGACTTCCGGCGGATTTGTCGGATTGCCCGCTGCGTCGCGGTAGACTACCGCGCCACCAGTCGTAAGTTCAGGGAGAATGCCGGGCATCTCAACAGCACCGAGTTATGTTGTTCGGGCAGTTTTGCGGCAGCATCGATCTCACGATGCACTCGGCGGCTAGGACGCCCGGCCAGATCGTAGCGGGCAACCCAGCAGGCTTGTCACACGTACTCCAGTACGCGGGAACTTTAGGTGGCGGCATATTCGTCTCACATATATCGCCAGAGCCGCACCCCTCCAGCCAATCGCGCGTCTGACATATCTCGAACTGGGGATTGTCGACGCACAACTCATAGCACGGGTTATTATCCGGCGGCGGCTGCGGGAACACCGGCTTCAGAATAGCCCCCAGCGGCTCAATTATCCAGTTCAGTCCGCAAAGGTTCTTGATCACACCCATGTTAGCCCTAGCCAGAGCAACCGCAATTCCACGCTTAAGCGCGCAGTCAAGCTCCGGGGGAAACTCAAAGTCACAGTAGATCGGCCCACACGGTCCCATAATCTCATATGGGGTGATCTCCCCTAAGATCACGCTGCGACAATGCTGCTTGTAGCAATCTTCCCAGTGCATCCGCGCCAGGTAGGCGTCCAGCGTTGTCACTGCCGTATAGGGGTTGCTCTCGCGAAACGCGGGCCAGAGCGCATCATGTACCACGTGGCGTAGTTTTAGCACCGTGTAGATCGAATGCAACACCAGAGACGGGCAGCTCGGATCGTTCAGCAGCGGACAGCGCGCCGGGTCCTCGTGACTCTCGAAGTAGCTGATCGCCGCCGCCTTCCAGTAGTCCCAGAGCGGACCAGAGGGCAGCAAATTCATGAAGGCAACGAAGGTGCAGCAAAGATCGTTGCCGCAGAGCGGGGGCGGGCAACATCCTGTATCCTCCGGCGTTGCCACCAGTTGGCACCCGTCAGCCGTATACCGCTCCAGCGGTATCTGAACATGCGGTGAAGGTGCTAACATGGCGGGTTCAGCGATGCTGGACCGAGGAAGATCACGTCATTCAGGCACGGCAGATAATCACACTCAGGCTCCAGGTCGCCGCAGCCATTCACCCAGACTTCGTTCCGGTTCCAGGTCCCATCGACCGGCTCAAAACGAACCTGCACGTTGATCTCCGGCCCGATCACCGAAGCAATAATCAACTCTAGCTGCTTGACTCGAAGCGGCATCGACGGGCAAATGCGCAAGAATAGCTCCTGTATGTAATTTTCAATCATCTGCTTCTGTGACGTAGTGGGACACCCTTCGATATCGATAACCACGTTGACCATGATGGGCATCGGGCAGAACACTCGCCCACAGACACCAATCTCAACTTCACCCTCTCCGTACCCCTGATGCTTTCCAAACATCCATTCCTGGATATCCTGGATCACGTTCAGGGGCGGGATGCCACAGGGGAACACCCCGTCAAATAGGACGTAGAAATCCATCCCATTGCCGCAATTCTTACACCCACAGTCGCCGCATTCGGCGCTACACTTACAGCAGCTACCCTCTCGTACACAGACGCGGGTGGCACACGGAAACTCTAGAAACTTCGCCTGGATCCAGGCCTGGGTCGCACGGGGCTGATAAGCTAGGCGCTCAATGTAGCGCTTTCTGAATTCCTCGCAGGATTCCTCTCCAGCGCCGCCGCAGAACTGACCGCCACAGATCGCAACTTCATCGTTGATCCCAGGGGCAGGTGTAGTCAGTACCCCTGTCGTCACGCTACCGCTTGCGTTCATCTGGCCGCCCGGAACCAGGGAGCGAATACGAATGATCGCGATGCCATCTGACGAAAGGGTAAGCGGGACAGTACCAACAGAGACGAAGGTGCCAATACTGGTCTGAATTTCGAGCGTCGGCGGAACCGGTGTTCCGGGGGTCCCGGTTAACTTAGCATAACCTTCAGCATGCGACGGCGGGCGCGGGTAGACGCCATGTTGCGCCGCCATCTTGTACAAGTTCTCACAGCACGCCGTTTCCGGGTTGGTCTCACGCCACATCTGATCCGCGATAGCGTAGAACTGCTCAGCTGCCGCGTAATCATTCGTAACAACGTACCACTCGTTCGATTCTGGGATGACTTTGCCACCACCCAGCACCGTGGACGAGAACATATTCCGCAAATGATCGAAGAGCGCCTGCGGGTCCGGTCGCGGGATGGTACAGGTCATGGGTGCTTAATGCCAGACCCAGGTCTCGGTGACGAAGCTGCCTGAGAGGTTGATCGTACTGCGTCCCGTTACAGTGGTCACAGTAACAGTGACCTCAACACTGTTCGATCCGCGATAGGTCGCCTCAACCTCGACAGATTCGGCTATACCGAGAGCTATCAGTTTACCCATGTCCGCCCGAACGGCGGCGCCAATCGCCTTCACGGCATCCGCCGTCCTGATGTAGGACTTCTCAGCCGCGTTCCATAGTGTCGAACCGATGTACAGCCCATCCTCCCGGTACGACTCAGACCAGTGACCATACACCGCTGCCGGAGTTGGGCAGCGCTTATCCGTACGCGCCCGGGTATTCAGAATATTGAGAATCAGGCCGTGCAGCCAGCCCTCATTCTTGATCGTGCGATAGCCACCACTAATATGCCCTGGCAGACTATTATCGGGGTACGGGCCTTCCTTGTCCTCATACTCCAGCCCGGGAATCTGACATTCAACGCCGCACATGACGTAGCCGCCGCAAGCATGCGGCCGGGTCGACCAGAAGATGCGGCGTCGCCCGACGTTCTGGGCAAGGCAGTCATCAACTTCGGCCATCAGATAATACCGACGAATTCAGTCTGAGCAGCTGGCGTACCGCCACCGCCGCCGCCAGATGATTTCTTTTCCTCCTGCTTGTTGCCTTCGAAGCCGGGCGGGTCTTCCTTGCCGCTAACCACGCTGGGCGTCTTGACCTGCTTATTAACGACCAGCTCACCTTCAATGATCACCTTCTTGGCACGGATGTAGACAGCATCCTCCTTGACCTCAAACTCACCCTTCTCGCCCACAGCGAACTTGTTCTTGGTGACGTGCGTGAGCTTGTCGGAAAAATGCATGGAGACTTCCGGATCAGTCGGATGCTGGATACCACCCTCGCCCTCCGGCCAGCGCCGCTGCTTGTCCTTCGGGATGGTCAATACAGCCTGCTTCAGCTGCGTATCGGATGACGACGCCAGCAGGAACACCTCGCTATCGGTGTCCTTCTTCAGCTTGAAGCCCACGCCGCCGATGTTGAGCACAGCCGCTTCCTCATCCTCGGTATCCGTGCCCTTCACCTTGATGATCGCGCCCGCCTCTTCGTACTTCAGCTCGCTGTAAACATGGCGCTCTGTGCCATCCTGAATATCACTGGACCGTGGACGGTAACCCAGGTAGCTGTTACTCATCTTTATCTCCAAACCAATAGGGAAGCGTTAATGGGGGCGGCTGCTCTTCCTCTTCTTCATCCTTCTTCGGCTCCGTCGCCGCCTTGGCGGCTTCTTCGACCAGACTTATTACAGGAAGCTCAGATAGCATCGGCGGCCCCCAGGGATCAGGATAAGCCTCCGCAGACATTGTGACTCCGGCCTGGCTCCGTCGTGCGGACCCTATCCCCATCATACTGGTCAGGCTGGATAGCCCGAAGCCGCCTCCGCCCCCTCCTTCACCGCCCGCGCCCCCAGAGGGCGGCGGCGATAAGGTCAGGGTTGTCTTCAACTCTTTCTCAGCATTGACGTGATAAGTTAACTCTGTGCACTCGAACATGTCAAAAATCCCCTCAGGGGGGACTTCGACGTAGTGGGTATTTCCAATATCCCACGGCTGGCCTGATGGTGTCTGCACGTGGAACACTTCAATCGTGATCTTCTTGCTCTTGCTGTTACGCTTATTCATCTCAAACCGGCCGCGACGCTCTAGGGCCTTGTCGGTCGCGTCGCCGTACATCTGCACAGTGAGCTCGTTCTTGCTCTTGACCGAACTGTTCTTCTGAGTCTTGAAAGTCTTCTCCAGGGCTTTCTTACCCCACTTGTCCTTCTTTGTGCGCTGACCCTTAACCTTGATCTTGGACTTCGCCTCATCTTCCGACTGTTCCGCCGAGAAGGTCAGGATATTCTGTCCAAGGATTAGCGCGTCACCTGAACCTGATTCACTACCCACTCCATCCGTCACGCGCAGCTTACCATCGCGCGTCTCATACATGAAGTAGCAATTCTCCAGACCAACCCGATGAAGCTCGTCCACTACACGCGCGCCATCGCGGAAGCGCTGCTTGTCGAGCTTGATTGTCTCAGCCTTCCACTCAACCTGAACTTTCCACGGCTCAACCAGCTTGTCAACCACTTCCTTGGTCGTCGGCTGCATCATGTTCGTGGTCGGATGCTGGTGCGACGAATCAATCAGCCGCTTCGTCTTGCCACGCGCCGAAAGCTTGATTGTGTACTCATTCGGGCCGATACTGACACTGGCTTTAGCCTCGCCTTTAGATTCGCTGCTTTCCTTCGCCGTGCCTTCTTTGCCCTTCTTAGACCCAGTTCCTTTTCGAGCATCCACGGTTCCAGTAAAGGCCAGCTGGCCAGCAATGTAACAGAGTATTTCGGCCCCTGCCTTCGCCGCCTGCACCATCGGTATCGACGGCACCGCTCCAGCAAAGATCGTAACGCTGAGACTGCCCGTGAGATCATCCTTCTTCCTCTCCAGGGTCATCTCAGTCCAGGTGGTCAGTTCAGAACCACCAATAGTTATGACAACCGGCTTCATACAGGCGAGACGCCGGTAACGATAGGTCCAAACCGGCCATTCGCGTCAACGATGTTGCGTTCTTCCAGCTCACGGTGCCGCTTGGCGTCCCGGTAGATCGTGTAGGACGCAACCAGAGGATGCACCCCGCCAGAGAAATTCACCCGCACCACCCCAGGCAGGCGGTAGGCAAGATCATTCATCATCTTGCCAAACTGGACCGCGTACTTCTTGATTTCCAGGAACAACGCATTGTCACATTCCGCGTAGGCGGCTCGGGCTTCGTCGTCCAGCACCGCCAGCACTATGTCCATAGCGGTCAGCGCCTCATCAATCGTCACATACCTTCGACCCATCGCAGCCTCTGCCATACCGATGGCGGCTAAGATGCGGTGACGGCTGAGGGCGGCTTCCTCGCTTTCCGCCGCAGGCCCCTCTGGTAGCTTCGATGAGGATGCTGCGACGTTCGACAACTTGCGGAAACGGGTAAACTTGGAGTTCGGGTCCTGATCATGATAAGAGATCAAGCGGAACCCATCCACCATCGCCGTATCCACGTTGATGGCCGAAGCGGCAAGGCCGTCATCCTGCGCTACTTCATTCATCCGGCTAATCTTACGCCATTCGCTCGCCGGAGCATCAGCAGCAACCACATGGGTCGCGACCGTCGCTGTCGCCTTGACTAGCGTCTGTGCCGTGTCGATAACATCCTTAACCCACGGCTGCGGTACCAGAGGCGGAGTATAGTCCCTCAGAAAGGACGCCTGCGACGCCGCGAAGAGGCCGGTAGAGATGATTCCGAAGATCGAGCCTGCGAGACCGCCAAATCCGATGTTTGCTTCAACGAACTCCAGCTCAACAGACGTTTGGCCCGCTTCACTCTCCAGGCTGTCCTTAACCTTGACCGAACGACAAGCAGCCATGTGTGTGCCGCGCGTCGGGTGAACAAGAAGCCCCGGGCCAGGAGACTGGCAGGCTTCAAAGAGGGCCTGGCTGTCCCAGACATGATCGTCTTCTCTGAAGTAGGCCGTGAGGTGAAAAACACGAATTTTCCGGCCAAGGTCAGCATACGCCGTATCCTCCCCAAATGGAAACTCACCCTCAGCGCCGCGACGCCCGCCTTCGACATCGGCCTCAGTGCAATAGAACATAACCCCCTTGAACGATGCGGGGACAACATCCTTGTCAATTGCGCAGACTGATCTAGACATTATTCACTCTGCGTCCCGGTGTTGGTCGGCTTAGCCCCAGCTGCGCCGGGGATAGCACCAATACCAATCTGTATTCCGGCGACCCCTGCCCTGAAGGCAGCCGCCATCGTCGCACCCCAACCTGCAGCCCCGCCGCCAAAACTAGTCGCCGCATTAGTTCCAGCCGTGGTCCCGGCCTCTGCAAGTTTCTGCGGGCCGCTATCGAAGACTGAGCTGAATGTAGTGGCTGACGTTTCGATCTTCGCCGCCGCCGTCATCATCGTATCCGAGGGAGCGGCAACAACGGGGGTAGGGGCTGCAGCTGTTGCAGATACGTCGGGCGGCAACATACTGGGCTTCATCGCCCCTACTTGACGAAAAGCATCATCCAGTCGAGACTGTGGCGTCTGGTCTTGCAACTGCTTAAATACATCATCCATTCTGGACAACGGGGCTTTGAGTTCTGGCAGCCATGCCGGCTGCTGCTTGATGTCTGGCAGCCAGGATGGCGCTGGCATCGGCTCATCCGGCCAATTCAATGCTGGCTGCTCGCCCTGCGGCACCTTGATCTCACGCAGTGACCGCAACTCATCTGGAAGACCGGGTATCCACTTCACAGGGCGACGGAACTGAGAGGTAGGCTCCACTTGCACTACCGGCGGCTTCTCCCCGCGTGCAATAGCCTCGCGACGCGCAATCGTCGCGGTCAACGCTTCTTCCTTAGCGTTCAACTCTGATAGCTTAGAATAAAGCGCGTCCTTGGCCGACTGATCCTTGGCAGCAGTCATCGCCTCTTGCATAAGCGATACTTCCTGCTTCGTATTGACAAGGTCCTGGCGCGCCTGTCGCAGCTTCCCTGGGCTCTGATCCTCTTCAGACGTATTGATCGCGTCAACGACCATAATCGTTCCACCAACGGCGGCGCCCGCCAATAGGGCGCCCTTCGCCATACGCCCGACCCTCGAACGCCAGCCCCCCTTCTTGCCTCCGCCCGCATCAGGCAGACCGTCAGGCGTTAAGATACCCTTACCAGCTGCGGCAAGCTGAACTTTCGCAGCACCGGATAAGTCAGCAGCTGCCCCTTGCAAGGCGAGAGCCGCAAGTGATAACGGCCGCGTTGCCGGATCAGCAGCGCCGGATAAAGCTGCTGCTGTGCCCAGCGGTCCAGCTGCAGACTGGATTAACGCCATAGCTGGACTAGCCGCTGCTTTTATCATTGGCGCCAATGCAGCGGCGGTGAGCGTTCCTGCCGCCAGCTTAGCTGCTGCTGCAGGGTCGCCTTGCGCAGCGGCAGCTGTAGTCTCAGCTACTTTGCGTAGACCTTCACTCAGGTAACCCATCGCAGGCGTCAGTATCGGGGCAGCCGCAACAATGGCTTGCCCAAAAACACCCTGTAGCTGGTTCTGTAATCCGGCGGTCACACCCAGGACAGAGTCAGACGTAGCCGCGCGTTGACTTTCCATCGTCGCGGTACGCGAACGCCAGTCCTTTAGGAATTGTTGGTTCTCCTGACTACGCAGCACCATCGACGTTGCCATGTCGGCGGCGGTGCGGTCGGAGAACAGCTTTGAAATCTGGGTCGCGACATAGGCTGGGTCAGTTACCTTAGCCGCCGCCTCTTCTGGCTTGGCGCCCTTCTTAATCAGATCAGACTTCAATGCCGGAATGAGCTTGGTATCGACCCACTGCTGGGGATTTTCACGTAGCAGCTTGGCATTGGCTTCTGAAAGGTCCCCAGCGATAGTTTTGACCTTTTGCTTACCCACCTTACCTGTAACCACATCTTTAGTACCAATCAAACCTAGCCGCGCCTGTTCCGCCAGCGCTGTCTTTTTTGCCGTACCACCTACGGTCTTTATCATCTGGTTAATGCCGACAGCGGCACTCGTACCCATTTCCTCAAACGAAGACATGGCCAGCGCCGTCGCTTCGTCGGATAACCCAAAACGACCCGCACGCAGATACTTCTGCAGCTGTAAATAATTAGACCCGGTCATCTCCTTACCGATGGCCGGGATGAGCGAATGGATTAAATCGTACTGCTTCGCGGCAGCAGCAGGGTCAAGCACGCCGGTAGTCTTGTTGTAAATCTTGCCCTGAATTTCAAGCGCCTTGCCGTATTTGATTGACTCTTCGCTGGCCTGGCTCTGCGCGACGCCCATTTTAACCATAGAGCCAGCAAGTTCAAGGTTACGGTCGGCCATAAACTTGGCCTGGGCCGCGCGGGTCTTAAAGTCAGCTTCATCGGTGGCCGCGCCCGCCTTAACCACGCCCAGCATTTCCGAGACCTGCTGGGTAATCTGCCCGCGTCCCCACATGGAGCCGCCAGGGCGCGCGGCCTGCTCTGCGCCGAGTTCGGTGATCTGCGATTCGACCAGCTTGCGCCGGTCCTTGGACAACTCTTTCAGGTCAAGACCAGTCTTGCCAATATCGGCCTGCGTGGTGCCTTCCTTAACCGCCTGGGCCGTGCCGCTGATAATGGCGCTGCGAATATGTTGACTGATGTCACTCGCAATACCACGAGCGAAACTTGAAGATTGTGCTGGGGCTGAGGGCTGAGCGGGGGGACGCGTGGGACGCGGGGCAGGATAACCCCACGGCTGTGCTGCTGGTGCGCGGACATTAGGGACACGCACACCCCGGGGTGGGGCAGGAAGGGCGGCCTGACGCGCGGCCTGGCTCTGAATTATAGCCGCCTGACGCGCCTGCTGACGCTGAGCCGTCGCCTGCTGACGCGCCTGCTGACGCTGCGCGGCAGCTTGCGCCCTCTGGGTAAATGTAGCGTTCTCCCTTTCAGCCTTCTGGATTAACTTAACCCGTGCAAGCTGAGCTTTCTTCAGATTAGAGGACGCCAAAGCTGCACCGTAGAGCCGCTGTCGAGATTCGGCCCGTCCTGCCCTGGCCGTAGCCGCTCTCATCCGAACGTTAGCACCACTCAATTTCTTTATATCATTGGCAAGTGCCTGCACTTGCCGACGCGCGGCAGATACACCCGTAACTTTGACATTAACTGTTTTGCTCTTTACCCCCCTCAAAGCACTTTGAAGTTTATTGACGTCCGCAATAGCTTTCCTCAAATTGGGCGTCTTGATATCAATCTTGATGCCCTTAAGCGACCGGGCCGTAGCAAATAGCTTCTTCAGCGCCGCGTTGATCTTATTGATCTGCGCGGTCGATTTGTCTTTGACGATAAGGGTTGCGGTTTCGGTGAAGCTGGGCATCGCTACTTGACTTTTCCTCCCGCTAGGAGAATACGGTTACGTACCTCCTGCCTGTGCACCTTATCGAAATTGCCAATCCGCAGCGTTAACTGCCGAATGGCTAGCGGTCTCAGGTCCCCAGCCGACGCGGAGTAGTAGCGATATTCCTCCGCCCGCTCGATCACTCGTCGGCTGACCCGAGAAAACGCGGCAGGACAACCTGGGAAATGGTCACCCCATCAGCCACCGAGATTGCGCTCAGCGCCCATGACGGCAGTAGCGTCAAGGACGATCCGAGCGGCTTAGCAATCGTCGCGATCAGCTGGGCGGCCTGCTGGATCGAGTTTTCAGCCGCCATGACATCTTCGATATCGCCATAAGTCTTGGCGCTGAACTCCAGCTCCTTGATCGACGGCTTACCCGCCCCGGTTGGAATGGGGGTTCCCAGCTCGAACACGATGGCCTGATTGATGCCGTCGCCTTCGCGGATGATCTTCCCCGGCTTGCCTTCGTCAGTCGCGTCGAACTTCACTGAAATCGCCCGCGCATCCGGAATGGGAAGCTGAAGGATTTCCTGGATGGAAAGCTGAACCTGGTTCGCCCCCATGTAGTAATTGACTTGACGATGCATCCGAAGACGCTTAAGGCGACCTTCGAACGTCTTGGGTGCCGTCATCCCCTGCGCTTCGGAGATGATGTCAGCGAAAGTCTGGAACGACAGGGGACGAATCGAAGCCCCGTCAACGACCCGATCACCCAGAACAAGGTTGATCGGAATCTTGTCAGGTGCCTGTAGCTTGGTAACCGATGCTGCTTCCGCCATTTTGCCCTCTCTCTGAAATTAAAGACGCGAAGGCGGCTGTCAGTCCGCCTCGCCAGTTCCCCGAGCGTCAGTTCGCCCAGTCGCGCCTACGCGGCCACCGCGAATGTCGGTTCGACCGTGTTGGTTGTCGTCTCCAGGGTACCCGCCGGCAGAAGCTCATCGATCTCCTTGAACACGATGGTCATTTCTGCTTCGTGGGTATCCGACTTGGTGTCGCCTGTCCCGGTCCCCTTGGCGGCAGAGTAAACCAGCCCGTTGTAATACTCCACCTGGAGTGTAACGTCTGAACACCCCTGGTACATGGACAAGGGAATTCGCAGGTCGCGAATCACCTTGATCTCGACCTCTGGGTTCGACGGCTGCCGTTTGACGTAGCCGTGCGGCAGCGGATCGTTGTTGTATGGACAGAGCCGCCACGTGGGCAGGTCCTCACTGCTGAGATTGTGACTGATCGGGCCGTAGATCGCGCCGGTGTCGCAGTCGAGGAAGGTCATGAGGATGTTCTTCACGCCTACCTGGTTTTCACAGGTCATTTGACTGTTCCTTTCGCTGAGTTAACTGGAATCACGTCGGTCAGCCCGCGTCGGTGGAACCCGACGCGGGACCGACATACGCAGAAGCACGTGCAGGGATTGCGGGATGCGTTCATGCTTCTGCTTGTACATTCGCGCACCGGAGGAGGGCATCCAGAACGGTGCGCGAAGTCAACGCGCGTACTTCGGGGGGCATTCCACGCGTTAACAGAAAGTCGTCCGCGCGCCGGTCCCTCGGCTGGGGGCCGGTGAAAGATCGACGCGCGGAGTTCAGGCGCCCGAAAGCACCCAAACCTCTAGCAGTTACTCAGCATTGCCGGCTGAGCGTTGATCGTGATCGTCGAGATGCGCACCGGTGGCCGGTAGGTGAAGTCCAGCCACAGCTTGCCAGGAATGCCCTGGCACTTCGGCGCAACCTCGAAGTCTGTTCGCAACACGATGTCCTTGTCGATGTCATCGAACTCGCTGAACAGGACCCCAATCTGACCCTTCGCCCAGGCGCGCACCTGGCCCAGGATCATGCGCGGGTTGGTACCGCGCACGCCAGCCGGGACAGTCGTGTTCTTCGTGAACAGGCCAAGGCCCAGCACCGGGCCAAGCGCGATGGCCATGGAATCCGCCGTCGCCGCCGCCAGCCGCCGCGAGTTGGTGTTCCACCACGTGGCGTTGAGGCGGCCATTCTCGTCGTAACGGTTGTTTGTACTATCGTTAACGATCATCGGCTGGGTAAGGCTACCCGTGCCACCCTGGAGCGGAACGGTAACCACAAAGCCAGTGGCCTGAAGCAGCTGCTGCTCTTCGAAGGTGAAGCACTGCGTGCAGGATTCCGGAATGCGCAGGCAGGCCAGGATGCCGTCGTTCGGCCCCTGCACGCTGAGCTCCGGATGATCGACCGTGGCACAGCAAGAGTGCGCCGCAAACGCCGCGACCTTCAGCCAGCCAATGCTCGGATCGGTGCAGCAATGCGCGATGCGGCAAACCTCTGCAGAGTTCGTATCGGCCGCCAGGATTTCGCCGAACGTACCCTGATTGTAGGTATAGCCGTGACCGAAGCACTGGGGCTTGTCGCACGACCAGGCCGACGCGATGTATTCAATCATCGCATCCTGCCAAACCTCATCGTCATAGAGCATGCCGATGCAACAGTAGCAGCATTCGCCCAGAATGGACTGATAGTCGGGTGCCTGCGCCACGGTCATCGCGCCCGCGCCGACTGTATCCTGGGAGATATAAACCTCGACGTTGGCCGGGAAGTAATTGCGCCTCTCGTGCCAGTTGGGGATGATCGCCACGCAGTTGCCCACGGTGCCGGCATTCTTCGCGATGAGACGCACCACGTTGCCCGTACCGCCTGCCGCGTCGCCGCGCGACACGGTAAACGGAAGACCATCCTCCATCAGAAGGGACTGCTCCACCGCGATGGCGATGTCATCGTCTTTCATTCCCTCCTTGACGCGGGTGCTGGTATTCCAGCGGCCGTCGCCGATGTAAAGGTCGATGCGGCCATCACTGGTCGCATTCTGTTCGAAGCGAATGTCGTAGACCGCCTTGGTGAGGGCGCCGACATCAGCGTCCTTCCACGGCAGCGCGAAAAATTCCATCGCCTGCTGCGGGCAGCACAGGAAGGCCGTCTTGAGACCTTCCGCGATCACGCTGCCCACGCCGAACAGAAGATCAACGTCGCGCAGAGATGGAATCTTGATCAGCTCGCCGCTAACCGCAACACCCGTGTCGAGCATCTGACCTTCGATCAGGATGCGACACTTGGATGGATAGGCGTTGAGTGCGTCGGAGAAACAAATCCGGATTGCGCCGGACCGAAGGCTGTCAATTGACATGGGGTCGCTCCTTTTCGCCGGTTCGGCGGGTTGGGGTGGATTAGCTCGTCGGCTTGGGTGCGCCGGTCCCTGGCGCAGGGACGTTCGGGGCGGCCTGGGTCGGCTGCGCCGGATGTGCGGATGGTGGGCGCTGCTCGGCGGCGGGCTTCCCAGACTGGATGGTCTTGCTCGACTTTCCGCCTGAGCCGCCCTCCACTTCAAGATCACCCCAGTGATCGATGAGGCGCCGGATGTACGGCGTGTCCACGACTGGAACGAACTTGTCCTGCGGAATCACCCGACCCTCGAAGTAGGCTCGCCGGTCAGGCTTGGTCTTGACGTAGATCATCGGCATATCAGAACTCCTCTGCTTCGGGGTCTTGAATTTGGTTGTCACTGGCACGGGTCCGGCTCCTCAGGGATACAACAGCTTGTATCCGGCTTCAGGGTGGTCGTTAAGGTGAACGGCTGACCAATGTTCGTGATCTTGCTCGGACACCAGCGGAACACCGCCACGAAGGTAAACGTCAGAGTAACCGCGAGCGGGTCCGCGCCAAGCTGAAGGCGGCGGTAGCTAATGATCTCGCCGTTTGGGGTCTGCCACTGAGAGATATTCGTCAGCAGCGTGTCCCTGATCTCTTCGTAGGGGTAGTAGCTCCAGAACGGAGTTTCGGCCCCATTCGCCTTCTTGTAGCGTGCCGGTTCCAACCAGAACTCAACGACAAAAGTATCAATGATGTCGAACATTGTAGTCTGACTACGCGACGGCGGCTCAGCAACAGAGTTCGTGAAGGCCGTCATTACCAGTGGTAGGGTTGGGACGTTCTCCTTCGTGATTGTAACTTCGGAGACGGCTAGTGACCGCCCCCCTACCTCTGGGAACCACAGCGCAATCTGCTCAGCCAGCGCTGGTAGGAACCGAACCGCAACTTTGGGTGTGATTGCGTCCACGTCACCGGTCTTTCACAAAGTGATCAGCCACGCTATCAGGATACCATACCCGAGCCGCTGACCCACTAAACGTCTTCGGACAAGCCTCAATCTCGTGATCCCGTTTACCGCAGTACCCACAGCGAAGATGAACTCTCATAGCAGACCCAGTATGGGTCTTCGGGCAAAGACGGTACGTGTGGTGAAGTGATCCGCAATACGTACAGCGCATCAGTTCCACACAATCGCGATAACCACGCAGATTATTGCCAGGGCTAGGAGGTAGTACATGAACCGGGGCACGTTAATCCCTGCTCCACTCGACCCACTTACCCAGCCGCGCGCCGCGCATGCCCTCCTGAAGGGCGTCGTCGCTCATCTTCCTACGGCCGCCCATCCGGCTGGTCCCCTGCCGAAGGAAGATGGAGTAGGGCTGGTTCGTGCCAATCGTCATGGAGTTGGCCGTCACCACGGTACGGATAGACCCCAGCAGCCCGCCGGTACGTCGCATCGGCCATTCACCCGGCGCAGACCCTCTTGCGCTTCCGCCGGGCCATTGGCGACTAGCACCCTTCCTGAACGCCCCCTCACTCGCATCAGCAACGCGCTGCAGCCAGCTACGGATAACATCGGTGCGCTTACGCGCGCGAAAGGAATGCCATGGCTGAAATTCGATTTCAATCACAGCAACACCTTCGACGGCTGTGGCTGTAGGTCGCCCACGGGGGGCTGCGCCTGATCTGAATGTTCCTGAAGATGGACCGGCATGATTAGCCAGCAATCCTCTTCGTAGAAGCCCAGCACCTTATACCAGAGCGGGGCTGTGATACGGCGCTGCTCGTAAATCCAGGCGGCAGTGGTAATGTCCAGATATGTCTTCCGCCTGATATAAATCTTGTGCGTGCGACGGTCAGCTGTCTCCATCGTCGCGTAGCCGTAGGGTGAAATAAATGACATCGACGTGGTATTCGGGCGGATACAGGCCCACAGCGTCGCGATTTCCTTACGCCGCAGTTCCATCTGACCATTCTGCTCCACCACGTCCTTCATGGAACAGACCGCGACGCGGCTATTCAGGTCGGATATCTTGACCGTCTGGCGCTGTGTCATCTTTCCCCAAAAATCGCCCGGCAGCGAGGGCTAGCTCGCTGCCGGTTCGATTTAGTTAGTCTTCCTTCACCTGGTTCTTCGGCACGGCCATTTCTCGGCCATCATCACCCTTGATGATGACCTGCTCTCCCGAACTGGCAACAAAACCCTGGTCGCCGTCCTTGGCGGGCCGTACAATTTTGACCTGCTTGCCTTGATAGGTAGCCATCGTTTCCTCCTAAGTTTGCGAAACCTGATCACATTTCAGGTCTAACTAAACGCTAGAGGTAGGATAAGGTTTCCCACGCTGGACTATGCATTCCCCGCGACTTCGCCGCACATGTCCACGAGCATTTCCTTCCAGGCCCAGTTCTGCCTGAACCCACATTCCGGGCAGACCCACCCGTTTATCTTAGCAACCAGCACGCCGCCTTCAGGGCAGCGGAATGGTGGCTGTCCTGATCCCTGAAAGCGGTTCAACGCCCAGACGTGCTCTGGGGCGAAAGGCGCTTCGAAGAGATGAAGGGCCATCTCAGATTGCCTCCGGGTCATACTGGCGCCACGTCTCAAGCGCTCCTGAAATCAAGGCGATATTGGACATACCGTGAACGCCGCCGCTCGCATTACTGGCGTCCATCTTATTGCGCATCGCCAACAGCTCATCACCCGGGTGTTCAACCACCCAGGCGATATACTGAAGGCACCCCAGCACGATCCCGGCGGGGACATCATTCGCGCAAGAGAAACCAGCCCAGTACAACAACATCATATCGCTGGTGGTACGGGGGTCGCAGCAATTCGTGAAATCGGGGATATGTGAAAGACGCGGAATACGAACCGACTGCTGCCCCGCCGCGACCGGAATCTTAAAGGTCAGCGACCGGCCATACAGGTAGGCGAATCCATCCTGGGCGACCGGGTAGCGTAACTGGTGACGAAGAAACTGCCGCGACCAGTTTTCAGGTATCCGAATCGTTTCTGTCACGGTCTTCTTACCGCTCAGAAGCATCCCGGTGTACATCTCAGCGGCTTCTATTGACGCCTGACGGTACAGCTTCAGCATCTCATCGCTCACCCCGGGGGTGTCATCGGTCTTCGTGTGCTGGCGTACCATCTCGATTGACAGGCGCGCAGTCCAGTCGAACTTCTCAAACTCCCCATTCGGGGGCCGCTCATCCGGAACAGGCTGCGGGCGGACATCAGGCGTGATCATGCAACATCCAGCTTGACGGTTTTCTCCGAAAGGCGTTCCACCGCCTTATTGTAGTTGCGCGCCTCGTCTAAGGTCATGACGCGCGCATACTCGTCACGCAGGAGCACTTCTGCTACCAGCTGTGGTACCGTAGCCATCATCGTCCCGAGAGGCCACTCCGCACGCACCGCTGGAACATGAGGGCCGGGGCAGTAGTCGAACCACTGGACCTTATCGTTCTTCCCAGAGTTATGGAAGAGAACGATACCCCAGTCACCTGCCTTGGTACGCGGCGCAATACCCGGCGGAACGGTCAGAAGAACAGCTTCCATGTCAGCACTGTGCCACTTTGACGTCAAAACAATCTGTACGAGTGTAACACTCGCACGCGCAGTCGATTGCGGCCTGCAACACGGTTAGTCGCCAGACCTCACACGGATCAGCAGCGGGCGAAAGCGCGACCGGGAAGCTGACCGTGAAGTATTTGGGATTGACCGTGGGGTTGCCGACGACCAGGTGGGGCGACGGTTTCATCAACCCTGCGTCGATGCCCACGGCGATCATGACTTCGAAGGTGAACTTGTTGACGCCATCCGAGGCGGAGCAGTAGAAGCGCTCTTCACCGATGAACTGGGGATTCGGCACGTAGGTAAAGAAGCCATCCGCAAGCAGGCTCAGTTTCCCAAATTTCGGCCCGTACAGCGGCAACACCTTGAAGGTAAGGGCTAGGCCCTCCGGGTCAGCGACCTTTGTCTTAAGGTCTGCCGTAAGGGTGACATTGGTACCGGTGTCGAAGCGTGCCATGCCATCCTGCGCGATGATGTGCGGCGGCATGTTGGTTCCGGCAAGTACCGGACAGGTTTCCATCTGTTCGATCTGGAACTGCGGCACACAGTGAAGCTGGCCAATCGGTACGCCCCATGGCGCGTAGTTGACCAGAACCTTGGTCACTGTGCCCGGCTTCAGATGGAGCGGTTCACAGCAACACTTGATACACGCGGTATCCTGCTGCGTGTCGTCAATGGTGATCGCTAACATGGTGAACCCATCTCCGTTAAAGGGACCCCTGAGGGCAGAGGACCTACCCTCAGGGGGAAGATCACCGTGCTACTAACAAGCGAAGCACGGGGGAACAGCCATCGCGATTGCGGCATTGGGGCCGCAACCCGGACGGCACTGAGGCCTCATCCCACCATACATCATGACGTATCACCTCCTTCTTTGAGCTCAGTTTTCTCCGTGGAGAGGGCATACTTGTCCCTCTCTTCCGAAGTCATCAAACGGGCGTACCCGTTCCTAACCAGCGTGTCCGCCGTCGCCTGTGGCAGTACGATATGCATCGTGTCCAGTTCCCACTCAACCCGCGTAATCGGGGAGAAGAACCCAGGACGAAAATCAAACCACTGGCTATCGGGACCCTTCCCCGATACCAGGTTCATCACCACATAGGCGTCGTCAGTCACGTAGATACAAGCCCCTGAACCTTGTCGAAATACCCACGCAGATAGCGTAAGACGCGATGGGTCCAGGGTAGATCAGGTGAGACCTGGTACTTCCAGCGTACAGCTACGCGGGTGTCCCGGTCTCCGTCAACCTCCTGGTAGATACGCACCCAGCCGTCGATATCACTCTTGAACGATATCTTGCCTTCCCGGCGGGCTTCAGTCAGCCGCATATAAAGCGGCGAACTCATTGTCGGTGCCGAAAACTCTGCCATATCCGCCAGACCTGGAATGTATGGAGAATACTCAGGTTCGCCGCCTTCACGCGCAAACACGTAAAGACGCCCCAGAACTGAAGGGTCGGGTAGACGGGCCAGGAGAACAACTGCGTCTCCTGGCCCCACTCTCAAGCGTCGTCCTGCCGGTACCCGCATCGCTTACTTCGGGCCGTGCAGTCCGATGACAATCTCCACGTTCGCCGTGTCACCGGATACCGGCAACACCTGAATGAACGCATCCGGCTTACACGGCATGAAGATCGAACAGCGCGCCCCAGCCGGGGTACCGGCCGGAATGGCGAAGGTCGACTGCGGTGCCGGCACGGCCGGAACGGAGCAGATCGGAACTTCAGGGACGTCAACAAACGTCCCCGGCAGACACGGGTCAGCATCCGAAGGCGGAGCCGCCTGGACGTTGAACACCGCGTCTGTAGCGATGGCAGTGATGACGTTCGCGGTGAACGAGAAACCAACATAGCCGCGAATGTCGACCGGCGCGGAGGCAACAGCAGCGGCAGCGAATGCCGTCTGTGCCTGATTCTGCAGTCCGTAGTTAACCAGCATGACGAAGTTTCCTCTTGTTGTGATAGGGGGTACCGGTTCCTATCAGGGGCCGACGCTGAGGATGTGGGCGGCCGGGCAGCAGCCAACGAAGCCGCCGTCCTCAGCACCGAACTGGTACTTGACGCACCAGGCCGAGCTCTGGCCCTCCCACTGCTCGATCCAGAGCGGGCGCTTCGACACGGCGTAGTACGCCTGCTTCCACGCGCCAGCGGCGGCAATGAAGTCGCCGGTGGTGAACGGGGCCGCTGTCGTACCCTTGGTCAGGCCGGCAGTCGGATCGGGCAGACAGTTCGAAATGCGCAGGGACTCGCGCACATCGTTCGGATTGTAGGTCATCAGGCCGTCGCCGAAGATGAAGCGGCCGACCGAATCCAGCTGCGATGCCAGATAGGCGAACGTGTTCTGGTGCATCACGGCCGTCACCGCGCCGTACTCCACCGGGACGGAAGTAAAGAACATCCGCCAGTCCTGGTGCGAGAAGAGCGTGGTCGAACTCTTCAGCTTCGGGAAGCAGTTGGCCGTCACCCAGCCCTGCGGCTCGTTGACGCCATCGCCGTTGATCAGCGCACGGTTGCGGTTGATGCGGTGCGAGCGCGCCGCCGCGCGGTACATGAAGTCCAGAAGGTCATAGTTGGCTTCCTGGAGCGTGCGCCGGTGAAGGCAGAACACACCACGGAAATCCGACACCGCGCCGTTCTTGAACTGCACGTTGCCTTCCGGCCCGTATTCCGCATCGCACTTGGCGTCGCAGTCGTACTTGCCGATGGCACCATAGTCCATGACCTGCGGGTACATGAACGTTGACTTGCCCACCGTGGCCTGGCCATACAGGTCAAGCATCTCGGCGCATTCCACGGTACAGTCGATCTCGATGCCGAGCATTTCCGGCGAAAACATACCGGAGTCAAGGCCGGCAAGCTCGTACATCTTCTTTTCGGCCTCATTGAAGCCACGCACGATCTTGGCCTTCTGCTCGATGCCGACGACCATCAGCTTGCGCACGACATCGCGGTAGACCGAGCAGTCCACCAGGTTGTCCAGGTCGGACTTGAACTCGAAGTTGTTACCGCCCTTGTGGAGGAAGATGCGGCGCTGGAGTTCCACCGCTGTCTTCTTGTCATGTTCGATCAGCTCGGACCCGCCCTTGAGCAGGGGCACGTCCATTTCCTTCTTGATCAGGTCGACCATCTGCTGAAGCTGCTGCTGCTTCGCCAGCATCTCGGCGTATTCAGTGGCGTGCTTCTGCACCGTCTTCTTCAGTTCCTCGTTCTCCGCCTTGACGCCGCCGTAATGGTTGGTCAGCTCAGTGAACTGGGTCTCGGCGTCCTTCTTGGACTTCTCCAGCAACGTGGTGATGTCGCCAAGCTCCTTGGTGAGGGTAACCAGGGCGGCTTCCGCTGCCTTGGTATCGGCCGGAGCCTCCTTCTTGAGGTAGGCTCCTTTGTAGATGCCCTGCTTCGCAGCCCGGGCGTGCGCCTTCAAAGTCGACATAGTGTCTTCCTTCTCGACTGGGGGTTGCGCGCCTCAGCTCACCGGGAGCCGCTTAGCGTCGCTTTTGCCTTGGCGATGAGTTCCGCCACAGGCGCCAAAAGTGCGACATCCAGCAGGGGATGCGTCGGGACGATGACAGCGGCGACCGCCTCTGGCGTCACCTTGTCGTGGAACAGATGCGACGACGCTTTCACCGCCAGGGTGAGCTTCTTCGCCTCTGATCGGCTCCGACAAAGTCCTTTGGCCACCAGGGCCTTTTCGAACTCCGACAGAGTAGCGGGATTGTCGAACTGTTTCACAAACGTCAGCTCAGCTTCAAGCTGAGCCGGAAACGGTACGACTGAAACTTCCATGAGGTCGCCCTTCTCAACGACCAGCCAGGCATCGTCGTTCTTCTCTTCATCCTCATCGACGAACTTGTACTCCTGGAGGCGGAAACCGACGCTGAAGTTCATGCCGCCGTTCTGCTTGGTAACCTCGTGCAGGTCCTTGACGTAGGACACGTTGAGGTTCAGCTGGGCGTCGATTTCCAGCTTATCCCCCACCGTCTGGAGGCGGCCAATCACCCCGGCGACCTTCTGCCAGTCGTGGTAGGCCAGCAGCTTGATGCCGCGCGGACCCGACAGGCCCTTCATCTTGATTGACTCGTCAAAAGCCTTGGCCAGTACCCGATGACCATACAGGTCCGTACTCGGGGCGGAAGCAATCCCCGAAATGAACCCTTCGGGAGCATCCGCGATGGTCTTTGCCTCGAACGACATGTCAAGTTCGATTCGGTCGCCAACCTTAAAGTCTTCGCGTACAGCCATCATGGCCTCCCGTGGATAGGTACGACCTTATCCAGATCATCAGGAGGTTCCTGACCCTCTGGTTTGGGCGGTGGGTTGTCCGTGTCGTCATTCTCTTCCGGCGGCACCCCAGATACCGGAATCAGCTCAGGCAGGCTCTTATCCGGCGCGAATCCCAGGATGGAACGCTTCTCAGTCGTGGTGATAAAGTTGGTCTTGGTCAGCTTCACACCCAGGTTAGCACGCCCTTCCCAGAGCGCAGGCACCGCATCCAGGTCGAACTTGACCACCGCCCCCGGGGGGCAGATCGCCGCTGTCATTCCCGCCCCGATGGGCGTGAGGTAGGTCGGCACAATGGTGTCCTGCCAGAACGATAGACGGGACTCATTATAGTTGCTGCTGTACTTCGCCGCATCCGAGCTACCCAGCCCGAGCAGCGCGATGGGAACGCCAAACACGCCAGCGATCTGGCGTGTCATATCGTCCATCGGAATCTTGGAGTGGATATCCCCCAGCTTATTGTCTAGCGTGTGGACCTGGACCGTGGTATTGTAGAGGAACAGGATGCTGCCGCTGTACTCGTCCTCTGGCCCGGCATCCGCCATGTGGCGCTCTAACGCAGTACGCTGCGCCCGGGTCAGGGTCTTCTCTGCGGTGAGCACGTACTTGACGTTGGGGTGACCCTGCGCGGTATCAAGTGCACGCTGCATAAGCGCGACAATAATCATAAGCGGCTGAGCAAGGCTCTCAATCGCAGCCGGCATCTGGTTATATTCAACCAGGCCTGAGATTGAGGGGAAGCTGATCTCCGACGCATAGGCGGTACCCACACCGCGCTTTTCTGCCACGCGGCGCGTGGGCAGGTTGACCTTACTATCACCCTGGCCGTACTGGTAGCTGTCAATCGTGCCCCGGGCATTCAGTACCCCCGACACATACTTGGCAGCGAGCGGATACAGGCCATTCGGCCCGCCTGAGCCCATCCCCACCTTGAAGTGGACCCGCGCATAAAGTAACAGGTTGAGAGCAAGCCAGTACTGGAACTGCTGCGCCGTGAAGGTGTCATTCGGCGACTTGAGAAGGTTGTTGATCATCTTGATCGCTGTAGGCGCGGCGCGCTCCGACTTGATCAGGTCGATATCTTCGACGCAGTACCACGGAACTGACTGGACCGCTGAACTGACGAAGTTGGCGATACGAAACAGCTGGGGCACCTTGCGCACGGCAACATCGCCCGTCATGATCGCCTTGGTCGAAATCAGGCGAACCGGGTGTCCCCCGACATAGATGGGGGAATCCGGCTCGTCCTCCTCGGACCGAACCGGCTTTGCCTTGGTAAGGAATCCCAGAAAGCCCATATCAGACCTGGCGCCGCAGGCTGGTACGCCGCGCCGCCAGGGCCGCACTCTGGACGATATGCGGCGGGGTCTGCTGCTGGCGCTGCTCCGGTGGGTGCATCGTGCGCGCCTGCTGCGTGGCTGGCGCGTGACCCTGCCTCTGGACAGCCACGGATGACCGCCGGGGCGCGTAACTTCTACCACCGCAACCACAACCCATTGTTAAGCTCCTTTTGCGTTTTCTAAATCTTCAATTCGGTTAGCTGCCTGGCGTAGCAGCCGGTACAGCTTGTCGTCATGCTCGCAGGTACAGAGAGCATGGTGAGCGGCGCAGCTACGCTCGTGCTTCTCTACTGAGGCGTCGCGTAGCACTTCCTGGAGCCGCTTCATTTACAGGCCGGCAGACCAGGGTAGCGGGTACAGACCTTCGCCCGCACTGTGCGGTAGGTTCCCGGTCCGGCCTGGCGCGCCCGCGCCAGTGCATTGGCGCCATGGGCGCGGTCGTGGATTGGGAACTTGCGCTTACTGGGGATTGCAAAACTGGACTTGGGTAGCCGCTTGCGGCGTCGTGAACTGAGCTTTGCCATGTGTCACCACCTGATATGGATAACACCATCGTTGGGGTCGTAGCCGTCCTCGTCCTCGGTCAAGCCCATAAGCGAAAGGTCTTCAACCGCGTAGCGGACGCCATCCCATCCGTGGTTATTAGCGTCAACTGGGAACGAGAGAATATGCCCGGTAACGCGATCCGTCATCCACGAATAAAGCCGGGATTCCTCGCGCATCGCCTCACAGGACGGATCGATAACAATCTCATAGCCCTGGAGCCAGTTGATTCCACTCTTAACCGAGCCAGGACCCTTCTTCGCCGGCACCACATTCAGCCCACGGGCGCAGAGAAACTCAATCGTTCCGGGCTGGCTGCTATCCGCGCGTATCTGGTCGTGCTCGTTCTCGATCACTGAGCGCGCCATAGTGGGCAGCTCATCCATCGTCACCCGGCCGCTGGCTTCCTTGGCGATGTAGACCTGGCGGCGGCGCTCGCTGACGTAGACCTTAACCACGAAGGACGGGTCGGTGCCGAAGCCAAAGTCCATCCCATAACGCGGCGGGACCTGTCCAGTGTCAATCCGGTCGATGCGGACGTTGGTAAAGACCTTGGACTCGTGCTTCGTGTCGTACTCACCCAGCCAGACGTGCTTGTAGCGCGCCTGGTTACCCCGCTTGAGTGTTTCCATCTCGTGCGGCAGCTCAGTCTGGTAGAAGAACGGGTTGTCGGTATAATCGACGAAGGTAATGTTACTGCGCGGTGGCGGGCTCCAGGTGCCGGGCTTCGCACCGGTGCCCCGGAAGTAGAAGTCCACCGGGTCGGAGGGCAGCTCAGGGTTCCAGGTCCAGATGATCTCGCTGCCTTCGTTACGGATCGTCGGCAGCAGCACTTCCATGCTCTTCGCCTTGATCGTGCGGGCTTCCTCAATCCACACGATATCGGCACCTTCAAGCGAGCGCACAGACTCAATATTGCGCTCCAGCCCGATGAAGATGAACTGGCTCCCGGTGCCCTTGTGGACTAGGCTGCGCTCCTGTATCTCGAACTGGGAGGCTAAGTTGAGCGTAAGGATGCGGCGCTCAATCAGTTCCTTGGACGAGTCGGTAATCGAGTTCTGAAACTGGCGGCCGCAAACAATGCGCTTGCGCTCTTCCGCAGCCCGCACCGCCAGGTAGGTGGCGACGCTCCAGGACTTCGCAGAGCCACGACCACCATACAGGGCCTTATGGCGCGCCGGGGTCCAGAGCGTGCGGACGTGCTTCTCACCCAGCACCGTGTTAACCTGCGACAGCGGCGGGCCGGGGGCGGCGAAGGAGTCGGTGTGTGTCATAGCAGGATCAGGGTGGCGATTAGGGCAATGATAATTACGATCAATGGTATCGCTGCAACGGCCATGCCACGGTAGAACATGCAACACGGACAGCTGGTAAAGAAGTAGTCCATGAGGCGCGTGGAGGGGTGCTCGGGGGTCTGGCAGGCTTTCGGGAAGAGGTAATAGGAAGTGGCTGCAGCGGCGTTGGAGAGCGGGTTATCTTCCCACTCAATCGGGTCCGTGAGGTCATCCACCCGGGTATCGTGCTCGGGGCGGAACGTGAAAAAGGGCACGGTTAGGCGGCCGGGTCCGTGTCGTCGGTGACCACCCCTGCGTCTGGTTCGAATGGGGTGGTGGGTTCTGGCTGTTCGGCCGCAGGCGCCTCGTCCGTCACTGGGGCGGGCTGGTCGACAACCGGGGTGAGCATGGAGCGCATTTCCTGCGCTGTCAGGTACCTGTCTGAGGCTACAGGATGGATATTGACCGAGCCAATATTGATCCCCGCCATACCGGCGGCCTGGCCACGCACCTGTAAGGGGACCAGGCGCGCAAGCAGACCCATATATTCCTTGGGGTAGTCCTTCGCGCACATCTCCAGGTAACCCGGCATGCCGCCGGTACCCTGCCCGTCGCTGCCATGGCGCGCTGCGCCGGAAATGATAGCTTCCTTAATGTCGCGGCTCAACCACGAACCGCGCATCGCCTGCACCGTGCGCGCTGGGGACGTGGCAATTGGGGTTTCCGGCGGAAATGGATTTTCCACGGGGGGCTCGTTGCTGGAGACTAAAGTAGGCTTTGGGTTCGACATGACTGGGTTGACTCTTGGGTTGAAGTAGGCTATGTCTACCGGTAGGCGCCATCCAGCGGGTCACGTGGTTCGCTCTCCGCCGCCTTCGCATGCTGTAGCGGATGGGACAGCATCTACGGGGCTGGCGCTTCGGCGCTTGGCGTGTGGCGGTATGCGGTTACCGCGATGTGAAATTTGAAAACTGTGGGAATGTGGCCCCACCGCCACCACTTTTCGTTGCCCATCGGTAACCAAAACGCCCCCACGCGCGCCCCATCGTTACCCACGCACCCCGCCCGCGCTCCCGCTCCCGTCGCCGCGCCCCCAGACCCGCGTCGCCGCTTCCCAAC